>Ga0209679_1001004_pt1 | contig 11367 bp, 8 predicted proteins | sample WorMetHEROISLAND_4_FD_187408 | JGI IMG/M metagenome (GOLD analysis project Ga0209679, IMG submission 187408) | Marine gutless worms symbiont microbial communities from Max Planck institute for Marine Microbiology, Germany - Olavius sp. 2 HERON... ...
GTGTTGTATTGCGGGAACTGCTCAAATCACACTGGTCGACAAGCTGAACTAGTTCACCCGGCGTCAGTCCGCCATCCTCCTCTATGGCACCTACACGACACAAGTGCAGCAACAGCATTTACCGTCTGAAGAGTCGTGTGCTTCCTAAAGCCGTGATTACGATTGCGATTCGACTACAATACGAAGATACTTAGACACCACGACACATTCGACTACGACGGAAGTGATCGAAATTACGATATGCGTTTGATTCGACTGCGATACGAAAACGACACAACTACGACTATCGCGCGCCTGCTTCCATTCGACACGATTCGACGCGAGCAAAAAATGAACATGTCAATTTTTCGTCGTAGTTGTGTCGTACTCGTATCGCAGTCAAATCGAACACAAATCGTAATTTCGATCACTTCTGTCGTAGTCGAATGCGTCGTGGTATCGTCGTATCATAGTCGTACTGTAGTCGAATCGCAATTGTGTTATAGGCTTAAGCCATTATCGAAGTGACCACCAGTCAATTCACGATATATCTTCTCCCATCACCTGTAAACTTGTACTGACTTTAAAAAATGGAAGTGGAAGTGACAATAACGGCTACAATTACTAACATTTTTGTACAGTAATGCTACAGAATTCCTATAGCGCCATCAGTATAGACACAATTGTCTTATGCTAGTTATATGTTAGAATCAAATGTTGAATATTCACACTACTCTACTCCAGAGGCTGATCAAAATTTGGTTTTAGCTTCAGCACCGAGAAAAACAAGTCCTAAACAACTCAGTTTTGATACAGTTCTGGTTTTGGCCAAAACTGCGAATTCCAGTGTTGGTCATTTAAGTTAACTAGATTCAACAAGAAAAGATGTCGGCGCCAAGAGCCGACATAATTTGTGGCTGTCCATCCAGCTGCTGAGTGTCTGTCTCAGGCGCCGACAGCAAATTAGTCTTAACAATGGGTTAGGCCTAGTTTAGTTTGCAGCTGATGCATGTGCCGTGGGCGCTTGGTCCGCCGGCATTAAGCCTAACAATGGGTTAGGCCTAGTTTGCAGTCACCGCCCGTAAATACACATGTACCTAGACATACGGCAATTTCTTGACGTTTTTGACATCCAGTGACCTTTGACCTTTTCAACAAGTGAACCCAAAAAATAACTAGAAAGCACTTAAGAGGGTTCAAACTCTGCCAAGGATTTTCGTGTTCTATTCTTAGCTGTCCATGGGAATCGCAATAGTAAATAAAAAATCCTCTAAGAAATTACAGGATCTGGATCGTGATCAAGATTACCATCAAAATATAATAGACTGTTCCTTGGGCCACGACTACCCATCCAAACAATTTCATCAAAGTCTTTTTGAATAATCTCACAGACAGACAAACAGAGACAGAGAGACAGACAGAGGTAAAAACATAACCGCTTTCCCTCGGTGGAGGTGATACGAGACTTTGACACATAACTCTTATAATGTCAACCGACAATAATGGAAACTTACTGTCAGATTTATTTGCCAACTCCAGAGCAGACGACAGATCCCACATCTGATGTCAACATCATACACAACAGCATTTTTAACTACAGTACACATAGTAACATGTGATAAAAATAATGCACTCAGACATCTGTATATTTTTCCAAAAGACATCTATGCATTTTTCCAAACAAGATCAGCTGCAAACAACAAGCATCAGGTACCAGTATTAATGGCCAGTCAGGCTCTCAGTGCAGCATGCAGACATACCACTGGTAACAGTGTCAAACACAAGATTAGCAATGATTTCCACACGTGACATACATTGGCAGACCTGTATACTTCCATTGCTGTGTCCAGTGAAGATATAGCGTCGCGGTCTGGCTCCCATTCTCGTTGATCCTTCACACTCGTGAACTGTGTATGCCGTTACATTTGTGCCGTCAACCGATCTAATGATACAGACCCTAACATACACAGCCAACACACACTGCACTAAAAGCGCATTTTCCAGCATGTTGGACCCAACGTCTCCTTGAACTTTGACCTTTTGATCCCCAAACTTGAAGCGTTCTTCCTTGTCCCAAAATGCACCAGTGCTGACAGTTTGGTGAAAATACATCCAACACTTTTTAAGATATTGTGTTAACAACATTTGTTACACACGGACGGACGGACGCACGCACGCACGAACAGCCGGAAAACATAATGCTTCCGGCTGCACTACGTTGGCGGAAACATAAAAACTCATAAACAGTATCTAGCTGAGTACATGTATTTCTAAAACCACAATAAAGACAATTACTACAGTAATATGCACAACAGACAAAAACCTTTTTCCACTGTACGAATGACGAACAAACAGTCGGTCAGTATCGGGGACAACCTTCTGAACAAACACCTGCTGATCATCTCGATCTCCAAACGGACCTGCAAATAAATGTAACAACGAGCAATCAAGACATATGCAAATATCTTCCTTTGAGACTACTGTACAAATATGATGTGTGAAGCTAAAGTTTCTTGTCCGAACTGTAAAAGCCAACAAACTACCTCTCAGGGCCCACGGAATTCTGCAATTCTGTGAGCACAAATTCAATGACTCAGACCTCATTTTTTAGCCTTACCAGTTCACCTACTGTATAATTGGCATTGGCATCTTTCTGCCTACTTTACTTATTCGCCCTTAATCTGTATTCCAGTGCTTATATTTCATTTTTTGTACAACAATAAGTAAAACAGCAATATATTTATTATTCAAAGCCAACAAAAGTTACGTGAATTTGCACACATTTTGACAATAACGCATGGCTGGGACAATATGGGCTCCCAGTTCATGTCGAAAACAGCACACAGAATTCACACATGATGGGCAAAATGGCATGCAGAATAAACAAAAGTACTGCGCAGAATTTACTAAATATTTGCGCACAGAATTCTCTGTGCGCCCTAGTAGCACTGATCTTAAGATTCTTCAGCACTCAGCCAAAGACCAGTCAAACCTGCAAAACTATGTATCACACAATGTGCCTTTTACCTTCCAGCTTTCGCTAGTACCAATACCATGCAATATATCAACGTAAAAATGATGTAAGACTGTGATGTAAAGACATTTATTAATGCTGTCCGAGCCTTCAAACATGGAAGTGCATGACGTTAAAAGGTGTTTATGTTACAACAAATATGGCCGACCAATATATACCAAGTGCACTGACGAATGTCAACTGTTAGATTAAACAGCTACAATCAATCAACATGACAATTCACGCACTCAGTTGAGACGCGCAAAATAGCATTCAAAGCAGAAATACAAAAGTCAACATATTCTTTAAATGTGAAACTGGCAAGTGGCAAATATAACCGAGGTATGCAGATGTGTATATGTGTACGAGACAAGACAAGAGTATTTCCACCACAGCTACTAACCAAACTCATTTCCACTGGAGTAGTATGCTGGTACCATGTTATCCTCAACGGCAAGAATCTTGAATGAAGCAAGAGGCGTAGAACCAGGCTGCGTGCTTAACATACCTCGGAAACGTGTGACAGTCCAAGATCGTACATGATTGTATTCTGAGCAGACTGCCAAAACATAGTAAGACTCAATAGCAATCACAAGACAGACTCTGAAATTAGGATTTTACTTCGAAGTCAATTCAAAATGTCCTATGCAACATCAATGGGTATGGGTGATACTCAATTTTTCAAATTTGGAGTTGGTTATATGAAACAAAGAAGCATAAAAATCTTTTGCTATTCCACAAAATTACCATGAATGCATTAACAAGTGGCAACGGCAGCCAATCTTTAACGAAACAAATATCATTAAGTTTAATTATATTCGAACACAAGCACACAAATTTAGATTTGAAAAGTAAAATTTTGAATATCTATCATCACGAAATATAACAAAACAGTAACAGGTGAAATCAGTATTTCAGTACTGGAACAATACACGACCTGACAGTGTGAACTTCACAAACACAAAAAAGTTTGTCTAACATAAAAAAAACATTTCTTCCAGATTACAAGACAGAATGGTTGAAAATACCGGAAACAAGATGTTTCTCTGAAATCATGACTCGAATGACTGGACTACAGTGGACGGAAAATGTCTGAAAAAGCTGAGGTCCTTGGCCAAGTGTTTCTGGATGTTGAACAATGATGCACACAGTGCCAGCACTGGTACCATAAGCAATCTCGATCCAGTTACCATCAAAGCCGACAAACTGCTGGTCTAAGTCACACAAAACATTCTTCAATGGAATGCTGTGAAGTGTGAAGTACTTTGGACAGAAGCAGATGTTTAGACATTCTAGAGCTTACAGGGTCGGAAAAAATCATAATTTTTAAAAATAAAAAATCAGACTTTTTTTATTTAAATAAGATTTTTTTAAACTCATATTTTTGCACCAAGGTTTTACCAAATTTTTGAAATGGTCTGTCTGCTCAATCACACAAACAATATGGCCGCCATGCTTCTGCTATTTCCGGTTATACTCCAGCTGAGCAAAAAGTAAGTAAGCAACAGTTAATAAAAGTTTAATTACCTTGGCTATATATATGATGCTTTACAACATAATATAAACTGCAAAATGCGAAAGTAAGTATGATATAAATCACTTGATTTTTTTGACAAAAAAAATCAATTGATTTAAATCGCAATTTAAGTCAGTGATTTAAATCGCATTGATTTAAATCAGCCAACCCTGAGAGCTTAAACTCGAAATTTTCTCTAACATATACATACACATAACTGTTTTAACAACCATTTTCCAGCTTCACTGAGGTCAGCCGGTGATCCCCTACGAGTCTTCTAAACATCTTTGAAGACAGTCATAGTGATATTTTTACAGGCCAGATGCCCTTACTGGTGCACTACCAACAGAGTTTAAGCACTGACAGCAAAGTTTCTCCAATGCATGCACGTTAAATTTCATACTGTCTGACACACAATACACATTTTCCAATTAAAAACTACTGAAAATAGACGATACTTTGACGCCCAAGGGCCGACATTGGACACCTTCGACCTAAGCAAGAAGTCACTCAAACATATGACTTTGCTGTGACCTTGACTTTGAACCCACGACCTTGAAAACATAATCAGTTCATCTGAAATGCACCAATAACCAAAGTCCAGTGGAATTCCATCCACTGGCCTGTAAGACATCGTGCTAACAACTTTTCAAAATGCACATATAGATGGACGGACGCACAAATGGACACATCTATGGACAGAAACCCAAAATCACAACGCTTCCACCACACCTCAATATTGGTGGTGGGCGGAGGCGTAAAAAATACGGTAAACACCAGCAAAATAAAATGACAAACTGACTGGCTTTTAGTGTGTGATAGACACTAAGTGCCGTAATCCTGTTTCCAGACGGATCTTTATACAGTTCAGTAACCAGAAGGTCATTGTCCTTCATGCGCAGTGGAAATTTCTGCATATCTGCACACAAAAGTGTCAACATTATGCATAAAATTTAAACATAACTTATCAGTGCTGGCTGATGATATTTATGTCAATACCGATATTATATAGAAGTACTGATGTATGACATATTACAGCACAACAAATGGCACAATCTAACACAGAACTAATTAATTACAGGGTGGCCACTTTCCAGTCCTCATCAAATTCCCTGACTTTTCCAGACGTTTATGACATACCGGCGACAGTATACAAATGACTTAAATAAAACGTGATCACTATGATGTGGATTGGCAAGATAAGTTTCTGTTTACTTCTTTGGCTGTCCATCACACTCATGTTATCTGCACTTAACAGAACTCAGGCAGTCAGGCCATGCTTATTCTGTGGCCATCACCATCGTGGTAACACACCACAGGCAGAACACATTTTCCCCGACTTTTTCCACTTTCCCTGACTTTTCCCCGATCAATGTCAAATTCCCTGACTTTTCCAGTTTTCCAGGTTTTTCAGGTTGGTGGCTGCCCTGCAATTAATGACTAACCGATGTTATAGATGCAGCCATTGTCGCAGCCAAGAAGAAGGAAAGAACCAGTGGTATCATAACTTGAGACTGGAACTACATCCTGGATCTGCAGACACACAGATTTCAACACATCACCATTTCATCACAAAAACGTTTAGCACTGACACCAAGATATGTTTCAAAAGCAACCACAGTTAAATGTTTTATCAACAGCATACATTTAATCCTCCAAAACAATTATGTCCAACACAGATTTTTTAGGCCAAATGCCCTTCCCATCGCCCAACCCCTTTTTTCCTTTCTCCGGGGCCCCTGGACCATTTTATAAGGTCACCCTTTTCCCACACCCCATCCCTCTGGAGTTTCCTCCAAATCCATCCAGTTATCAGGAAGATATACAACGAAAATGTCATTGAGACTCATTGCAATATCGGCCTGAAGCTTATAGGCTGAATGTGACACCGTCTGTGAGATGTTCGTGTTGTCTCGAGGCGACAATGACACTGTATCGGTGGAACTGTGGTGACAGACGGCGCTGATGATCCTGACTGTTTGGCAGTGATTGGCGTGAACGATGACGACTGAGGTGGTGGTGTCGATGCTATGGTTGTAGCAAAGTCAGCAAGGAAGCTAAACCCAACCAACAATGTGTCTGGCATTAAAAAACACACATCGTAAAAATCCTGTTGCAGTAATCCCGAAAGGTTCTCCATTAGGCATCCGGCCTAAGCTGGATTAACTCCAGACAAGCAGGCCAGTTAAACAAAATCCGAATGAGTGAGTTAACTTACAAATGTGCAACAAAAAATTCAAGGTGGTTTAGAGGATGAATGAACTGCAACTCAGATGCAGTGCGGTTTAAAGATGACGTCATGCAATGTGCAAAATAACATCATTTTAATTTACCTGCCAGTTCTGTGACATGGCATGCCAAACACCGAGTTTGCCCGACCAATTCAGTGCGACTAGATGACTTCCGATGAAAAATAATGCATCAACAACAGCAGTTAGATTGAAAGGTCCTGCAACCAATTTCAGTGTATTTCATTACATGCGTGACTTTAACTGTAATTTCATTAACACCAGCTATCAGTACACATCATAGGCATCCAAGAAATGTATTTTCCAAAATGGCCCTTTTGCATGTCCAAGATTACCAATTTAGTTCAAAATTTCATCCAAATTTTTAACTTTCGTCCAAATTTTGTACAGTCAATAAAGTTGTTTAATTGACAATAGTCTGAAATTTATTGATTTCAAAGTCAACATCAATTGACATGACTACAGTACCATCATCACCACTGGAAGAGTTCTAACAATTTTTACACGATAATTTGGAGAATTTTTGTCCCATTTTCATCCAAAGCTCAGATTTCGTTTTTCGCGCACGATGCTAATTCTCAGCATTTTGTTCATTTTCATCCAAAACGAATTTGTCTTCATCTAATTAATCAACTCAACTCAACTCAAGTTTAATAAAAACGGTAGCCTGAAAGGCTAAAAGAGATACAGAGATAAAATAGATACAGGCGATACAACACAAACACAATACACATATAAAAATCAGTAGAAAGAAACAGCAGATTCCAGACTGTTGTATCCAAACTCAAAAACAGTCAGGTTCACATCCACATATAAATCCACATAGGGAGGCTACACGAATACAGAGCACACGGTTTATAATGTTATTTGTATTTTAGATTATTGATATTTAGCCAGGGCAAAGTGGATAAAAGATTGATATTTATTAGTTCTAGTCTGTGGTATAGGATAGGCGGTGTGTCGTCGAAGCCAGAAAATAATGTTATAATTAATAATAATTAATGTTACGAATGCGCAGTAAAAGGCTAATTTGAGGCAAAGGCACTGAGATAAAATAGATACAGGCGATACAACACAAACACAATATACATATAAAAATCAGTAGAAAGAAACAGCAGATTCCAGACCTTTGTATCCAAACACAGCACTGGATACCAACCTATTTCTCTAGTACTCTGGCCATTATCACTGATCTGCCATAGCTGTACAACACTGCTGTAACTGGCAGCTATCATACGACTGCAGCCATCATGACCAGGATTCGCCATCTTAGCATTGAGAGCAATGCGGTCAACAATCGACTCTAGATAAGGACTCATCCATGCCTGGTTCCATCCAATCGACTCCTTCAGCCTGTGAATACATGTAACAGGAAAAATTAACAATGCGTATAAATGGAAGATAATGATGAATAAATGAAAAATAAATAATACCAATGATAACAGTTTTTGGCACTGTCATCACAGCCCAAGCTTCATCCAGTTAATTTAATGGCCGTGAATATGAAGTTAGCGGCCATCCTCAACTCAAATGAAACATCTGGCACATTGTAAGTGTCGCAATTATACTAGTGTTAGGGCAACTGTCAGTTGTGACCCGCTCAGATTTTTCTTATCATTATACTGCATTGCAATAGTTTCATTATTTTATTTTATATGCTACAGTGTATTGATATATTACATTAGCTTTATATGGACTAGTTGGGCACCTGTTAGTGCAGACCATGCCTTGGTGTCCTGGTTACGGGACAGCCTAGTTCATTTTATTATTTGCATTATATTATCCCCATTTGTTCTCTGTCACCAAATAAACTGATTCATTAATTGGCTGATCTTGGCGTCTGAGCCTAAGCAGCAGACATATATTACTGCCAATAACATTACTTACCATTAACTCAAAGTCCTATCTTCATTTTACTATGCCACAGGTAGAGCTGTTACTTGACAGCGGGCCGACCGGGAATCGTGAGTACGATTCCCGGTTAGGCCGCTATCAAGTAACAACTCTAGGCAAGGTGTTCACTGTTCACACTCATGTGCCTCTGTCACCAAGCAGTAAATTTGGTACCGGCCAAAGGGCGGTGACGCTCTATAGCTGGGAAGGTAACCGCAGGTCTGGCGTCGCACCGGCCATGCATCACAGACTTCGTGGTTTATCTACCTATGGGCTCAATGGCACCCACCTACACTCCAGGAGGGGCATGGCACCCTTTTTTACAGGTAGAAAGGCTGAGTCAGTCTAGATCGCACACCTTGCACAGTGTGTGCCTCAGAAGACAAAATGGACTGTGCTAGTAATGATGAAGCAAATGCCTGCAGGATTCAGTCCTCGGAGACATGTTGCCAAACGAACAGCAAAAAAGCACAGAAGAAAATACCTTCTACCAATTACTGCACTGTATTATGCCCAAGAGCCATCAAAATTCCAGCACACACTGCTGTAGGTGTGGCAATGGCCCTTTCTCGTGCCTCTGGTTTTGGGTTTCCCGAAATTATTTTGTCCGATCAAGACATTCTCAGAATAAAGCTAAACAATAACAACAGAAATAAACACCTGACCTGTATAAGCCTACAAAATGCTGAAAAGCGACTGCAATCCAGTTGAAATGTCCTTTGATTATTGTCACTTTCAGTGGATGTTCATAATTTGTACCTGAAATGAGAACAACTGATAAATGCACACATCACAGTGTAAGCTACAAAATGCTGCTCACACTACATTACTGACACAGTATAGATATTTGCTGTAAATAAACGATTTTCACACTTTTGAATGAATAACTATCGTGCAAAGTTGTGCAGTTGAACATTTAAATTTCGCAAGGTAATGCGGCAACAGGTGTGAGGTGAGGTGGCAGATTATACAATACCTTCTTCTGCAGTTCATTGTAGAATGCAACAGTGAAAGAATTATTAGAATTTGTGCACATTTGCCAAAGTTATCATACAAAGACTGCATTGGTGTTTTATTTTGACTCACAGTGCATATACCATTGCCCAGTGACTTAAGGCATCATCAATAACACAGTGCTGTGCTAGTTAGCTGCCTGCGAAAACAACATCGTTCACAGTTGTACGTTATGTAGAACATTTAGTGCAATAGAAACTCTGTGCCTTTGTGCTATATAAATTGATTGATTGATTGATTGAACATTAAGGTCAGATAAAGTTGTGTTTATTCCAACGAAAGCCACCACATGTGAAGCCATGTTCAGTGCCATCAAATGACAAGCAGAACTTCTGCAGAATTTACACGTGAACTTCACATTTGACAGGGTACTACAGTTTTATATTATTTTTACACTGTATTTATTTATAAATGTCTGCTATTTTTATTTCAGACTATGACATTTTGACAGACATTTACACACATTACTGACTTATTCTTTACAAAGGTATGGTTACTGACATATATAGCACAACATGTAAGCAAATAACATACCATTTCTAGTTACTCTAAGATCTGACATGCTGACTGGAGCCCAAGTCTTATTATCTGAACTAAATCTGTCAAACAACAAACTACGTCAAATACTCTGACAGTCGCAAAATTCTGATAGCATATCCTTGCTGTGGGCATTACAAGCAACTTGCAACATCAACCAATATCTGGCAACACACTGGAATTGACACAAGATACACACATAGCTATTAAGGCAGATTACAATAAACTGAGTTAGTTACAGTAGCAGAGTTTGCAGAAAAGAATGGACATGGTGATGACTGAAATTAAGGTAAGGATGGATACACTATAGTCAGATTGATAACTCAGTGTGTGAATGACTACAAAATCTAAGCATGCAAATAAAACATAAATAAAACACAAACTTATAAAAAATACAAAAAATATAGATAAAAACGCTACCAAGTACACAATAACTCTAAAATAAAATCAACCTGCATAACATCATACAATAGCAAAGACACCAGACCAAATTTAACACACAGTAATTCTTTGACAGTGTTAATCTTGTCCAATTCCGGCAGTATGGAGTTGCGGTAAAACACCGAACAAGCAAGTTGTTACTCGTCACATTGCTTTCTCAGAACTACATGAGGAGTAACAACTTGCTTGGTCGGTGTTTTACCACAGCTCCATACTGCCGGAATTGAACAAGATTCACAATATCAAGGAATTACTGTGTTAAATTTAGTCTGGTATCTTTGCCATTGTTTGACGTTATGCAGGTTGATTTTATTTTAGAGTCATTGTGTACTCGGTAGCGTTTTTATCTGTCCTTTTTGTACTTTTTTTGTACGATTTTTACTCCTCGCGTGCTACGTTCCTAACATAGCGTAGAGGAGTGTATGAGAACAATGTAATATTGAGGACCAACGACCGACCGACCGACCGACGACCGACCGACCGACCTTGCATTTTGTAAAATTTCGAACGGCCATATCTCGGCAACAGGTCATCCGATCCACTTCATGTTTGGTTCTAGGGTAGGGTTTTCGAGGTCGGCGGATCGAATGGACCTACTTCCGGTTTCACCAAATCCAAGATGGCGGCTAGCCGCCATCTTGGAAAATTTCAAATGGCCATATCTCTGCAACGGATCATCCGATCGACTTCGTGTTTGATCCTAGGGTAGGGTTTTCGAGGTCGGC
>Ga0209679_1001005_pt1 | contig 11367 bp, 11 predicted proteins | sample WorMetHEROISLAND_4_FD_187408 | JGI IMG/M metagenome (GOLD analysis project Ga0209679, IMG submission 187408) | Marine gutless worms symbiont microbial communities from Max Planck institute for Marine Microbiology, Germany - Olavius sp. 2 HERON... ...
TTCCTTTTTATGTATAATGAGTTACAATGTAATATTTGAAATTTGATGTGAAAATGCTGCCTTTAACTTTAATGTCATGGTGGTTTTGAGCTCGCAGTTTGCTGTGTCATTTGACTGATGCGAATTTTTGCCGTTTGTTTCATAATATATAGGCCGTTTGACTGTCACATCTGATGATCTGTCGGTTTGTTGCCATTCGTGATGTAGTTATTAAACGGATTACAGTATCTGAGAGGTTTTCATAAAAAAATGTTTTTGATCGGCTTTTGTCTTTTTGTGTTAAAGTGATAAGAAATTTCTGTAGCAAGGGTTGAATGAGATGTATGTGACGTGGTGGCATTGGTAGAAGGATTGTATTTACAGCTACATGTAGTCGGTTTGCATTTGCCATTGTCACAAGTGTGGTAAACATTCTTGCATGGTGTCTGTGCGTGCGTGTGTGTGTGTGTGTGTGTGTGTTCTGCATTGATATTGTTTATTTAGTTCTCAAAAACGCTGCATTTATGGATTTGTTGATGTTCTGTTGACTGTTTATTGATACAGGCGTCAATGGACCTTCCACCCGACAAGGCCAAGCTGTTGAAGAGCTACGATGATGATAAAAAGTGGGAGCTCGTCTGTGATCAGGTATGCAGTCTTACCTAGCTCTACAGGGAGGCTACTGCAGCAGGTCATCGTACAGGTGTTAGCTGCGGCATGCTGCTGCTGCTGCTGCTGCTGAAGCGTATGTAAGTAGATGTTTCTGCTGCAGAATGACTGGTTTACTATTCTGTGACGGGATTAATACTGTTCTTGTCACAATGTATACAATAAATGCCAGCACTCACTGACCGCTGACATCTTACAGTTCAGCAGAGCAATCAGCATATTTACAAGCAAGGTTCCTTCATCACTGGGTTCCTCAGAGCAGCTTCAGAAGCAGCTGGAGATTTATCCCAGAAGCTACAAATATCCACAAACTCCAGCGTTGTTGGAGCACGGCTGCCTGCCTCATTTTGCAGCAGTCAGGTAGTCCTTCTGTTCAATACCTCATAGACCGGCTCATGGATGGCTCACAATCCGTGCTCAGATTGACTTCAAAATTGTCACTCTTGACTTACAAGACTTTGTCTTCTGGCCATCCGATGTACCTTCGTGAATATATTAGAAATGATTAACCCCTCATCTGCTACATGTATCTGGCATAGAAGTGTCATAATAGTACCGTAATAATAGTAACAGTAAAAGTAATAGCAGTAGTAATAATAATACTTTGAGTGCTTGATATGCCAGGTATCTCTACAGCATGTGTATTGCAGCCGTGCTTTCTGCCATGCCGCTCCATCAGTCTGGAACTCTCTGCCACCTTATTTGACTGATGATTTTAACTCCGTGTTTTTATCCACTTTTAAGCGTAGTCTCAAAACTCACTTCTATAATCAATCTTTTTTATCCTAGTCGCATGACTGTTTTCCGTGCCTGCAATTCGTTTTTATTAAGCTGACATATGGCGCGTTACCAGCCGTGTAATAATAATAATAATAATAATAATAATATTTTTGAATTTATGTAAACCCTTACATTATTATTAGGATTTGTTTTGGACCAGGAGTCAAAAGGATCCTGCTGATTTTATATCTGCATTCTTAGCTGGTAAACAAAGATTGTTATGGCTTAGATTTTTCACAGTAGGCCAATGCCGTGTAATATACCCGTATGTGAATGTAGTGAATGTGGTATTGTATTGCATGTAGGAAAGATTTTCTGCTAAGGAACCTCCTGAGTATTATTTAAACAAAATGAGAGTGTTTCTCGATCCTGCAGGGAACAGAAGTTCAAGGGTATGAGTTTTTTTTTACAAGTTTTATAGTTGTACATTTTTTTCACTGCTACGTTGTTGAGTGCTTTACATCAATGGTTGGACAGCAGGAAGGGAGTGCAGCCTGTAAAAAACTCGTTGCAACATTTTCCAAAAGTTTACTGTTGCGTACCCGGCCCCACCTAACTTGGAATAACTCTTGAAAAATCGTCTACTGCTGATGCTACTAGCGCTACTACTGTCACTACAACTTTCTTCTTTTTCTGACCGACTTTTTAAAATGTTTATGTGGTTGATGTCAAGTGCGGAGTTACTCACGGTTAGTTGCCAGAAGTGAACGTTGCGAATTGATGAAACGTGACTTTTTGCAGGCCAGAAAGCCACCAGATGCCATTAAAGTCACACAACCAAGAGTGTCAAAGGCACATAGTAGTTGTAGTTGTAGTTTGTAGTAGTTGTATAGTTACTCATTATCAGTTCTACTTTCTCATGGTTCTGTGTAGTTTATTCTTGTGCTCAACTGTCCTGGTTATTGCACTGTGTTATTTGGATAACATAACCACTAAGTAGAAGTTGCCTGGACGAAGCATTAGTGTGATAAATGTATTTTAATGGTTTACTGTGAAAGACATTTGCGTCAGTTGTGACTGCTACTCTTGCTATCGGTGTTCTCGGCTTTTGTTTAATCGGCAGTTTTTTGTAATACTTTCCCAAAAGTTATTTCTAAGTATTCGTATAGAAACCTCAGTGATTGTTGTTTATGTGTCGCTATTGAATAATGTTTTGTGTTTATTTATACTCTTGAAAAGGTTTATGTGGTTGATGTGATGTGTGAAAATTGTGCTGTTAGCTGTTGACGTATATAAGACATGCTGCATTGCTGCTGTTTCTGATCAGGCAATCAAAGATCTTGGTCATGCGTCGTCCACGCAAACTCTTCGTGATCTGGAGATTTCTCTTCGGACCAACCACATTGAGTGAGTAATTTGTTTCATCTTTGATGTATTTGGCTGTGGTTTGAAGAATACAGTATAGCGACAGTATCCTTCGTTAATGTGTCGGTACACGTGTTGACAGTGACACTGTGACAGTGCAGTAATCATAATCATAATCATGAATTTAATGTGTATACTGTATAGTGCAGTGCACTGCAGTCAGTGTACAAAGAAAACTAAACATTAGGAAAAGAAAGAGAAAACAGATAGGTCTCGAGTGTGGATTTGAATGTTGATAATGTTCTCGGCGATGTGACCTCCGGCGGAAGAGAGTTCCGTGTCCGTGATGCAGCATTCTGTGCTGTCTGTGGATTGTTGTAGTGGTTTTGCATTGACATGTTTTGTAACCAATCTATGAAGCCGGATGTATGTCAGTCATGTTAACAATATTATGCGTCAGACTTCTTTGCAGACACACATATCTTTATGAAGCTCATGTATAAAACCAAGTCATGTGCAGACACACATCTTTATGGGACATGTGTATAATACACATCTTTATGAGCCACGTGTATAATACTGAGTCATGCAACAGGAGACTTGAGAGCGAATACTAAATTTTGTATATACAGGTTAAACGTAATTCATATCGTTTTTGCCTTCAGCAAAAGCAGTTAAAGCAGCTGTGTACATTTTGCTGATTCTTGTCGGTTTTGTTGATGTAGATGGGTTCGTATGTTTCTGAGTGAGAAACACAACGGTCTCGACATTCTCATAGACTATCTCTCTACTACGCAGTTCATCATGAGGTACAAAACGTCATCTGTTATTATCGTAACTAATGTTCTGAATATATCTGCATATTATGTTGCTGCTTTTTAGGTGGCAGTTTGGCTTAGTCGTAACGCATTGGTCTCGATACCGGTTAGTACTTGGATGGGTGACTGTCTGCGGACCGGTAAACCATCTTGGTATGTAACCAGCCACCAGAGTCAACTCAGCCTGGCCATCCCTCCGTGGGTAGGCGCAATGAGTACCAGCAAAAGCTGGTAGTAAAGGGGCACGCCACGCGATACACCAGCTCCATATCCGTGGACCAGATGGCAGTGTAAGCTGGTGTCTGGTGAGTGCTAAGGAAACGGAGATCAGCGCCGCCCCGTGCGCCATCTGGCTTGGGAAGAACTTTCCTCTTTTACTGTTGCTGCTTTTAATAGTGGGATATTTGTTTTTACTTACTAAATGATATTGCAGTTTTTGCTGTTACTAGAATACCGTACAGCTAGTTGAAACCTTACGGTTAATCGTTGCATGTTGTTGGAAAATGTATAATGATGTGTAAAACACTGGTTTGTAGTTTTATGCAGAACGACAACAATGCTAGTAACTCATCATTGGCTGACACAAACGGACGACGTTCTTCAGTCAAGCATACTGCCTCACTAGCTCTTGAGCGCCAAGGTGGAACTCTAAAACCGCATCAGTCCATGCGGTTAAAGAAACGTTTGTCGATGTATTCACGTTCTTCGAGGATAAATTTCGGTGATGCTGACGATGATGTTCATTTGTGTATTCTGTGTCTCCGTGCAATTATGAATCATCAGGTACTACCGCAATATTTCAGTTCTCTAGATGATGTCGTCGGTGCTCTGTCTTTACAAGTCGTTTAACGAATAGACTTCAGAATCGCTACTCTTACCTACTAGGTTCTTTCCACTCAACAACCAGCATATCTTTACAATTTAATATCATATCATCAACCTAGCCGTGTCCTCTGTTCCTCTAGTCAGCTTCTTCTTGAAGTTCCTAGAACTAAAACCGATTTGGTCGTCAAGCTTTCTCTTCTGCCTCGCCCCAAATGTGGAGCGATATGCCCCTTCCTATCAGATACTCACCATCATTAGATAGCTTCAAATGCCACCGCAAAACCTTTCTGCCCAGGGCCACTTGGCGACTGTCTGCACCTCAGATTTAAGTTTATCTTAACACTGGTGCGATACCAAAGTTTTTACATTACATTACAACTTTTCTCTTTGGCATTCACCGTTTGTGTCCTGTGTTATTTTAGTTCAGAAATTCTTTTTTCTTCTAGTTTTTATTCAGTTTGCTAGTAGTCATTTTCGTTTTTATTCAGTTGTCATTCGCTGAAAAAGCAATCATTTCAGTTCATGTTTTGTTCTCGTTCTTGAAAATTAAATTAAATCTTTTCGTTTGTGTCCGGTTCTGTTCTTGCAATTTTAATCATTTCTGTTCTAGGAAACAAAGCGTTGTATTTCATAGTTCACACAAACCACATGAAAGTAACGACCGCATTACTGTCTGTGATGAGCAGACAAGACATGCTTTAAAGCTATACTGGTTATAATCGCACTGCTACGATAAGCTGGCGATTTAATGTAATTAATGTAGAGAATTCATTTGTGACAGCAGATAAAACAAAATCACTGTGTCTTTCTTTAGTACATTAAGGCCAATGGAATCCAGTTTTTAACAAGTCTTTATGTTTTTATAATAAAAAATCTCAGAATTCCAAATTTTAAATATTGTTAGTTTTTCACTTCTTGTAGATTTTGACGTTTGGTTAATGCATTGCAGTAGTTCAGACAGGCGTAGACTGTGATGTTTGGTGAATGTATTGCAGTACGGTTTTAACTTGGTGTTTGGACACAAGCAAGCTATAAACTGTATAGCTCTCAGTCTCAAACACAAAAGCTACAGGTCAGGAGTTTTTCGTGTCTTTTTCACTGTTGGGCATTGCCGTAATCGTAGTAGCTAATGTGAAATTCAAGAAATGCATGGTTTGCCATGAATGAGGTCAGTTGGCATTTCATATGGACAAGTTGCTAAAAATAGGTTTATTAGTGATGCAGTAGTATAAATGGAAGTCTGTATAAGGTAGCCTGTCATTTGTTTTGAGAAGCCTACAGAAAGTGAACTGATTATAGCTGTGGCTAATATTGATGATGTGGATGTTGTTGATGGGTTATTGCTGGATTCTGTGGCAGAAGATCAGCTGAGAAGCATCTTTGTGCAGGTGTAAGTGGTCTAGTGGGTAGAGTATTGCACGAGTAACTTTCAGTTCAAATCTCACTGCGGACCATTTGCAAGCAACCTTGAGGAAGTTGCTAACCTACAATATGCTCAGATCAACTCAGCCTCCTACCGTTCATGGAATGGAAAATGACTAGTAGCTTAACGGGCTACAGGGTGGTGCGGTGGTATGTCTGCATGCTGCATCACGGGTCCAGTTGTTCACTAGCACGGGCAATGGATGAAACGCGATATCATTAGCTCATGCCAATCAGCTGCCACTTCCGAGATTGTAAAACGCTCCTGAGCATGTATTCATCGTGGAGCAATGCTATATCAAGTACCTTTACCTTTTACCTTTTTATCTTTTTAGTCACTGTGTTAGCATATGTCTACTCATCTGACACGCACCTGGTCGTTCAGAGGCTAGCGGTTAGTTTTAGTGAATGCTTGTGTTTGTTACATAGAACCAAGACGTTGGTGCTGGAACTGCTTGCTGCTATCTGCCTCGTCAGTGGTGGACACCAGATGATTCTCTCCGCATTTGACAATTTCAAACATGTACGCAATGCAGTTGCTTTGTAATGCTTCAGTCTGCAGTTGTGTTATTACAGCTGATAACAGTGTAAACTGTTTTTGTATTGTAGTTAAAGTAAGTAAGTAAGTAAACAGCACTCGTAGCGTGCCATATGTCAAACAGGATTTGAATCGTAGGCGCGGACGGTACGGTTTGTTAGTCAGTGGCAGTGGTGGAGGAGAACAGATAAGTCTTCAAGTGTCGTCTGAAGATGTTGACAGATGGCGCTGTTCGAACGGATGTGATGTGATGTAGTTAGCTTTTTGGATGTATTAGTTTTGATTAGAAGTTGTTTTGATTGTCGTACTTCATTAAATTTTGAGCAATTTATTTAGCGTTTATTTTCACCCAGTCGTCGTGCTGGTGAGGAGTTGCTTTCAATGTCTGCGGAATGAAATCAGTCAGACTGTGGCTAAAGGCAGATCTGAAAAGTATTGACAGTTACAGAGACTGCTATGTAAACAAATCAGCGTTATAGTGATGTGGTTATTTGGTGCAATTATTATTATAATTCTGCAACATAAATGCGTGACTGCTGTTAATTGTAGGTATGTTCGGAGACTTATCGATTCGAGACAATGATGAACTATTTTCGAAATACCGAAGAATTTCGTATTGATTTTATGGTAAGAATTCCAGTTGAATCCTGCTTGTTGTGCCTCTGCCCATCGCTAGGAGTGTTGGAAACATTATGTTTTCGGGTTGCTTGTCCATGAGTGCATGTGTGTGTCTGGGCTTGTGTCGAGGTCAAGGTCACAGCAAGGTCAAAGTAATCATTTTCGTTTTTATTCAGTTCTCTTTCATCTGAAAAGTTGGTTAGCACACTGTCGTAGAACCCAGTGGAGAGAAGTTCGCCAAACTTTGGTGGATGACGTAGTTAAAGCGAAAGACAAACTGGTGGGTCCCAAAAAGCCACTGTAGTAGTAGTAGTTGTCGTCGTCGTCGTTGTTGTTATTGTTATCAGTTCTCTAAAAATCCCTACGGCTTTCTTAGTACACAGCGGAGTGCAACGAAACTTTGCATATACATTCGTGCTGACATTCCCCACAGATCTACCGTCTCAGATTTTCCACTTAGCGGTCGAGCGTAGTAATGAATATTTATGCACAGGCGGAGCTTACCGCAGGTATATAGTAGTGTAAGTAAGCAAGTGGACGCCTTCCGGGTCCATAGTACCATAATACTCAGAAATGTGCAGTTTGCATTTATCAAGTTGGCCATGATGACGAGCGTCATAATGACGTATCATGAACATGATCTGCTCGTGTCGTTACAGGTAGCTTGCATGCAGTTTATTAACATCATTGTTCATAGTGTAGAAGACGTCAACTTCCGCGTTCATCTTCAGCACGAGTTCAGTTTACTTGGACTTGATGACTACCTCGTGGTACGTACATTTTACAATCAGTTTATCCAGCGTTAGTCTGTGTCCGGCCAGTGTGGAGCTCTTGTCAGTCTGACAGTCTGACATGTTGAATTGATTAATAGATTTTTGAGTTTCATTTCCGCTTTATCGAGTTCCATTTTAGATTTTTTTTCTGTTTTCTGTTGATATGTACATTGTGTAAATATACCACATGAATGCTGGATAGCATTGGCGTGTTGTGATGCAGAAACTGCGAGACACTGAGAGTGATCGTCTCCCAGTGCAGGTGAATGCTTACCTTGACAACACAATTGACGTCCAGTCGCTGCTGGAAGACTCCGATACAAAGACGGCAGCATTGGAGCGGGTTGCTGAGCTTGACGAGGCGTTATCATTTGTGAGTTTTGCGATTGTTTCTTATCAGATTTGACCACACATCATCCAGTGACGTGAAAACTTTGCATGTCTGCTCCATCGTTACTGACTGGCAGCATGTGACATGTATTTCTGCTATTCTGCTAGAGCTGTCGAGCGATTAATTTTTTGATCGCGTTAATCGCGCAATTAATTATCTTAATCGCGCGTTAATGCGTTAATTGACATGTCAATTCGACAGGTCTAGTTTATGTCGTAGGTTGACGTCAGTGAACGACTGCACGTCTTGCTGTTCACGACTCATCTACAAGATGCGACCACTGCCGAACTTGCCATCAAACAATGCTGTACAACTAACAAATTAACCGACATTTGTTGTTAATAATTAGTTGAATATTGCTCGATTGTCGAATAAGCACAGTTCAATTGCATATTGGAACTCCTGCTTCATAGAATTTATGTATGTGCATCAATTTTTTAACGGCATTAATCTTTTTAATCGCGATTAATTCTTTAACACATTAACGCATTAATTAACTCATTAATTTGACAGCTGTAACTTTTGCTAATATATTGTAGGCCAATGAAAGAAACCAGGAAGTGGAGGAAACTGCACTTGCTAAAATTGGTGAGTTCTTCTTCATTCTGTGGCTCGCACGTGTGAACAATCTACTTTTCCGTTTATTCTGATGAGTTTACAAGCAGCAATAAGGACAGTTTCTTATGTTATAGCTTTTACAGAGCAATCTTTGCCTGAATGTTAATTTTGCACATTGCGTAATGATGCGTCCTGTATGCTGTTATCAGCTGTTTCTTCTAAGTATGTTTGTTTATACAGTTGATCGTTTCTAAACGTTAACAGTTAAACAGTCGTTTATGTTCAACATTTGATGTGGTTTATCTGATTGTGTAATTGTTTGTGATTTCAGTTGAGTATCAGAAGTTACTAGATGATGCATTGGCCGAGAGAGACACGTTTAAGGTGGTGTATTTATTATTGAACAGTATTTGATTGAGTAATTTCACTAGATTATTTTTCAGCTTATGTGTTGTTTTTTTTTTATTTTATGCATAACTGCCACTTTGGTTTGTTATTTTTATTGAATTTTCTGGTAAATATGCCTGTTATGAGACTGTTGTTATCTGTTGACGTGTACATTGCACGTGTACTGCATATCTTGTCGAGCAGACATTCACGTGTTTATAATTTGTGAATGCAGCAAATGTGTGAGCAAGCGGACGAACGACTGAAGAATGCTGCTACTGCTCAGAATGGTGTGTTACACTTCTTTGCTGTAGGCTTGTTGCACGCTGCTGTAGAGTCGTTAGTCATAAAATGTGTTCAGAATCACGTTATTTAGTTAATTATGTATATTGTTTGGTGTTGTGGTTTTGCTGTGTATTAAACAGACGTGCGTCTGGTCAAATTGTGTGTTGTTTTGCCGGGATAATTCCTTACTGAGTGACAGCAAAGCCTACTTTGACCATAGACGCCGGCACTGTTAGCCTTGCTGGGCACTGACAGCACTAGATTGGTGGTGAGTATGACGGATGAAGACCACAAAGTAGGCATGTTCCAACCCAAGTAAGTGTGCCCTAGTGAAACTTAGTCTTCAGCTTGTCTCATTACATAGTCAAATACAAGGCGTTTACCGTGCTTCCTGTGACTTGAGCCGTCATACACCACTAGCTGCACACTAGTTACACTGCAGTTCATTGGCGGAACATTGGATTAAGTTTAGCACTGAGTCTAGCTAGAGGCTTTGCTGATGCCGTCATAATACCCATAGTAACGCACATGCACACAAAACTGATAATCACTGATATAAATTAGGATAAATGCCGGCGCTTTAGTGTGCCAGTTATTATGTGGCACAATGGATCCTGTGGCATTTTTTCAACATTCCAAGACACTACACAAAATTTTGCCAGTTGTTTCATGTCTGGCTATGCAGTTGGAAGAAGTTGTGGTGGATGGATGATGTATTATTAACTTGTAGGTGGTCTGAGGTCTCCTGTTCATTCACAAGCACCTGCAGTCCCTGGACCACCCCCACCTCCTCCTCCACTTGCACCACCGCCACCACCGATGTTTGGTGCACCGCCGCCACCACCGCCAGCACCACCAATGACGTTACGTCCTGGTGCTCCTCCGCCACCACCTCTAGCTGGCATGGCCGCTCCAAATGCCTCAGGTATGTTGGTAGTTTTCACGTGTTTATTTAATGTCAGCAGAGTTCGATGTTTTATACTCGACGTGAATTGAATACATGAGAGAGTGAAGAAAGTAGTCCTTCCCAAGCCACACGGCCCATAGGGCTGCGCTCATCTCCATTTCCTTAGCCGTCAGCCAGACACCAGCTTACACTGCGAGACCACAGATATGGGGCTAGTGTACTGCGCGGTTGTGCCCGTTTACTATCCAGTTTTCGCCAGTACCCATTGCACCTACCCATGGAGGGATGGCCAGGCTGAGTTGACCTGGTGGCTGGTTAGTGGTTACATAGCGAGATGGTTTACCCGTCCGCAGACGGTCACCCATCCAAGCACTAACCAGGGCCGACGTAGAGTAACGTTGTTGATGGAATGGTGCTGTGAATGGTATTGAGAGATCTGAAGGCCAGTTGTACTGTACTGACCGTGTTGTGACGGACTGTGGATGGCAAATGGTATTGAGGTTAGGCTAAACAACGCTGACTGGATGACATCAGGCAGTGGACAGCCTGTGAGGATTGTCCATAGTAATAGATAATGTCAGAACCCAGAAAATTGTCCTGATGACAACACATAAAACAATGATCATTATCTGTTGCCAATTTTGTATGAATGGTCAACCGATCTACACTCGGCTGTTTTATTGATTATGAAGAATTATTTTCAGACATTCGTAAGCATCATGTTTGAGAAACAACGACTCGGAAGTAATATTCAGCAGTTGTCTCGTAAAGTAAATCAAAATAATTATTATACAAAGATTTACTATTTTTAACACCATTAACAAACATATTACGTATATTTTCTGTGATAATTCCTCATCACAGCTGAAGCTCTGGTCTGTCAAATTGAGCTAATTGGATGACTGACTGGGTAGCTGGGTAATCACTTAATAATGATTTTTTTGTTAAGCAGTACCTATGATGATAATCTTTATTCACCAATATTAATGATAGTAGTATAAGAAAAAAGAAAGAAAAAAAAACAAGCAAACAAACAAACACATGTGACAGCAATCGCTAGGCTGCGTACGAGCTTAACTAAAAGTTTTCCAAGGTTAGCAGTGTAACAAATA
>Ga0209679_1001006_pt1 | contig 11364 bp, 6 predicted proteins | sample WorMetHEROISLAND_4_FD_187408 | JGI IMG/M metagenome (GOLD analysis project Ga0209679, IMG submission 187408) | Marine gutless worms symbiont microbial communities from Max Planck institute for Marine Microbiology, Germany - Olavius sp. 2 HERON... ...
CACTCTCCAGTATCTGTTGACGGATTTTCGCCAAACTTTTGTCACAAAAATCTGGGATGTATTCGGTCATGCTGTGACCTTGACCTTTGACCCTTTGACCCGAAATCTAATCAGTTCATCTCTGTCCCGGGATGCACCGGTGACAGAAGTTTGGCGAAAGTCCGTCAACAGATACTGGAGATATCGCGGAAACATAAAACTACCAAGTGAATCACGGACGGACGGACGGACGGTCAGCGGCACGGACGGACGACCCGAAAACATATAGCCTCCGCCGGCGCCTACCGGCGGCGGAGACTTAAAAAATGAAAGCTAATGCGTATACATAGACACAATCATACCTCTACTAAATAGAACAATAAACGCACGCAAATACTTCAGTAGCCTCATCGTTTGCAGCAGTACATTTGCACCCTCCATTAACTGGTGTCTGATTGCACTGTTGTAACTCTAATACTTGTTTCTTTCTGAGTTAGCGTTTGACCAACCTTCAATAAACTTACTGTTACTGTTAGAGTTACCCTGCACTACCATGTAAAACGGCACGTGCGACAACAACTTGATTATACAAAATTAGGTTTGGCCTTGCAGTTGACAAGTAGACAGCGTTGTAAAATGTGTCATTGTTGTTCTTCTCAGTTAAGTTAAAACACGTTTTATTATAATGTCTGTGCGGAGACAATTCACCGGGCAACTAATCACCGGAAACGTCTTTTAGCAGGGGCGACAGACCACCGTGCGCATTTTCGCTAATTCACCGGACGAACAGTTGTCCAGCCTATAAACCTGATCCCTGGGCGACGAATTAACAGTGAACCCTAGGCTGATTTATCACTCCGACACTTCAGATCTGTCTGCTTTAGATAACATTATCTATGAGGCAACGGCTGTCGTATTTCGAACGAGCAATAGAGGAAAAGCCAACAGCGATCTAGGTATCAGAATTTCGATTACGTGGTGTGATAATAATAAATGGCCGCGGGACAACATCGTGGCATTGTCGGAAACATCACAGCATGAAGTGTGAAGCTTGTCTGGTCACGGAAGGCAATCAAGTTGTCAGTAACAGACATCACGGCTTACAGTCGGCGTCGCTGTTTCTCTGTCATCACCCGTGACTCGACAATGTGGATGTTCATGAGCAGCGCCCAGCACGACATTCAGCGATAGTAAAGGCCTATTTCTAGTATTTATTTATTTCATTAACCTGAGCAGTTAGCTTGTCATATTTGTCTATTGCAAATCACACCCGGTTAAAAGTCGCCCGGTACGTGTCGCCGCTATTAATAGTCCTTCCGGTGATTAGCTGCCCGATTAATTGTCCCTGAATACCTATCGTCTGGTGAATAGTAAAGGTTATTTAAAGGTAAACACTCTACTGTTAACTGCATACAATGAGAACAAGTGATCAACAGATTATCCTCAACTTCACTGCTGTAACTAATTGGTGAAGTGCCAATTAGTTGAAGAATAGTAGAATTTGGTATAAGCAGACGCATTGCTAGCAAACGTTCCTTAACAGTTTACGTAAATCGCAACGAAACAATACAAAATTAACAGCGAAGTGTTAGATAATGCTTGTGAATTAACAGTATCTGACAAAAAATAGCTGTTCTGTGGTTTCAGATTGGTAGCACAAAGAAAAGTGACGTCTACATGAATGTGTGCCACTATGACATGCCGCCAAGACTGATTTTTCTGCTTTCGTTGAGAGATATGTGCTTCGTTATTTGCCGATATTTTGTTGCTGATGTAGACTTTTGCAGCAGCAACAAATGACACGTATTTACAATGTCATTAATGTTAACAAAGTGAACTCAATATGCTATTACCATATGTTTGTACAAACGTAGAAATAGCTTGTTTGGCATCATCATGTAGCAACAATAAAAATATTATGCACACACAATGTGACACAAATGCAGTTTGTTCACTGCTATTATCTATGGCGCAATTCACTTACTTGTACTGTCAATCCCGATTTTCTGACAGTGCTAGAAGACATCAGTAGTTGGAGAAAGTCTTGTTTCAATAGGTAGTCTATTGCAGATTGTTGCAGCCAGATAATTACAGCATCTTTTACTACATTTAGTGAAGACCGATATTTTGTTGCTGAAACAGACGCGCATCAGTCGCTAAGAGATGACTGGTATAACACACTGCAGTTTGAATGTAGTAGAACAGTAACATATGCATATTAAGCAGGCTGACCAGTAATGAGTAGTTTGTGCGTGAAGCAAGCTAACTTTGAAGGTAATTCTGGAGTGAACAGGTAACCAGTGCAATTCAGAAAGAAGTGGTTGGCACTCACGAAAGACTGGGTAACCTTGGGTTTCCACATGCACAGTTGCATCGGTAAAGCCATCTTAAAAGCTATAAAAATGACAGGCAACAATAAATTATTGGCCAATCACATGATCGACAGAAATTACTGCTGGAAATTCAGACAAGTAAAAAATCAACAAAAATTAAACAACTGAAATTTTTATCAGACTAATTTTTTAGACAATTAATCAAATCTAAAAATATGCAGTTCTATCATTCAAAGTAAGCACGAACCAATCATAACCTGCAAAATAGAGAAAATGCGTGCTAAGAAGTACTTTATTGGACACGTAAGACGCACACACTTACAACAACAGAACACATTATAAAGCACAAAAAAGAAGAGACTATATAGCTCAAATATGGTGTACAGTACACAAAACACTGCAATTCATTCAAATGCATTATAAAAAAAAGTTAAAGGTGCATACAGCTCTTTATGGGAACCCATCTCAATGCTACAGTGCGTCACTTATCTTTATTATTAATGTGATCACAGTAACAGGTTAGTCACTGCAAAAATATATATTTAGATATCTACGTTCCGAAGTCAGAGGACGTTCGCATCACATAAAAATATGCAAGTGACTGACAAAATTTTTAAATAATTAAAAAAATCAAACTACATTTGTTCACATATCCCAGTAAAATGGACAAAGACAATAACTGAAGTTGTAAACTGTTTTGAGACGCTGAATGTCAGCAATGCGTGCGCTGTCCATCGACACAGAATATCTACACGGAAAATATTGTAAATGACCACTGCATCAGCTGCAGTAGTCCAGTTTATGTCCCTGTCAGTCACCACTCACGTATATGTACATCAGTTTGATCTTCATCTTCAACAATCACTTCTTCACTTTCGGTGGTGGCCTAGAGAACAATACATCATTGAAGTGCTTAAGTAATGTATTGGCACAGTGGCACAGCACCACAACACTGTAGTTACACTAGAAATGCCTTCAACAGACAGACTTATCAGCCGTGACGGACAATAAAGAAATTTCTGGACACGAATCCTGATCCAGATCCAAGAACCCTATATTCGGATCCTGAACCTGGTTGCCACCAAAATCTAATCGAATGATCCCTGGGCCGTGGTCCACCTCTCCAAAAAATTTCATCAATATACAGGGTGGGGCAAAAAAGTTGAACGTACATGCTTTACGTAGATATTTACTTAATACTGGTATTGTCTTTGTAGATCATTGAAGTAGGAGGGGCTACTAAAAGAAAACAACTGATATTCTTTGCGATTCTGTTAATGTTGTTTTCCAAGATCACAAAAGATTAAAGTCATCACACATAATTTTTCCACAGATTTACATACATCTAGTGGGTATAAATACTGTGTATAAATCTGTAGAAATTGTGTGATACTCTGGAGGACATAATTCGCTGTTTCATACTGAACTAGACCACCAACGACGGAGTAGCTCATTCCAATATTTAGACATTAGACCTAGCTGCGTGATACTTACTTATACTGGAAGGAGAGTATAATGGTGCTTCATAAAGTGAGCGCACGTAGAGACAACGTGAGACCGTACTGTATAACAAACATTTCGTGACATAACAGAAGTGCCCGTAGCACACCCTGGATGCAGGCCTGGCTGGGAACCACGTTTGGTAGCGTTCCAGCCATTTGCATGCGAGAAGAAGCAACTTTCGTGAAATCACAAAAGTATCCATATGACGTGACCTTTGACCTTGACCTTGAGCACACCCTGGATGCGGGCTCTTCTGGGGACCATTATGTGCAAGTTTGGTGGTGATCCAGCCATTTGCCTGCGAGAAGAAGCGATTTTCGTGAAATCACAAAAGTGTTCCTATCACGTGACCTCTGACCTTAACCTTGAGCACACCCTGTATGCGGGCTCTTCTGGGGACTATCGTGTGCAAGTTTGGTGACGCTCCAGCCATTTCTATGGTAGACGAAGCGATTTGCACAAAATGTTTATGACAGACGGACGGACGCCACATGATTGCATTAGCTCATAGAATGAGCTAAAAATTGTTTAAATATATATGATTTTAAAAGTATAGAAGAATTCACAACTTTTATTAAGTTGCTGCATATTTTATTCTCACTCTTTTGCATTAGCAGTTATAATAGTAACTTAAAAGTCTCATTTTGCCACAAAATCTAAGACAGTAAACACAAAATAAGCTATAAAACCGATAAGTATGATCCAAAAAAAACTTTAAAAATACAAAGCACACAGGGACTTTTTGCAGCTAACCTGTAGATGCCTGTTACAACAGCGTGGTCCCGCTCGTACGGTTCTAGCGTAATCTGTTCCTGTGGTTTAATCTTTTCTTTCTTCAGTTTCTCTACCTCGCTTGCAAATACTGCTTCAGCTGCAGCCGTTGAATCAATACAGTTTGCCTGCACAGACAAAAGTGATTTTGCAACGACAGTATCATATCGGAGAACAGTGATGGTACTGCAGGACAATCTCTTCTGTCAGTGTCACTACTTCATTCAAATGATGTTTTTACTCACGCAGAAGAAGTTCTTAGTTAGTCTCCACTGTTAGGCATTTTTTGCCTAATACTGGGAATATTTATAATGTTAATGGTGCACTCAACCATCACTATTACTTACTGTCTGTCTGACTATGTATATTATACAGGGTGTGCTAATAAAAACTGGGCTGTTTTTGAAGAGCTGTAGCTAACTTCATTGATGCGATAAAAATAATAACAATAATAAGACCATTCCGAACGACTTTAATCCTAGAATAAGGAAGCACTAAGTAGTTGACATGGTTTATGTACTCTATGCAAAAATATACATAATCGTGTGACATCATCAATAAGCCTCGCACTGTAAACATTGCGCCGTTGACTGCAGATGTTAACATTGTTTTATGACATATCTGTTTTCATTTCACTGGCCAGCAAGACCGAGTGGACACAGCACACAGCAGGTCATCATGTTGTCTCAGATAATCACATTCTTATGTGGCATGAATGACAGGTTTTAACCAGCAACCTGTCAGTCATGCATCCAGCAAGAAGCAGACGTGATCAAGAAGCCAGACAGTCACAAATTCAAAAATAAAACACATTTCTAAACACTAGAACTGTCGAGTGGTTAATTTTTTAATAGTTTTAATCGCGTGTTAATGCGTCAATTCGACAGGTATACTTCATGTTGTTGGTTGCCGTCAGCCAACGACTGCACATCTTGCTGTTCACAACTCATCTACAAGATGCGACTGCTGTCGAACTTGCCATCAAACAATGATGCACAACTAACAAACTGACCGACATTTGTTGTTAATAATTAATTGAATATTATTCGATCGTCAGATAACCACAGTTCAATTGCGTGTTGGAACTCCTGCTTCATAGAATTTACGTATGTGCATTAATTTTTTAAAGGCGTTAATTTTTAAATTGCGATTAATTCTTTAACGCGTTAACTCGTTAACTAACGCAATAAATTGACAGCTCTACTAAACACACATTACCAGTATCTATATACAGACCAAGCAGCAGCCATGAGCCATGACTCAGACAAGGCAATGAACTCACAACTCACATTCAATTCCCATTTATAAGTAATTGGTGACACACACACACACACACAGTCACACACACACACTCACTCAGCTCTCATTTAACTGGCTCATTTTTCTGGAGCTACCTTTTGGGAATTGTCGTGACATCAGAAAGGACATGAGAACAAAACTGAAAAACCCACATTACACGTATGCAGGTATGACCAAGATCTCAAATGCAGAGTATATGATGTCAGCAGTTGTCTAAAGCCTACAGGCTAAAGCAAAAATAACAAATAATATGTTCAGCAGAGTAACAAACCTTGATAGAAATAACAACGTGGCCTTCGTTTCGTAAGAAGTGGTGCGCATTAATAGCAACAATTCGAGCCTGGTCGGGTTGTGCAACATCGGCAAAAATGGTGTCCACCATACCTGACAACAAAAATTAAATCACTTTACTTTAACTCTTGTCTTACTGGCCTTTTTTCCATGAGTTATTCCAGCTTAGGCCACATCCAGAAGTGAACTTTATGAACTTTTGGAATTGCTGAAGCAGCAATTTTCACAGGCCGGATGGCTCACAGGCCGGATGGCTCACAGGCCGGATGGCATTTTGCTAACCGAACAAATAGTGTCAAAGCAAAAATACATTCAAAACAGAAATATTATATGTTGATGCAAAGCAATATGTCATGCATAGATATACACAAAAAAGGTAACAATGTCAGTCTCACTTCTTAAAAATGCTTCAACTTCTCTCAACTAATCACAGCGATTACAGCCTCTGATACACACCGACAAGCATGCGGTATTTGTGTGGATGGCGAGCATCTTCAATGATTGGAATGATGTTCGTGCGTTTCTTGGCAACGTTCAGCAGATCTCGGCCACTACGATGTGAAAACTCGACAGCATACACAAGACCGTCCTGCACAAGCACACAGTCACACACCCTACTAATGTGAGTGTTTTACTGTACACAGAAGCAGCGATGACAGAGTACATTAGCAGTCCACACAAGTGCAATACAACTACGATAACATAACACAACTAGAAAAAGTTACACTCGACGGTAGCGTCGAGTGCTGTGTGCCTCCGCTGCGATGGTGTGACCTTGAACTTTGACCTTTCGACCCAAAAACATAATCAGGTCATCTGTGTCCCAAGATGCACCAGTGACGAAAGTTTGGCGGAAATCTATCAATAGATACTGGAGCTATAGTGGAAACATGAAAATCTGGGATGCATTCGGTCATGCTGTGACCTTGAACTTGACTTTTTGACCCCAAAATCTAATCAGTTCGTCTCTGTCCCCAGATGCACCAGTGACAAAAGTTTGGCGAAAATCCGTCAACAGATACTGGAGATATCGCGGAAACAAAACTACCACGTGAATCACGGACGGACGCATGGACGGATGCACGCACGGACGGCGGCACAGACGGACGACCCGAAAACATATAGCCTCTGCTGGCGCCTACCGGCGGCAGAGGCTTAAAAAATTTTGTTGTATTGCAGCAGTCTGCACAAGTGCAATACAACTGCAATACAAGAAAAACATTCTTGTATTGCAGTTGTATTGTAGTTGTATTGCACTTGCGTGGACTGCTTTACAACCTTGTTATGTTAGTGCATTACACTGTTCTGACATCTGTTCCTCCATATATGCTATGCTATGTGCATGCCGTATATTATTATTATTGCTGTATATCACGTGCCTCCTACTTAAATGGGATGGGAAATGAGTAGTAGCTTTCTGGATACGGGGTAAGGCCTAGCGTGGCTGATTGGGGTGGTGGTACGTCTGCTTGCAGCACCACACGTGCAACTGTTTGCTAGTGTGGGCAATGGATACACGCTAATGCGCTGTGGTATCAATAGCTCACGCCAATCAGCTGCCAATTCCGAGACCGTAAAGCACTTCTGGTCTTGGGTCCATCTCATGTAAGCAGCACTATAAGTACCCGCACCTTACCTTTTTTTAGCTAACTATAGCTTTGTGATCAATCACTTGTTCATGAAACTATTTAAAACTATCAACGTAAAAAATTTTAAAGAATACCAGCACTTTTTTACCGTCCGACTTGCCAAGCAAACAGTGGGCCAAGCACTGTAAAAATTTTGTGAATCTGGTAATGTTGTACACAAATTTCTCACAACAACATAAGCCTCAGCATGCAGTTAAGATTTCAGTTCATTTATTTTGTTTGTTTCTTGGCTGTTTGCACAGCACACTTACCCGTATTTGTTGCTTGTGATGTGTGTTTTTCATTCCATTTTTGCTTCTTTCCATTGTCATTTTATCAAACTATGGCGAATAAAGATGATTAAAAAGTTGCATTTTATCATTCTGCACTCTGCAGATCAAAGAGTCGATACGCCGGTGTGAAATGTCAGAATTTAACTGGAGAACTAGAGAAATCTTGGCCGCCAGACGCCCTTCCTGACACCATTAATGACTCAAGTAAGTCTCAGAAATTTAACCCAAGTTGCACAGGTTAAAACTTTACTAAAAAAGCCTAGTAAAGCTCTTAATGGGAAAATCCATCAGTCACAGAGCTATGGGGCACCACTTGCCATATGGGATCACACAGTGGTACTTGCTACCAGACACAAGTGAATGCACCCCACCATAACTCCAGTCAAGCAGGCCGGTTCTTGATTTACCTACCCCGGAAGGATGGAAAGCTGAGTAGACCTAGGTAGCATGACAGCGGCCCGACTGGGAATCGAATCCACGACCGCTTGATCGCAAGTCTGACGCCCTAACCATTATGCCACCGAGTCACCTAAGCCAAAGAGCCATGGCTGCTCCTATCTAGCCAGCTCATTAGCGAAAATCACAGCTATGCTAAAGTACAGGCAATACATTAATGAGACATGATACACCATGATGAAAAAATTTTTTATGTCCACTTAAACTGACATGAGTCCAGCTTAGTCCTGCATAGAACCAAACCACAAATTAAGAAGTAAAACAAACAAAGCTTCAAAAATCTGACAAACAGCACAGTGCTCAGTGCAGGCAGTAGAGCCAAATGAATAAAGTCTGTACCTGACCAACAATGTCTGACACATGACTGACTGTTGTTCCGGATGCAGCACCAAGATACAGCACTTTACTACCAGGCCTGATGTAAATATTGCCAATGCCACCCATGATTGCTGCTGCCAGCTTTGACCGAAACGGATTCCACGCGCGATATTCAATTTTCTTTCCATCATCCTAAAAATGAAATCTTAACAGTTATACATTTTCAAAAAATGACTTAAAACAGCTTTCTGAAAGTTAGTACACTTATCAAGATATTTTCTGTAACAGAGTTTACTTTTCATTATATTTCAGAAGTAATTAGTTCAATCTACCTACTGTTTAAAGTTTTCAAAAATTCATAAAAATGACACCAAAACTTACAAAATTATACAATAAGTCTACACAAAGTAAAAATTTGATTAAAATAATAATATTTACAGACAAAATTAGTTAACAGATGTTCAAACAAGGTAACTAAAGAGTACATTCGTATGATTCCAAACACAGACAAGCTAAAAGTGAGAGTATTTTAGATTTAAAATATAAAGTGGCAATCCTTTAACGTGGTGGAAGACTACGAAAAACATTAACAGCTTAGTCACCAACTGTCTGATTCTGACTGTTTAGGTACCGGTAATGTATTACATCAGTCTAATGCCCGGTTTTAGAAACGTAGGATAAACTTCGGATTAGTTATTCCGAGATCAGAGGATATTCCGAGGTTTATCCTCCGGTTAAGTTTTGGCGTTTTAGCAACATTTTTTATCCGCACTCCGCAGGGTAACTATACTGAGGATAACTCGGCGGCGTTTGTAAACAAGTATCTGATTGGTCAATACGGCTACGTGACCTGGCGTGACGCGGTTGTCGTTTGGCATATTTCCTTACGTTACGTCAATGACCAGCTAGCTTAGCATAGACATGAATATTCATGTCTATGGAGCGTATTGTCATGGATACCATATCGTTTACAAACACTGGAATTACGAAATCGTGCGCGAAACTCGACTTCATCCAAATCTGTTAACCGATTGGCACGATGCCTTGGTGGGAATAAGTCCACATACAGCTCAGCCAATTACCACAAATCGTCACTTTTGTCGTCGAAGTGAGCGGCCATTTTTCTTGTCCGGAGTTTATACTGAGTTTATCCCACCGATATTGCCGGGGTAACTTTCGGCGAGTTATACCGAGGATAACCCGAGATTTGCTGTTGCTAAAACGCTACTGTTTCTTGTTCCAGGGATAACTCGAGATTCTCGGGATAACTCGAGTTTCAAAAACCGGGCATAAAACTGCTAAGACCAAAGTTAAGCTGAACTCAGCAGTAATTTGCTGGGAATTCCCAGTAATAAAGTAATGTATTTTGGTCTTAAGTCTTAGTGCTTAACTTCGGTCTAAGACCAAACAGAGGTCAAGTTAGGTCTTAATTGTCTTAATTTAATACTGTCCACAATAATAACGCAGTTTACCCCTAAGACTAAAGTCTAAGACTAAAGTCTAATCTGAGCTCTCACTTAAGTCGGAACTTTAGAGTTCAGCTAAGACTTTTGTCTAAGCATTTAGTCAAAGACTTTTCGCTTAGCGCAACTTGACCTCACCCATTGTCTGAAAAGATACATTTTCAACTTATTTCAACGTTTTCAGTGTCACGTAAGACAGAGAGCAGACATATTGTAAGCCTAAAAAGCGAAACTCCTGTCAGGTTGATGATCGCGAAAAAATGCGTGTAGTCGACAGAGATGACAGCTGTGGATGTCCGTGCTGTACCTTATGTGTTATGTATTGTTGTGCCGAGATCGGAATAAAGCAAACCAGGTGGGGTAAGTAGGCCTATAACAGGCCGCATTAGGCCTAATGAGTGTGATTCGCATTCACGTAGTCTAGCGCCTACTTCATTCAGTCAGAATGGACTACGTGAAGCACACTGTTCGCTGAGGTATGAAAGTCCTCTCTGGCCATTAAGTATAGCTCGCGCCACCATCACGAACCCATCTGAATGGGATCACCGGACCTTCATGTCTGTCAGCTTCCGGGGATGTCATTAGCGCACTGATGTACGTCAGCCGTTCTGTGCCGAATGACACCTGCAGAACTATAAACGCAGCTGGGTTTATGGTCTGCTTCGTGAAACGCAGATGTCTGTTGTACACATTTTCGGCATTTTCTGCTGTGAACGACGTCACTGCAGCTGTGAGCTGCCTATTCACGCCTACTTCTGTAACTGAAACTAGACACGCCTACGCACAACTAGTCCGCATCGTAATGCTTTAGCGTGATGATTGTACGTTAACGTCCGGCTGCAAAAATGAACTGACAACAGGGAAAAGTAAAAGTAAAGTAAAGTAGATGATTTATATCGCGGTTCTTAGCAATCAACATCGCTGCAGAACCGCTCTACAATACTCCCCTTGTTCACTGGACCCATGCATGGCTGCCACATAACTAGCGCGAAGCATGAAAGCCCACACAAGGTACCAAATTATACTGCTT
>Ga0209679_1001007_pt1 | contig 11364 bp, 7 predicted proteins | sample WorMetHEROISLAND_4_FD_187408 | JGI IMG/M metagenome (GOLD analysis project Ga0209679, IMG submission 187408) | Marine gutless worms symbiont microbial communities from Max Planck institute for Marine Microbiology, Germany - Olavius sp. 2 HERON... ...
CCGTTAGCGGCAGTACACAGAATATACATGTAATACACCTCTATACACATTAACTTTAGGCTATTGTAGCCGCTGTGAACAAGATCGATCTTGTGTAAAGGCGCTTTACTTACAGAGCGTTCTAACGTCGGGTTGATAGCAACGTCCACTGTTACTTGCTCTTACTCTCTGTACTAAACGACACTTTAAACGACATACGTGGCGAAAATCATTTTCTACGTAATATAATCGTTGTGTACGTATGTTGCTGTCGTTTGCACTATTGTGATTGTATTTCTTTCTTGAGTTGGCACATGTATACAACCTTTAATACAGTTACTGTCATTGTTACTAATAATGTTAGATCACCACAACGGTATCCTGCTCTTTTTCAACGCACATGCACATTCCTTTAATTTTGACCTTTCGTAATTCGCCTATTAAGCTGCGATGTCCGTAAGTTGCAGCTGGTTATGCGACGTGTTTTCATTGTAGCACATGCTATAACCTTCGAAACGGTCACGACATCTCATCGTCGAGCACTCTCGGCTTCCGGGCTTCATTCAACGAGTACACTGTGTTGCTTTATAGGCCCTATTCGTCGTGTGCAATATATTAGCACAATAACAGTCATTGTGTTGCATTTCCGCACATGTGTGATGTTGTTTCATGTTTGTATGGCTGCACACTGTACTTAAAGCAATTTCTGTTCTTCGATCGCATTATATAGCAATCACACTGTTCAGTGGATTTGCATTATGCTAACCTAAATGGTCGTTGCCTCATAGACGTGACAGTTTCATTAACACATACGAAAGTCTAAATGAACATTAACACCAAACGAACTGAACTATTAACTTATTGGTACACTAACCAAGAGAATAAGTCTATAGGTCTTAAGCCTTCGTAACAGGAAATGGAACTAAAAAGAAATGAGTATTATCTCCTTATCTCACAAAAGATTCAGTATATTGAATTGCTTATCCTGTTACCGTCAGTAGTTATGGATCACGGATGCACAGTCGACTACTATTTTAGCTCATGCTAACTCTATCGTGCCCCGTTGTAGCATGCTTTTTCTGTTGGCCTCGACTCATAGGCCAACGGACGTTTATCGGACATTAGTCCGTTGCTGTGTTTATACGTAAACGTTAATGTGCTGAATGATGTACACGAAGATCATATGGTATTTCTGTTGCTATGCATTCCGGCAACATATACATCGTGATTCAAAAAAATAATGCCACTAACTTTTTCTCATAACTCTATCACATAGGCCCTATTGATGGATTTTCAAAATTCTTTTATACTAGCACACTCCGCCAATAAAAAATGTCTGTCAGCTACGTTTATCTTTCAATGAAAATGAAATTTCGCTTTCATGCTACATTTCTGCTTCGAAACAACGTGTATACGGTCGACATTAGACCGCATTTTATGACATATACTGGTGATACTGTGCAACTGGCATTTTGTCGACGTCTTTATGTCATGCATTGACTCATGTTGAATGTTTACACTTTACAGCATCCAAGCTACAAGCTTTGTAATCATGAGGCTTATTGTTCACTAAAATAGGCCAACCTTTCCGTTAGCTTTATGGCTTTTTGATCATGTGAGCTCTACCGAAAGTAGTCCCAGACTCCGCCCAACAAAATTTCTAAATAGGTTATTGTGCTAGCGAAAGCAGGAAGTATAATTATACAAATGGTGTGTATGTATAAGTGAGTAAGCGCGCAAGTATTACCGTGTCATCAGGCGGACACAGTATAGGCATTGACAGTCCGCCACTGCCTGTAGGCCCTACACACAGCGCTGATGCAATATGACGTGAAAAGGTTGCAGGCATAGGCCTAAGCCAGACCAGACTACTGTTACTTTAATTCCTTGTCCATGAGTTTGGTGTGTATGCAATTTTATATTGAGACCTTTGAAAACTTACATCGGTTTTTAGGTTTTTAAACAAACTATTGCAACATTATCATGGCGCGCTAGCAAGCACGACAGAACAGTAGGCCTACTGTGCTGTTAACCGAAACGATGAGTTAGTCACACTGCATCTATAGTTACTTTCTACTACAGACCATATTTACAGAATATGCTGGTTTATCTGTCAATCATATGCGCAGTTTGCGTAATACTTGCAAGCAATGCGCTGTCTCTCATATTTTCAATATTTCTGGTATAAATGTATATTTCATCTGTGCAGTCAGGGGTCGTTTCTTAAAAAAGGAAGTGATGTGGGAACCAAACTGTGGGGTTCCAGGATATGCAAATGGGGTGACGGCTACGGCGCCTAATTCGAGCGCCGAAGTCGCGAGGATCTGGGCGCCGAAGGCACCGAAGGAGGTGGGGTGTGGGGAGGGGTCTGGGGAGGCCCTCTCCGTTCCTCCCGAGAAAATTTTCGATTTGGATCTCAAATAGGCGAATTTTGGTGCAAAGTGGGTGCTTTTGTACACTTCGCCTAAAGCTGGTTTAAATGCCGTTCCCAATGTCAAAATAACTAATTTGGGAACGCCGTTCCCAGGCATTCCCGCTGGAAACGATCCCTGTGTGCAGTTACTGATAGCATGTCTTTAGAAAAGGCGCATTGTTATTCATCGAATGAAATTTCTTGAGCAAATCGCAAAACTACACAGTCAACATACAGTACTGTACAAAACATATCAACATTTTGGAAGCAAGGAACTGCATTGGTTCATGTGTATTTTATGATTGATTGTCTTTGTGATTGTCTATCTCGTCTCTAGTCTATTGTCTGTTCATTTTGTTTTATTAATTGTACTGTTTTACTGTCACTTACTGACGAAATAAAGGTTTTACATTATAATGAGCGGAACAGTTAACGTTAGCTGAGTACAAATGAGTACCCCTACAATTTAGGCATAGCCTAAATGACATAGACAGAATTTCATGGCAATATGGAAATGAGAAAATCACATGATCCACATATGCCACACGACAAGGTACACCAGAAACATTAGTTGGACGTGACCCAGCTTCGACGCGATCTAACTTATTTCTAGTATAGGCCTATCGCTCGTTTTTAAAGACAGTATATTATGAGACAACGGAGCTACGGCGCTGCCACCTGGCGAATGCGATTTATTTCGCTAATATCCATATTCACTGCGGCTAACATCATTCTACGCCAGGTTCATCTCATTTCGCAAAGGTTAACATTTTAGTTACGTGGCCTGTAGCCAGAAGTGTTTCCGGGCGAGCAAATAAATGAGCGGCATGCAGTAGACATGAAAACGAGTCGAAGGTTACATCGTAGGGCGGGATATGGGAAGGAATAACTGCTCAGTCAGTTAGCGGGCTGGAGAATTATGAGCTCGATCACCATCAGGGACCCGTCTAGAAAATTGTCGTAGATATTGACCGACGAAGATTTCCAAAAAGGTAGGCTAAGCAAGTTGTTTTAGATGGGTCTCCATTATCAAAATTGAGTCGCTGACCCATGTGACAGTGATCCATCGGTATACACATATAGCTATGACGGCCGCCCCTTTACTTCACTCTCCCCACATACAAAATCATAGACAAAAAAAAACAGAATTTTTTTCATAAACTGCATAAAAAGTACAATAAACTCCGATGAACCTAGCTGTCATTAAATAAGTGCAGAGGGGCTTTGGTGACTTAGTCTCAATACAACTAATTATAGACCCACAAATTAAAGGTCGCCATTCTCAGTCCTCCCACTGTAGAGCCTTTAACAGTACTAAGTTGCCCCGTTGTGTTTCCAATCCATCAGTCAATATGCCATGATACACAGACGTTATTTCACAGATTGATTTTATTTTTTTTTCACACGTAAAACCGCATGTAACACATTTCGCGGCGGCCGGGCTATGGACCACGTGGTGGAGGGACAACACTCCTTCAGACACATTTCTCTAGCTACTAAGAAGAAGCAAAGGAAATGGGCTTGGGGAAGCGGAAGAACAGGACAAAGGGAGAAGAGAAGGAGAATGGAAAAGAAAAACAAAAGGAACTGTAACAAAAAATGAATTCTGTACACGCATGCGCTTAAGATGTTTGTCTTGAGATCATCTTCGCATATGCCATACACACAAATCTTACAAAAATTATACAACGACAGGCGTTAACGACCTTGAATGACCTTTATATTGTCACTAGAGTCATTGGGCTACATCTTCGTCGCTGATGGTGTGGGTCTATCTTCGTTCACGTTTTCCTGGTGAGCTCCGAAAGACGCGTGTGTTTTGAAGCAGAGTGCATAATGGCGGCCCTTCAAGGTCATCCAAGGTCGTTGATTTTGGCACTAATCGAAAGCGCGCATGCGACTTCTTGTTGGTCATCAATAGTAATATTGGTCCTATAGTGCCCCGTTTCAGAGATGTTGCAGGTTTTCTGCGGAGAAGAGCGTCCCCGCCCCTATTCCACCCCAATTTTGAGGTTGTTCCCCTTGGACCAGATTGCCGGTGTTGTGGCTCCGAGGAGCGAAGACGTAGGCTAACTGTGCATTTGCCTTGGTGAATCCTAAAGCTCAAACTCCATTTGTTCGATTAGTTGTAGATTAGTTGTAGATTTGCCGTACAGCAAATCTACAACAAATCGATTTGTTGTGGATTTGCTGTACGGCTAACGATTTGTTGTAGATTTGCAGTAGATTTGTTGTACAACTTGCGGAGTTGTCGTCGATTTCTTGCAAATTTTTCCTGACATGACCTGAATCTTCACTATAGCCGTAAAAACAATAATTAAAACTTCTTTCTGTGATCAAATACGAATTAGGCCTACCTGTATAGTGTTAACCAGTCCAGGAAAGCCACAACATTTCGGCAGTTACATAGGCCCAGGGGCGGATCCAGAGGTTTTAGTAATATTTTAGTTGCTAACAGACAAAAGAAGTAGGTTAGTAAAGCAGTTAATAAAGCAATTTTTCACGTAAACATATGAAAAATAAGGGAGATGATTACGAAATTCTGACCGTCCTCTAAAATAAAGATTTTTAACGTATTCAATTAAAATAGAAGGTTAAAGCACATTTACTAAACGTATAAAATATTTCAGATGATTTTTAAAATGTTTAAATGTTGTTCGAACACGATGTAGATTTGTGGCGAGATTCGAAGCGGTGCGCGGTTTTACGCCGCGAGGTGATATTGCAATCGACGACTTCTCTCTCACTCCAGAATGCTTCCGTCTCGGTATGTGATCGCCGCTTCACGGCTCACCGCTCAACAAATTATAGAATAAACTAGAAAAAAAACAGAGAATTTAAACCTCCGCCCGCCGTGGATTTTCATGTTTTACTTGGATGTCTACAGGAATCGCAACGATAGTGAACTTATTTTCCGTTAAGATAGAAATTACGCTATTTTCAGTCCCTAGCCCTAACCCTGTTCCTAAGCCTAACCTAAACCTAACCCAACCCTAACTCTAAAACCCTGACCGTCCCACGAACGGAAAATACTTCAAAATAGCCTACGGTGCAACTAATTGTCCGTTCTGGAAGAAAACTATGATTTATGGAATCGCAAAAGTAAATAAAGAATTCTTCTCCTTCAAAAAAATTCCTGAACCCGGATCCTGCGACTGGCGGTGACGTAGTCGCTGCTTTAAGCGAGCGCTCAAGACAGCACTTTTTACAAGATACAGGTGTACCAGTGCAATAGATATGCTACATGGAATTGCACTGTATAAATTTACTACTGGCGTTAACATTCCTATCTGAAATTTGATCTTTTTTTGAATTACCTTTGAACTGTTACGAAGGAGAATATAAAGATTGAGAGAATAGTTGTGTTTGTTAGGACTACTGCGAAATGTAAAGATAACCGCTGGAAACGGTCAACAGACATCACGCGATGTTGCGACGCTGCAAATGAGAATTGCAGCCGTATCAACTGTTCCAGGTTAGTTAAATCTTCGTATAACATGAACGATTTAATCGTCTACAAATACAAAATAAATCACTCATTGTACAATATAATGATTTAAGATAACTGTTTGAATTTCAGACGATATTACTTTACGTCATCGTAAAAACAATCATGAGCTGAAGAACTAGCATCTTTCAGCGAAATACGTGAATTGAAAAGTTATTTCAGTTAACATAGAAATAATATAGGATGACGTTTCAATATATTACATTAACACATAATTCCTCCAAAAAACTTCATGCAGCCATTATTTAGTTAAAAGAGGTCCTGTTATTGTAAATGTTGAAAAACGATATTACATTTATTTTTGTCCTAATTGCGAGTGTTTACGAATATAAAGCATTATAGTAATGTGTTGTGGTATAATATAACATAGTGCAGTAACGTTTGTATAGAATTTTCGTGATGTCTGCAGTATGAAGCAGGAGAGCGTTCAGCGTTGTATCATTTTGACGCAATGATTTCAAAAGTTGATGCGAAAGCAATGATTCGTTCAGTGATTGTTGTTGTTTTGATACAGGACTCAATGATGAAAAGAACAAGACATCAGTGACGGCGCTGGTCGCCGCGCCAGTCATCAGCGCCAGCCTCGTATTTCTCGGATGTCTGTTGTCATTCGGTCTGTAATTATGATATACCGCTGTGTGCTATTTATGGTGTCATGTCATAATCTCTGTCATTGCTCAGAAGCCATCGATGTGTTGTTATATACGTTAGTTCATTTATGACCATCTCTCCAGAATTTGAGAACCGGTCGCTCTCTTGACCAAGCAGAGATGCGACTTTTAAAATTTTTACCTGTCGTACATTTAACGGCTATGAGATTTTTTATCGTAGGCTTACAATAACAGTCAGCACGACAACGACGATGATGATACGATGTTGCAGGAATCTTTCGCTGCAGTTGCAATAATACTATTACATTCTATTAATTACCGCGTATTTTTGACGCTCCGACAGACAGTCGTCATTCTTGTGCGAAGAAAAGGTTTGACTCCGACGTCTTTCTTCATAAAGGCAGTTTGTACATTTTGTAAAGTGACAATTGGCAACTTTTGCGTTTTTTAAATTTATAGACCATCGCTCCGTCTATCTGCAATAGCCGAACTTATTGAATGAGATCAGAGTTCAGCGGAAAAGAATTAACCGTTTACAAATACGGATTTGGCTGACTGTAGTGATTTGTCGTCGGTCGAAGCGATGTCGTTCGGATGACGGAAGCCGCGTTCAGGGTCTGACAGCTGCTGGGATGCTGGAGTCAAGCGGTGACGGCGAGGAAGAATGGCAGCAGCAGCAGCAGCAGCAGGCGTCATCAGTGTTCCGACTCAATCGCATCAGCTCCTCTACGCTGGCGAACAATAACGGCGGCATCGCGTTCGTCCGCAACCCGTACTACATGTTTACCGACCCGACCTACTGTATGACAAGCATCACCGGCGTCGACCGCAGCTATCTGGCGTTTCACCGGCAAGTGAATGAAGTGAATGGCGGAGATAATGTGTTCGTTCGATGTGTGTCTGTCTGTGTGTCTGTGTGTGCAGCGGACCGGTCAATCAGACCAGTTTAAAACGGTTAAAGCTACGATCTTCAAATTTGGCACGCATGTTCCCAGCGACAGTCCGTGCACGATGCCTTGAAATTTTTTCGTAAAACGGACGTGGCCAGGGTCACGTGACACCCTGAATTTTTGGGCGTTAAATGCTAATAGCTCCAAAATGGTTAAAGCTACGGACTTGTAAAAAACAATTGGCCGCCAGGCGTAGATTATGCACTCTCACGAGCGCCTTCTAGTTTTCATTTGAAGCTCGACCAATTGTCTGCTATTGCTGTTGTTATTACGAGCCCTTCACGTAACACTTAGATGAGGCTTGAAGCGAGAAACTCAAACAGACACACGTAGTGATCACATAAATCCGCGATCTTCGTGTAGTTCTCCAAAGAGACGCTGTGGTTTTCTTCTCGCATAACATCAGCAGATATTCTTACCTCCACTCATTACTGAAACATTATGTTCCATCTCGCACTTTACGCTCTTCTGTCTCCAATTTATTATTCGTCCCCCGTGTCCGCACAGGTCTTGGGTCTCGCAGTTTTTCTGTAGCTGCTCCTGTCATTTGGAATTCCCTTCCCTTGGATATTCGAAACAGTTTTACCATATCCTGTTTTTGCCGCCAACTCAAAACCTTCTTTTACAAAGCAGCTTTTCGGCCTCCTTAGTGCCCCATTCCACCCCAGCCCAGCGCCTCAGATTCGGCCGGTCAACCGCCGACATTGTGCGCTTTACAAATTCATTTACTTACTTACTTAACGTATCCTCCTCGTCGTCACAGAGTCCATAGCAAATCTGACGAACAGTCCGGCCATCGGACGCTATGTAAAAGAGGCCGCAGTCTGCTGAGCTTTGTCCAAACCACTATCACGTTGAATCGTTGATACCACACGCGCAATAACCTACAGTTGACACAACCAGGTATTAATAGTTTTGCTGCTCCGCGATGTCAACGCAACATGATGTTGCCGACTTGCAGCTTCGTGGCGGTTGTTAGCATCGTCAGCTTAAGACATAATGGCGACGTCCGCACTTTGTTGTTTAATGTAAATCTTTCTGGTGTTACGTTGAGCTAAAGATGCGGTGTGCGCAGTCATTGAGCTAATGCTTTGTGCACAATTTGTGGACGTCCTCGAACATTTACACGGCTGCGCGTGTGGTCCTTTTACTTATTTTTTTGCCAGGTTTTTTTCCAAATTTCTCTGTCGTTGCTGCAAACCGCGTGACTCTGTGACTAGCGGTCGTGCAGTTACGGTGCATCAAAATTGTATGTGGTTTTTTTCTGGAACACCCTATACATGCTAGTTTTTGTCGTAAACAGCTGTACGCGAGCGTCATCGTTGCCGCTAATCCCAGGCGAATGACCTTCTATTGAGCTTTTCTTCGTGCTCTGAACGGCGTCTTGTTGTGGCGGTTGACAGTATCCTGGGTCGTGGAGCATTTGGCGACGTGTACGAAGGATCACTGATGAGCTCCGATGGATTACTGAGCACGTCTGTTGCCATTAAGGTGCGTATACATACTCACATAGGTATGCAGGCGTATTGCGTTCGAACCAGTTAATTCAGAGATTTTCTGACTGTACTACCGTGAGTGTGACTGAGTAGGGTTTAACGGCACATCAATACAGCTTAGTTCATTAGCGCCGAGCTTAACCCGAGAAGCAGGCACAGAGTCCCCTACACTGAAGGAGAGCCGAAGCTATATAAATCTTGCCAACGCTATGACTGTACTACCGCACTTTTGATATCGCTTGTAGTCAGGGCCCTCTTATCCAATGGTCCCGGTGGGCCCGGCCCCAGGGCCCCCGAGCTCCAGAGGGCCCCCGAGCGACTAACGTGTAATTTTTTTACTGCGGCATCATAAACAAAACGGTGCAAATTCCAATGGTAGGATTGAATATCGAATCAATAGTGAGTTTTCCACATAGTACATTCCAAACCGGGGAGAGGGTGATAGGGGCAGTAATACCGGTAACAGCGACATGAATTCACTTTTTTCGTATCGCAGTAGTCTGATGAGGTGTTTAGTCAAACCAAATTATTATAACTTCTCAATCGTTTAGCAAGAGGGCCACCATCAGTGGCATAGCCAAAGGGGGCAGGAGACATGTCCCCATACTCCAAACAATTTGTTGCCATAATATGTGTTCTTTCAAGCTGAAAATGTACCAAAACCGTTTTCGGCCAGGCTCTCCCCAGACTCCTCTGGGGAAGCTTACGGAGTACGACGCTCCCCTAGACCTCCTAAACGGCTGGGGAGGGGCCCCTCCCCATTCTCCTCCACTTCGACGCATTTGCAGTGTTCGATTTGCCGGAGGGGTTGGCAGGGTTTAACCCCGCCACTGGATGAGGACGACCGGGCGATTAACGGAAGCGCAAAACGCAATAAAATAACATACAGAATAACGCAAAAGAAAAACATAAAAAACGCAAATTCAACAATGAACTTAAGCGCAAATTCGTACAATCGAAACGCAAATGTCATGACTATGTTGAACTGGCCTGTTTACTATTGTTGTCTACTACAGCAAGTATGTGAGATAAAACTGGCCTGTTTATGTCTACAATGCTTACTGATGATCGTTGCCAAAGGTTCGCCGATTATGTTGTTAACAATAATACATGGATATCGGCTGCGACTTTCCAGTATCGCTTTAGGCGCAAAGTACTGATTTCAACGGCACAGAATCGTTTCATGGTCGTCTTAATGATGACCTTAACACGCCACATCCGAATACATCTTTGTGCGGATATTCGGTCGGGTTCTCTAAAAGAAGACGTTAAAGGAGAGTGGGGTCGCGCGTTAACGCTCGTTTTGAACACCCTTTTCTTGGCTTTCGAAGACTATTGCGTAAAAGTAAATATAGATAGACCAATGCTATAGCAGCTGTCATGTAGTTCAGGGACTCTAGTTTCTGGCAATATAAAGCGTATGCGGGTATTCGCAGGGATTCCCTAGAAAGGAGACTTCAAACGACAGTGGGGTCGCGCATCATGCGCGCGTGCTAAGGTCGCATGCTGAAGTGTATGCGCTGCCTGCGTAACCGGCGTTATACGCGTTAAGACAACAGACCGCTACATGTAATCTATTGGATCACTTGCTTTTACTAAAACAGTACCAAGAGCCGTCAGACAAAAACAGCATTGTTGATGCAATTTTACACGGAGTCTTGCAGGGGGTACTTCAACGTTGTGACAATACATAAAGCGAGTTGCTTATCGCGTAGCACCGACAACATGACTGCTTTCACATTAAATTCGGCTTTTACTTTGGCGTTTATGAATCAATTGCTTGCGTTTTTATAATGTAATACTTTGCGCTATTAAATGCTTTCGTTTTGCGTTTTATAACTAGGTTTTTGCGTTTCTGTATCGCATCCGGACGACCTCCCGAGTGGTGGCCGAAAATTTTGGTCTCGGGGTCGGCTTCAGTCTCACTGAAAATATGGGGCAGAAAATGTTGCATTTTTCCTATTGCTAGAGCCGCTCTGTGACCCTAAAATATGCAAAAAATGCGTTTGCGGCCGGGGCTCCGCCCCGGACCCCGCTGGGGGAGCTCACGACGCTCCCCCAGACCCCCTAGTCGTCTGGTGAGGGGATACCTCCTCCCCACAACCGATCCCCCGGCCCCGGCGCCTGCGGCGCCTCGATCCTCGCACCATCTGTGCTAGTCAGTCGCCGACCCCCATTTTTTGACAAATCGAACACTGCACCTTTGGCGTCTCGATAGGGGGCCCCGTCAGCCCAGCGGGCCCAGGGCCCACAAGCATGTTAAGACGGCTCTGGCCCCGGTAGGGGGACGGGGTATTGTTTTCGGGCGATTTTTTTGTTTCTTTGTCAGCAACATTACGAGAAAACGGCTGACCGATTTGCATGAAATTTTCAGGGAAGGTGTGGAGTGACGACCTGATTACATTTT
>Ga0209679_1001008_pt1 | contig 11357 bp, 5 predicted proteins | sample WorMetHEROISLAND_4_FD_187408 | JGI IMG/M metagenome (GOLD analysis project Ga0209679, IMG submission 187408) | Marine gutless worms symbiont microbial communities from Max Planck institute for Marine Microbiology, Germany - Olavius sp. 2 HERON... ...
ACATGGATGACAAAGATGGCCAACAGTCTTCACACTTTAAAATAACTAACTATCGAAAAATAACTTCAGTGTTTACCGCACATATGCTACTGCCACGACACAGCATTAACTGTCATTCTGAAATAACCACATCTCGACAGATGCAGATATCTAAAATAACAGCTGAACAGCTGATCCTTGCCGCATTCTAACAAAGCCGACTTTCTACTAGAAAGCCGTCCCCATTATTCACACTAATAATATACAACAAACACACACACATCTGCAATACATAACCAATTACACACATTTATGTACATTAACGTATGATAAATAAGGTAGCGCACACAGACTTGTACGAGTTGTAGCAGAAATGATTCTGACAGATGTGTAAAGTTGATCTTTGTAATTAATAATGGCCGAGGGTGAAGACCTCTGACGCCTGTAAGTGTATTGTTATCGGTTTATAAAGGGAAATAAGACCCAATGGCATGTGGTTGTCACAGTGATGCAGTGTGAACTACTTCAACCGTGCCATCTAGAAATAATCTTACTTACATACTTACTCACTTACAGAAGAACTAAGCTGTCAGAGAAGGCCATCAAAGTCACAGAATGTGGGTTGAAAGAATGACCAGCGAAAAAGTATAGTTGACAATGGGGGAGGTCAAGTTCTGCTAAGCGAAAAGTCTAAGACAAAAGTCTAACCTCCCATCTTAAGACTGAACTTAACCTCGCGACAAAGACTGGGTCTAAGAAAATTCCTAGACCGAATTTTGGTCTTAGACTTTTGTCTCAGTCATGACGACGTGACTTACGTCAAGAAAACTGCTAAGACCAAAGTTAAGCTGAACTCAGCTGCAATTTGCTGGGAACTCCCAATGATAAAGTAATGCATTTGCATTTTAGTCTGAAGTCTTAGTGCTTAACTTCGGTCTAAGACCAAACAGAGGTCAAGTTAGGTCTTAATTGGATTCAGGTCGGACAAAGTACTAGTGATGTAAGAGACGAGAAATGTGGGAATAAAGAAAACAATATTCTACTGTGCTTTTGTGGACCTTTAAAAACCACTTGAAAGTTTCCCAGAGACATTACTAGACGGTAGACGGGCCATGAGGAAGGCCGGCGAGGACAAATTTTGAACTGTCCACAAAAGGGTGATAGGTCAGAAAAGGGAGTCTATGGTTTACTATACGTAACTTTAACAAATTTAAGTATATTTTCATAATATTTTGGAAAGAATGACCCTGATACTTCACTTTACTAAAAACGTATAAAATTTACCCCAAAAATTTATGCATCGCTAAGTTTTGCTGGACGTAAATATGACGTCATTGAAAATGCCGCTTTCGTAAGATGGTAGCATCTAAATTAAGCCTTTGCGATATGAAAAACATGAAAAACAGGAAGTTGTTGAAAAAATTTTGTAATAGAAATTTGACAAATTGGAATAAATCACTTTTTGGCGAAAATTTATAATCTGGTTTGGTTGATCGTTATGTTGGCAGCGGACATCACCGCAGTATGTAAATGTCATTGTGCAGCAGCCGTTAGTCAGCAGCGGCGTCATCTCTGCAGCAGGCAATAAAGTGTTATGCTAATGTAAGGGGAAAGTTTTCTAATATTTTAGTAAGTGGAGTATCAGGATGATTCGTGCCAAAAGATACTGAAAATATACTTAAATTTGTTACAGTTATGCATAGAATAACAAGGACTTTTTTCCGGACATGACATACATACATCAATGCATATGCGTCTATGTACACATCAGTATTCTGAGCTTAAAATTCACTGCAAACAAAACTATACTAGCATTCAAACACAAGCGGCGACGTCGGAACACATCTGCTGCGAAATACTTGTTGCTACAGTCAGCCGCATTCGGTAAGAGTTTCATCACGTAACGTAAGCAGCAGCTTTGGCAGTATGAAAGATAAGATTCCACAGCGCATCAGACAGCCATCACTATAGCCGTGGTTACATCCTACATGTAAAATAAAAACGTCGCAAAAATGTTTTATTTTACACGTAACCACGGTCCATATTCTTCAACATCTGTTCAACGTGCTAAAAATCTCTGCAAGATTTTCTGCAACATTTTTATTTTACATGTAACAATGGCCAAACAAACAACTGGACCCGTGGTGCAAAAACCATACACACCACCGCCCCAGTCGTCCACATTACTGGCGTGAAACAATCTATCTTGTAGCCCATATTAAGTAAGGAACTACTCATTTTGCATTCCACTGATGGTAGGAGGCTGAGTTGGCCAGAACACACAGTATGTTACCCGCTTGCAGTGAACCGGGTGAGCACAAAACCTGTGAGCTCTGTTATAAATCAGACAGCCTAGCACTACAATACTGCAACCGTTATGTCAATGCACACAGCTAGAGCGAAAACCTAGATGCAGAGCAGAATACTGAGTAGAAGAGAAACTAGATGTGAAAGTGGAGTGTTGTGGCAATACACGAAATGTTGAGGTTGAGGTTGAGCAGAGTTTAATGCCCCACCCGAAATGAGGAAAAGTAGACTATAGACTGAAACCAATGACGACTTTGTGTGGCAAATCTTTTTCACTGTTAGCATTTTGCTTCATCAGTACATCTTCCAGTGTGCTAAAAAATTTTGCAAGACTTTCTGCCATGTTGACTTTATGACATCTCTTTAATAGTGATACTCTACTACGAAATCTGAACAGAACAGGGTTAAATCACACAGCAGTTTTACTGACGCTGACGTAGTCGCCGGCGTGAGTATGAGTAAGGCGTTTATCCACTTTGTACGTATGTCTGTGTGTGTGTCAGCATTCTAAAATAAAAACCACTGGACACTTGGCAGGCAAATAGTACACGACATGTCCTGGTCACCCATTCCATTTGAGGTCAAAAGGTCAAATGTCAAGGTCGGCGTGAGTCTGCACTCTTCGGAGCGCCAGTCCTCCAGTTTACACCATGAATAGATACTCCACGCTGTGGCAGAAACAAACTGTGCTAATTTATGTTAATGAGCAAGGTATAAGGACCCTGTACGTGATGAAATAAATGTGGCTTTAGTAGCTAAACAAAAACGGGTAAGGTCAAGTTCTGATAAGCAAAAACTGTAAGACAAAAGTCTAAGACCCAAGTTTGGTCTACAACCCAACTTTGGTCTACAACCCAACTTAAGACTGAACGTGACCACGCGACAAAGACTGGGTCTAAGAATATTCTTAGACTGAATTTTGGTCTTAGACATTTGTCTTAGTTGTAACTTAAGTCAAGAAAACTGCTAAGACCAAAGTTAAGCTGAACTCAGTAGCAATTTGCTGAGAATTCCCAATGATAAAGTAATGCATTTTGGTCTTAAGTCTTAATGCTTAACTTCGGTATAAGACTAAACAGAGGTCAAGTTAGGTCTTAAAACAAAATACATCTGCGGTCAAAGTTCACGGCATGTAAAATAAGTAAGTACGGAATGAAAATTAAGAAAAAACAGATTTACCGGTATTTTGTTAATTTCTTTTTCAGTTTAAATTAATGCTGTCCACAATAACACAGTTTAATGCTAAGACTAAAGTCTAATCTGAGCTCCGACTTAAGTCAAAACTTTACTGAACTAAGACTTTTGTCTAAGCATTTAGTCTAAGACTTTTCACTTATCGGAAGTTGACCTCACCCAACGTATGGTTAGAACCTTCAATACCTAAAAGTACTAATTTCTGTAATTAGCTGGTCACAACTATTACCATTACGAGTACAAACACGCAGTGATGACTGGCTACAGACTGGACTGTAGTACATTTTACGCCACAACCACACAAAACAACTCGTCGTAGCTCATTTAAGGCCAATCGAAAATAAAAACGACGAAAGTTTTGACGAGATACACTGCCTCTTACAGAAGATGATCTCAGTGATGTCATGGAATCACAAGTTTCTATGGTATACAACGTTAATGAGCAAAAGTAAGTTCAAAAAACATGTTAATTATCTACTAAAAACAGAAAGCCATTTTAACCCTTTGACTGTTTCAACTGTTGGTTGGACACCGCGAAAGGCATACTGCCTGTAATAGTTACTCCACAACAACCTTTAAATTCACCTGGAAGAGCGGGACGGTTAAAACTAAACAAGCAGCAGCATTGAAGAGCTGCATTTACCTGAAAAATAACAACGATAGGAGAATTACCTGCCAAAAACCAAACTTTAACAACTATCATGGCAACGAAGCCAGTAACAATAAAACTGACGGGACTATTTCTGCAAATGAAGCATGATATTAACACGCATCATGGGACGTGATGTGAAGAAAACATTGAGGGATGGTCAACAATAAAAACGAGCGGGTGACATTTCACCAGCTGAGTGGAATTTGTCGTCAAATGCCCATAGCAGTAACAGGAGCATGGCAACGTTCCATCGCAGCACGAATAAATAACGTCAAACAGGGTGGCCACTGTTTTCGGGCAAATAAAATCAAGGACTTTTAAGCACCTTTTTTTCTAAACCTATTCCACCGTAGTTTTCAGCACCTGACACAGCTTTTACAGTATCAAGTCAGTAAGTAATACTGATGTTCACTATACTGCTTATAGTTCTCCGGCGACTGCAAGATTTTTCACATAACGGGCATTACTTACTTGTAGAATTCAGGACCTCTTAACCTAAATTCCAAAGCTTTTAAGCACCAAATACGTTTTAAGGACTTTCCAGAGCCTTGAAAAATGAATGAAAAAAGAACTTGAAAGAACTTTCAAGGAACGGTGGCCACCCTGGTCAACGACAACAGCGCGCGAGCAGCGGCATAAAAACATGGCAGCAGCGTGGCAATGATCAGTTTACTCAACAAATTCCATTGCCGAGTTGGATGGTAAGTCAGCCAGCTATAACAGACAATGGGACAATTGGGTTCCTGCTCACCGAAGTTAAGCTGAACGTGTTTCTGTCTCGTCATTAATAATCACCGTAGCAGCAATCAGCTAGGAATCATGACTTCCTTCAGAGAACGTTCTGTTCCCAGGACCAGCGTTAATCTTACATAATACTCCACTGAATGTGGCTCCAATGATACAGCCAGCACCCAACAAATGGTTCAAATTTGTGAGGATATGGATAGAGAGGTGGGAATACTGGTCATTGATAGGGCTGGCTATCATTTCACAACAGGGATCTCAAAATCAGCTGTTATGCGGCCTCACTGAAAAACTGTCCGAAAAACTAACAAGAACCATAAACAAGTCGCACTACAATGGTTACTTGTTCGGTGACTTCACTTACTCAATCTCTATCATAAGAACCCAGTTCACATCTTCCTCACTTGACATTGTTTGTCGGAAATTTTCTGCTAAACCCAAGTAATCTGTAGCAGTCTGTAGATGTCATTCAGGGTTCAAACACCTGCGTAATACCGAAAAAACCCACCAGGTTTTTCTGAGTAAAACTCGTTGAAAAAAAAACCCAGCAAAAACTGGCATCAATCTTAATTCAATTTCAGTTTGTCATGCCAGTAATAATTAACAATTTCTTTATGTTTACAGTCTCTAACAACTAGTAAGTAATGAATCTGCAAATTTTTAGATAACCCAAAGTACTGATAAACCTGAATAAAAGCTTAGCTGACGAGATAAATCAACCAACAAGCTTCCCAACTGCTGGTTCAAAAAATCCAAAAACCCAACAAAGCCCAAAACGTAATAAAACCCGCCAAAATCGAGTGGCTTGGGATTTTTAAAACAAAAACCAGGTTTTTCTGAACCTGATATCATCGAGGGCTGCACGCATGTTTGACAGCCCTGTTATACGATGATGACAAGGTCCTGGGAACAAAATACAATGACGACAAGATCCCGGGAACAAAAAAACAAAACACTCTACATAAACCACCGCCTACGCCAGTTTACGGTTCATCACTAAGTCAGCAATCTTCGGTCGAAACAAGCGGGACAAAATTCACAGTCAGTTCACTGCCGATTGCAGTCAATTTCGACAATGTTACACGGAACCTGCGCAAACTGATAGACAAGTCTCTGGCGGTCGACTTTGTTTAAGATTCCTCTCGCATAGTAATACCTACAACACAGCAACAATGTCGCGTTTCAACCGAATCTCTCTTCCACATTCAACCACAACAAAGAATAAACAGAACCACGACACAGTAAGCCACCAACATATAGTAAAGAAGTAAAGTCCTTCCCGAGCCACAATGCCCATAGGGCGGCGCTGATCTCCATTTCCTTAGCCCTCAGCCAGACACCAGCTTACAATGTGAAACCATGAATACGGAGCTAGTGCATCTCGTGGTGTGCCTGTTTACTCCCCAGCTTTCGTTGGTACTCATTGCACCCATTCACAGAGAGATGGCCAGGCTGAGTAACAAGACAATATACCTGAGTGAGTAGCAACAAACAAGACGGAGACATCACAAATTTAATTAGAAAGTGCTTTCAATGGTTTTACCTACTAGAACCATAGTTCGAGAAAACGTATGAAACACGGCAAAAAAACGCAAAAAGTCACGTTTTTTTGGATTTTGAAAAAAAAACGTAAAAACGTAAAAAAAACGTAGCTGTAATAATGTATAGGTCTATAGGCCTGAAGACCACGGTGACCACCCTCAATCAGTTTTGTTGTCCTTCACGCAATTACTAAGGTCATATGTGGGGCCTATTTTAATCAACAATGAACAATTTTAACATAGGCCTAATGTTGCGTGTATCATGTCAGTTAGCTATTTCAAACTAAGTAAGTAAGTAAGTAAGTAAGTAAGTAAGTAAGTAAGCCTATATCATAGTGTGCCTAAAAGCCTACATTTCGGAAAGTACCCAATTTTGTAGTCGTCTGATACCGGTAATCTGATTTGTGTACATGAAACTTGGATAAGGCTTTCTACGTTTTTAACGTTTTTTTGACATGACACTTCAAAAAACGTAAAAAGTCACGTTTTTTGGATTTTGAAAAAAAACGTAAAAAACGTATTCTCGAACTATGACTAGAACCTGTCTTGCAGTTAACTTCACTCCAATGATTTCCATAATTTCTATATACCTGTTCTCAGTGCAACAGTTAACAAGGGCAAAAGTAATTTGGTGATAGGAGGCATCACTGTGAACTGGGGGTTCCGACCCCAAATCTCACCTTCCCGTACAGGGGGCTGAGGCCGCTGTCAAACACAATGTTACCTGGGAGCACACGAGTGTCCCTGCCAAATGGCATCTCATTCCGTCAAACGTGTTTAGCAGGCTGCACGAGTTTGACAGACATACAGACCACACAACATCTGCCGCAATAAGCGGAATCGCTTTCAACGATGCTCCCAATAACCGAAGCAAATAGCAGACAAAAATGTAAGGGATATACTGACTAACAAGGACAGTGGCATGCACACATTTTAACGTGTACGACTCGATCATCACCATGAAATAACTAGCTAAAATTAACAAACGAATGAACCAAAAATACGGACTAACAAACTCGACAGATAAAACAGGAAGTTCGTTCGAGAATACCGCTAACCTCAAAGCACGGCCCATCGTCTCGTAGTTCATGTCCGGCTTGTTCTTGTGGATGCCCCACAGACGCGAGACCGCCTTCGAGTTAATCAGTTTAAAGATGCCGCGCTCTCGGTCAACCCATCGTATGTAGCTCGGACAGTAGTCCGAGTTCTGCAGCAGCTGAAGCAGGAATTCCCACAGGTACGTGCCGTCTCGGCGCCGCTTCGGCTTCGACATTCCGCTGCACGGTGACATTCTCGCTGCACGCAACCAGCAGACACGCAATCACAGAACTGCTACAACTATACGCTCACAAATGTTGCACAGAAATCACATGAACCCAAATGTTTCTGCCTTCCGGCAGCGAATAACAACAACAACAACAATAATAATAATAATATTCGACGAAAGCGACTTACAGCAGAGCTGAACAGTCTAACAACTTATATGATAAAAATTTACACAAAATCACTTGGGTAAGCTAAACTGTAAAATTGAGAAATTTACAGAATGTCAAAATGTTTATCACATCACTAACATTAGGCAAATCAAAATACTCCACACCACCGTCACTATTACCAGTGCACAACAGTCATATCTTATGCAATCACAGCATGTGTGATATTGGTTATAATCGTTTTACGTGGTTTCACGCGGGCAGAATAACGAAGAACGATCAGTCCGATTAAACCATTAAAACAGAAAACATTACGCATAAACGCAATATGACGTAATAGTGTCGTCACAAAGCACTGCTGTGAATAAATAAGCAAGTATGCAATAAGTACTACTAAACTGTTTTGGGAAAACTTTAAAATATTACACATTTGAAAATGTAGCATCAATATTAACAGTAGTGTGTGTTTTGCTAGGTAGGGGGGTTACAGAATAAAGGTGAGGTGGCAGGCGTAATTTTACTGTTATGTGTCATACATTTCTTGTTGTAATAGTAAAAAAACGGTTAAAATCGGTGTACATATACGGAAGTTATCGCAAAATTAAAACCGTGGTTCTGCTTTTTTGGACCACCCTGTAATTTCTTCACAGATTAGTACAAATATACTGGGGAGCCAATTCTTGGTATAGAGCTCCATAATTCCAAAATTCTGCAGAGGATATGATACATTAATTACAAAAACGTCCATTCCAGCATTCTGCACTTGCCTCGTTTTTGACACGATTTCTCCGGCGACTCAGTAAACTCGCATGGATCAGAGCCAGTTGCTTCTACCACCTCGTCGTAGCACGACTCGTCCGTCGGCATCACCACGCCATCGGAGACGTCGCCGAAAGCTACGCATGACACGCCGTCGACCGTGTTTGACGCTGGACAGTAGCATCTACTGCTGCTGACGCTGGTGGAAGGCATCAAAGCACCTGACGGGTATCAACACACAACAGATTGCAACCACTGAAAGAGTTTAATGACGAGAAAAACTAACGAATAGGACAACAAAATTTCGCACCGGAAATGAACCGCCTGTCTCTTCCATCTTCACACAGTTCGAGTGGCTCGGAGACGGATACACCACTGTCGGCAGGACTCGGAGGCAGTGACGATGACAAACCTGTAAGTATCAGCAGCAGCATACAAAAGTAAGTAAATAACTAAGTAAGTAAATGAATTTGTAAAGCACACAATGTCGGCAATTGGCCAGCTGAATCTGAGCCGCTGGGCTGGGGATGGGATGGGGCACCAAGGAGGCTGAAAAGCTGCTTTGTAAAAGACAGTTTTAAGTCGGCGGCGAAAACAAGATATGGTAGAACTGTTTGGAATATCAAAGGGAAGGGTATTCCAAATGATGGGAGCAGCTACAGAAAAAAATGCGAGACCCGAAACCTGCGACGAATAATAAATTAAAGCCAGAAGAGCGCAAAGTACGAGATGGGACATAATGTTTCACTACTTAGTGGAGGTAAGCAGGCTGAGTAGTGGACAAAACATTACTGTATAAGGAATACAGATACAGTAGCAAAAGTTACAGTAATTTAATCACAACAGTCTGAAAACAGTCGGCATTTACTATAAGAGGTGGACAATAAGGTGTGTAAGGCAGGAATATTACTTTTACGAAGTTTCATGACAGATTCTACAGTAGACTACCATCTCGACAATGCTTTAAATATATGGGTTGCATACATTGTGCATACACTGATCCTAACGGTAGTACTGTATATCCATACACAAAACAACCATGTTCTTGGCACAATCTAAATCTAATTCACAATTCACATCTTTGCTGCTTGTTCACCAAAAGGGATTATATCCACCAATTTTTACCCGACTGAAAGCAGACTTTGATAAATATATTCATTTCTGCTTACATGCCCCATATTCCCAAACTGCCTATGATCCAGGGTGCATAGAGAACAATGATAGTGGTTTTCCAATGATAGTGGTTTTTCATGACTTTCCAGGACCATTTATGTCCATTTTCCATGTCTTTTCAGGACTGTTAATCCAGTGGATATCGAACAAGTAAGATTATCGAAGAAGTCAGATTTTCATATAACATTATGCAACAGTTCATAATTATACTTTAAACAACAGATCAAACCCAGTCTGACAGTATACAATGATAATGCATGATGTAAAGGCCAAAAACATACACGGGTCAGAAATGCGGCAACCATTTGGTTTATTTTCCATGACCTTCCAGAACCTAGGCTTAATGCCATGATTAGGCCTAGGCCTAATGCCATGACTTTTCAGGCCTGGAAATTTGAATTTTAAATTCCATGACTTTCCAGTACTGTGGAGCACCCTGATCATCAAAAATACTGCTGTAAAGAAAACTCTAGAAACTGCTTTCGACAATTTCTCCACCGACTCAGTAAACCTGCACATACCGGCACCATCTGTCTCTATGACTTCATCCACTGTCGGCAAAACTTATCATATGGAAGACACACATACAAAGTAAATTTAACAGCAGTTATCAACCTTGGTGGGAACACGAAACCGGTAAACATGGCGATGTGGTGTATGGACTTTCTGTTACAGAATCCACCGCAGTTCCATTTTCACATAAATCCACTACAACGCATAACACAGCTGTAAAAGCAGGCAAAAATTAATAATGCACATGAGGTTAGCATTATTTAGACAAAAACAGCAGTAATATTTCACTCATAACATTAGACGCACATCAAATACTTTAGGTACCGTATTAAACAAATTTTGGCCAACAGTCAAATAATCTAAAGTTACGTAAAGAGAAAACTGGCTTGCATGCTCCCAACAATTACCGTTACCATACACCTCTTTGTCACAGTCACTAAATATGCCCTAGCCAGTTTCTTTACAGATATGCTATTTTCCATCCACAGAGACATAGTACAAGGTAAAATAAGGTAAAATATGCTATTTTCCGTCCATGGCCCCAATGCTAAAGGAAAGAGTACGATATCGGAACACCCGTATTTGTGTAAGCCTGCATCTGAATGATTTCTAAGGAGACTGGAAGGATTTGAACCTCAGAACTAGCGGTTTATATTTCCAGTCTCCTACCACGAGGCTACGCGGCAGGCTTATCATTGGAGCTGAAGGTTTTCTTATATACTTAAACACGTACCATTATGCAATGACAACCAAATACAAAGCAATATGAAATAATTGGCCAGTCATTACAGTCCTTGCACAATATTCTCTCATCAATAATTTTCAAAAATTGCTTAATTAGAGCCTTAGAGGCGAAAACACACACCTGAGTTAAGATGAATCGATTTAATTCAATTCGGTTGGTGGCGCCACAGACGGTGCTAGTGAACGTAGCATAGCTGGATGTTTTAAAACGAAAGAAAAAAACACTGTTTTAAGTGAATTATTTACTGAATAAGTGGCAATGTATCATTCAAAGACAATTGTAGAGCCAAAAAGTCGAAAGATAATGATACAATGCGG
>Ga0209679_1001009_pt1 | contig 11347 bp, 6 predicted proteins | sample WorMetHEROISLAND_4_FD_187408 | JGI IMG/M metagenome (GOLD analysis project Ga0209679, IMG submission 187408) | Marine gutless worms symbiont microbial communities from Max Planck institute for Marine Microbiology, Germany - Olavius sp. 2 HERON... ...
GAGTCGTGAACAGCAAGACGTGCAGTCGTTCGCTGACGGCAACCTACAACATAAACTAGACCTGTCGAATTGACGTGTTAATTAACGCGTTAACGCGCGATTAAAATAATTAATCGCGCGATTAACGTGATTAAAAAATTAATCGTTCGACAGCTCTAATAATAATGTCCGCATATAATGCAGTTCTGCTGGTGCGAAAACCTGCAGTGCACTTAGCATGGGGATGCTAAATTCGTTTTTTTCTTAAATTTGAACTTCTATTGTTAAAATTCAAATTAAATTCGTACTTCGTTTATTTAGGCACACCTCTGCCCTTAAATCCCGGCCCCTGGTCATTCGACCACGTACGTCGCTGAGATGAGCCAGTGATTCCGGTCAACCTGTGGCGTCTACAGCTATGCACCAATGTAGCCGTCTGCTAACATTTTTGTGGCATGGACGAGACCGGTGCGCATGGCAGCGGCGGCACATGATTGATTATGTTTGAATGTTGAAGTTGTGTCCGTGACATTCAGGGAAAAAGTCTGCTGTTCAATGACTGACCTCAAATCTAAACAATGTGCGCTGCGTGAGCTTGCTTTTGTGTTACCTGACACCACTGCATTGAAACCGGCGCTGGCGGAAGCTCGGCGACGGTGCGACTACCTTGTCATTATTAAGACACTGCTGCGAATCCCCTTTCTGCACGTGTACGCTCGTGTGTGGTGGACAGAGACGGGTGGGAAGCACACGATAAGTGTGACTTTGCTTAACTACAACGTGCTCTGGGGATTAGCGATATTATGTGATGACAGGGCTCCAGTTTCGATGCCAAACAGTGTATGTCTATTTAGCGCAAGTTGAAATCGAATATAGAAGGACCAAAATCTGCATCCGAATTCGGACATATGATTGACGTTCAAAAATTCGAACTTCGTTTAACATAGCTACTTAGCACACAGAAATGACTTGGTCAATGTCCACAGAGTCATGTACAAGTAAGTCAAGAGTCGGATTGAATTTAGTTCTTGTACTCTATTCTCACCATTTCATTGCAGTGGGTTGCGTACAAAAGGTGCTGTGCATATCTGTTTCTGTTCAGATGAATGATGCCACATTCGTGGAATGCTGCGGGATGATTGCCAACTGCCTGTCGCTGTATCAGAAACAGCCGACGCGCACTCCACGTCTGCATCTGTCGTGGTCGGTGTCGCGTCGCACGCTTCACAAAATGAGGCCAAGCACTCGTGCTGCACAGGATCTGGAACCTATCATGGAAGATGAAAGCCTGCGTACGAGCTTCAGCAACGACGAGAATGATTCGTCGCCGTTTGACAGGTACAGCGTCACTTTGTGTCCTTATAGGCTCTGACAGGTATCGACAGGTACTGACTTATGATCAGCTCGTAACGATCATTAGACAAGGGAAATGGCTGGTCGGCGCTAGAGGATGAATGACGGAATCCAAGGTCTTGCCTAGACGAACGTGTACAACGTATTTCGATTTTTGAACATCGGGTTAGTAGGGTGAGTAGAGAATTTGCTCAAGACAGGTTCGACTGTGAAAACTAAACACTCTCAGAGGTTGCCTTGTACAGCAGTCTGAAGAGATGGGTTTTCAGCGATACTTTGTATTGACCTCATCTGACTGACAGTACAGTATGATTTCTTGCAGTTTATATTAGGGAAGTTGAATAATAAACGCATTAACATAATGCAATACTCACACGCACACTCGCGTTTTGTTTAACTGGCCATTTTTTCCACAGTGAGTCCATGTTAGGTTACTCCAGGTAAGGCCAGTGCCCAAAAGTAAACTCTTGGGAGTTATTATTTTGGCGGAACGTTTACAGTCTAGTATCTGTCACTGCATTTGATGTAATGATATTTAATTATATATGTGTGTGCATGTGTGTGTGTGTGTGTGTGACACTGATAGTGAAGTGGATGATGGTGGAAGCGTGGATGATAAAGTGATAACATTCAGTGGCACTGATGATGCAGCTGCGGATGCTGACGCCATTGAAACTTAAAGCTTCAGCATCGTCCCGTCGTCTTATTCAGTGATGGGCTGTTTACGTTTTTAAGAGTCTCTGCTTACACTCGTTGTTTGCATATTTCCTGTCAACGTTTGCACCATTTGCACCGTGTTTTTCCTAGATTATTGGAATTAGAAATTGTGTGCGGTAAATAACTATGTGTAGTTGCGATTTTGTGTTATGTGAAGTAGCTGAAAGCTGAAAAACTGAGCTGAGGTTTTTGTCATTGTGGTAAACTGTGTTGTCTGCTTTAGGGTTGGGTTGTAATTTGTTCTTTAGAGAGTAAAGTTAATGAATATGTAATCTTTAAATGTTAAGGAAGTCTTGGTAGGTTTCTGATTACGCTTATTGTTCTGGAAGCGTTAAAATATTTTATCATATCAAGTAGTTCGTGCCACTTGATACTATGTTTCGCAGAGTATATTTCCGGTGGAGTATAATCAGTTGCGTGTAGTTTCAACAGGGTATGCTGTTGTGTGGGTTTGTGAGAATGGTGTCATACAAGGGTCTCAAAGACAGCAACACAGGTGGATGTCTTTGAAAAAATGCACCAGTCAGTGGGCCTTATTTCTTTTAATGAATTGCAAAATGTATTGTTTATTTTAATCAACGACTACAGTTGTTACTTAAAAATTGATAGTTTGGTGGGTTTACTTATTCAGTCTGCTAGCTAGTCCAAATCATTCTTAATTCGGTCAGCTCACTTGACAGCGTTTATTGATAAAGTGTTCCTAGTCCAAGTAAGTCGTCGTTGGCCGCAGATAGTGATTCAGGGTGGTCACTGTTCATTGAAAGTCCTTGTAAGTTATTAAAAAATTCTTTTCTACTTTTTCAAGGCTCTAGAAATTTCTTGAAAACGGATTTGGTGCTTGAAAGTTTTGGAATTTAGCTTAGGAGTTCTTGAAAATAGTAATTACCATTATGTGAAATATGATGCAGTCATCAGAGAACTATAAGCAACAAGCCGATACCTCGCTTCGCTCGGTGTCGTCTTGACCTTGTTTACAATTGCCGCTGCGTGGTTCTGTTGGCGTGCTGGCACATGCCGGACTGTGCTACGCACGCCACACCCTCGGTGCGTTGCTCCTCTGGTGGCCACGCCCGTAGCCCGTATGCAAAGTGGTCGGACAGCCGAGCGGTCGGACATCCCAATTTTAATATATAGATATAGCGAACATCAGTATTACTTATGTATTTGATGCTGTAACAGCTGTTTCACGTGCTAAAAACTATGATGGAATAGGTTTGGAAAAGGTCATTAGGGTGCTTGAAAGTCCATGATTTTATTTTCCCCAAAACAGTGGCCACCGTGATAGTGTTTTTGCGGATAGGCTTATCTTCTTTGAGACACTTGATGAGGTGTATTTGGGTCATAGGTTCATAACAGTGGTTGGTGCTATGCATGTATTGGGCAGGCATTGTTGCATTAGGCCGTGAGAGCTGAAATCCACACGTGTGGCATGGAGATGTTGTGATAGTACCGATGGTTGATTTTTCACATTCGTTTTCCGTCTTTCGTTGTTGACTGTGCTTGGTTGATGCGTGCTGCGGCAGCTGGTGACCAAGTGTCGACAGTTCTGTTTTGTTTTCTTTTCTAGGCATTGGTAGCATGATGAGTGTGCACGACGTGCACATGGTGGTTGGTGCAATATGTCCAGTGTTTCGGGAATACATTTCAATAAAGCAGACGGGTACTGCATCATATGTTGTGTTAGGTTCATTTTGATTTCGTTGCAATCGTTTAGTTTACGTCAGTCAACAGTATCCATCGCTAGTCTGCAGTCTCTCTCTGCGATGTGTTTTGTTGGTGTTTAGCAGTAATGAGGTTGATCTGGATCAATCCCACTGAGGCGACATTGCCAGTCTGATGTGATGGATGTATCTGTTTTGTTTCCTTGTTTGTAATTTATATACTAAATCAAATACAGCAGTTTAGCAATATGCTCTCAGCCATCGGCAGAAATTTTGTACTTTAAAGTCCTTACTGTGATATAATACTCAATGTAAATTAATTTATTCCTGCTGTTTTAGAATTCTTGGTTTTCGTTATCGCGTGTCTGGGAAAGTTTGTTTATAATAGGAGCGTTATTGTGTTGCGTGTTACAGTATTGGGATAAGACTTTGTGCTCACTCTGTGGTTTTATGTAAATCTATGGCAGAGTAAGTCTGTAACTGTCGGTTGCTTCTACGCTCGCTAGCATAATATTTGTGGCTTAAGATTTTGTGTGGCGTAATTGTGGGAAAAATAATTCAGCTAACACGCACAGTGAAGATTTGGTATTACAATCTCAGTAAATTGGGAAAATGAAAATAAAGAACCAGGAAATAAAAGCATAGAACACTGTAAGTGTCTGAGAGATGTAATTGTGGTGGTAATTGGATGAGGGAAAGACGGGAATTGTGTGCTGTTACGGAGACAGTGTGGCATTTTGTTAGATCATCTGCAACATTCGGTGAGCTCGACAGCGAGGTTGCTGCATGTCTGCATTTTCTGTGTTCTAGTATTTTGTGATACAAAGAGTTTGATCTCCGTTGTTGAATTTCCAGACCAACCATTCTAGTCTCCACCAGTGTGTGACGAGTGCTATTTATAGTTCACGTTAATGCCTGATAATATGCAGCCCAGATATTGCTTCGGCCTACCACCAAATTGTCCAATCTGCTTGTTAGTTGGTTGTGTACATCCCGGTTGTCCAGCAAATTTGAAAACTTGGAACTTGAAATGATAAGGTAGAGATTGACGGTATTTCTATGGTCCTTATTGTTATGCGCCGAAGCTTTGGACTGCTGCATGTTTTACCCTCAGGACTGATTGTTTCAAGCTGTTGAAAAGCATGCAATCATTTTCTTGTCTAGCATAGCCGTTAATGTGTGTGTGCGTGTGTGTTGTTTACTTGCAAGTCTTTCGACGTGATTGACGTCCAGTTTATCACGAGCTGTAAGATTAGTGTGTCAAAGAGTCTAATCATTTGTGTCGTATTTTAGCTTTTAAATTGCGGCCACAGAAGTGTGTTTCTTTTTATTGTAAAATTTCATGGCTGCTGATTCACGTCTTGGTCTTGTTTCTCAACATACCTGAAATGTTACGTTATCTGTCGTATTGTACCAGATATGAAGTATTATGCATCGAAATACTCGCCGTTGTCTGTTATTCCTTTTTAAAAAAATAGTCGATTGTTTGCACTAAATTTATGCGGAATGTCGTAAGTGTAAATTTACGTGGAACTTTTCACAAAACTGATTTTGGATGAATGTTTTTAGCGTACTTGGTAACAGACTTGATATGGGCATTCAGTGTATCATACTGAATTGTATGTTGCTTATGTGAGTTTTAACAATGTGCATTGAATTCTTGCCACGAACACATGTCGTCATTTCACATTTCTCGGTTAAAACTTTGACAGTCGTGTCAACATCTAAGAGAGTTATTTGGCTGTTCCTTTTTTTCAAGATTTTTGCATTGCATTTATATTCTTATCTGTGCTTGTTTTCATAGCGGACCTGCTTTCATTCGATTTCTCCTTTTTTGTCAAGACAGATTAGATATAGAAGTAATTGAGCAAGTGTGGCTTGCCAAGCAATTGTGTTAGTGGCCTTCGTCAGTGGTTTTGCTCACACTAGCAGCTGTTGCTGGTTCATATGACATTCATATGTACTGCTTGATTTTCATCATATCATTGCGTGTATGTATGTGTGCGCATTGCACATTGACAGTGCATTAATGTGATGGCCTTCAAAATTGCAGTTCAACATTGATGTCTGTAGTACGTTAATTAGACGTATCTGCATCGGTGCTAATAGAAAAGGTCAAAGAGGTGCATTTATACTGCATGAGTGCCAACAGCATTCATTATTCATAGTGTTCCCTGTGTTAGACCGTTCTCGCACAGTTTTCACTGTTTCAGCTGATGAGTTTTTTTACCGTCGAGCACAATATAGTCTCAACCTTCTTGCAGTCAAAATTCCAAATTTTATGCCTGATACTTCTGATGGTGCTGTTTATAGCTCTGAGGCCGAATCATGATGCCAAAAGAACTGCTGAGGCCTTCCATTGTACTTGCAATTGTATTACATGTTCTATTCTTCTTACATCTGCTGTTAAGTTGTACTGTATCCTGAAAGCTGTGCTGTAATGTTAAATTAATTTTACATTTTAATTATTTCAGCATTAATCATATATACAATATTCATATACTGTTGAGAGTTACAAATGCAAATTGCAGCGTAGAGTTTGCTGCATCTGTTTGACATTGTATGCAGTATTTAGATTACTAGTTATGCTTCGTTAGGCTGATAGACTAGCATAATACTGCGTTAACATGTATAGTCAGTATTTTGATTGACATCGTTCATCGTACTCTGGACACCAGCTTGATATCCCGTTGTATCACAGTGTAATGGACAAGGCCGGTGTCAATACAGTCGTCTGCCAAAATGTCGTTCCCGTCGCCATTCTGTGCTGTTTGCAAGTACTACATTGCAGAGAATCAATCATTCCGTGTTACTGCGCAGTCACGGCTGCTAGCTGTTATTAACCCTCTGCAATTTTTGCTTGCCGGTGCACTTAACAGAGTTGGTTGTGATGATGCTGACAGCTTAATTTGTTTATATTTTGTGTATTATTAGTCATCGAGTAATTGTTAATAATGTTGCTGTGTCTACTGTATGCCAAAAAAATACAAAAAAAATAAAAAACAGAAAAAAGCCACAAAAAACAGAGATCACTTGACTGTGTATGTTTGCGTCTTGTGTGTATTTACTAGTTGGCTCAAGTAAATGCTTTTAAGGATTGTATTGCAACTCAGCCGAGGAGAATTTGTTCTTTTGTTGCCGCCCAGCAGCGGAGATTAATGCGAGTTACGTACACTGCTTTGTCATCATTTTGTTGTTTTTATCCGGACGCGTAGCTATCGAGAATGGATAATTGTTGTTGTGTTGCGTGCGTTCTGGACGTAGAGCTCAAATGTTGATCAGTCGCATGTGGTAATAATATTAATAACAAAGATGCATTTTGTGTATAATGCTTATTCTATTCTAGTACAGCAGTAGTCGCTTGACGTTTCACTGGGGACAAATTGCCGTTTTTGTTTTGTTACTGTCACTGCATACGTTGGTGTGGTCCTCTGTTGGACTTCATGGTTTGTACTTGTGTTCTGCGTATTACTGAAGCAAACAGTGTTGATAGACTATCTGCAGACTGTTTACTGTAATGCGTTGCGTTTGCATGCTGTGTTAGCAAGAGTGGTTCCAAGGATAAATTCCATTCGGTTTCTGTTGCCATCATTTTGTGACCAGTACGTCAGACAGAATCTGTCCACGTTGTTGGGCATATTCTTGCGTGCATTGACTTCCGTGCAGTGTTTTTCACAAACTGAATGTTGTACATTGCTTGAGCCTTGGTAGGTGTTCTCATTCATTAGCAGCGTGATGATTGCTTCACAGTGATTTTGTTTTTCTGTCTTTGGACTCTTCCAAGTTGATGCATGCTTCAGTTAGAAAGCATCTATGCTGCATGTAACAGCACGGTGTGTCAAACTATTAGACCCCTGGCTGTCATTAGCATAACTCTGTTGCTACACATGCTACTTTCGTTCTGTATTTAACTGGCCAGTTCCAGTTCTTCCATGGTTACTCTGGGTTTGGTTTTGGTCGTCAAGGCTGAATCTTTGGGAATTGTTGCCTCGGGGTTTTCTGGCCGATGCCCTCCCTGTCACTCTCACTGTAATAGAATGATGCACAAAATTCGCCCAAAACTTGACTATCAGCGTGCGTCAACATGATGTCATTGCAAAGTTTACATCTCGTTACCATGGACTGTAATTACTGAACTCTTCAGTTACTGTTGTGAAGCTTTTGTAATAATCAGTTGTTTTACTAATACGAAATTTTACCCAATACTATGCAAGGCATGCTGTGTCGCATATAGCCAAAATTTATAATGTGTATATTGATAAGACGACATATTGCTGTGTAAAACCATGTCCTAATAACGTTGAAAATCTGAGGGTGATGATCTCACATTGATACAATCATTCCAAGGTAAATGGAGCACATTAGTGGCCAGTTTTAGGTGAATTTTGTGCATCACTACCTCAGATTATATTCATGAATATTTTAATCTAAAAATAACATTTTAGCTGAGTTCTGCCAGTGACAGCTTGGGGTCTGGTAATTATGACTCGAGTGTAGTATTGAAGGGTTTTCAGAGCTGCAGCTGTAGTTTGTATCCTGTACGTGTGTGGGTATTTTTGTGAAAAATAACCGGTTTGTGATTAAGTGTGCATTGCACCAACAGGGATCAAATCTTGGATCAGTCGAACCTGGTTCATTGCTGATCAGAGATTTGAACCAAGTTCAAATCACATTGCGCTGCATCAGCTTGGAGCTCATTTCAGTGATAATGATTCGGCTGAACCACTATTTTGAGCCATGGTTATATGTGGATAACGCTTATTGGTCAAGCACAGTGACATCACATGCAGAGTTTACAAACGCGAAAAGTACTTTTTTGTTGTAATTCGTTCACATTTTGTTTGTTTTTTGATAAAAGTTGCCCTGAAGTTTGTTCATTTAAAATGAGTGCTGGCAACAGGTCTGGTGAAAATTCATGTTCTGTGTTCCAAAATATCAATTTATAATCCAGTGTCCATTGTCAACTTTGTGACAACGGTACAGTGCGAGTCAAGGAGTGCAGTTCATTTTTCTATTCAGTAGTTTTAGTCAGCAAAAACGCAGTTGATGTTTTATGTAGCAGCTTGATGATTTTTTGCTGATGCATTGCATTCAGTTAAGTTCAGCGGTGCAACTGCGATGTACAGTGGAATTCATGACATGTACCATTGCAAAATACAACCAAGTCAACAGGAACTGAAATATTAATTTGTATTATTTTGTGACTTGTGCACATGCATTAAGGTGAGTTAAACGGAGATCAAAATTTGATCTGAGGTCACACCGCAGTTCAGAGTTTAACAGAGTTCTACTCGTGTTTCTTATCTGAACCACGTTGGTGCAATGCAAATTATGGCTGAACTGAGATCAGAGTCAAATTTGAACTCGGTTCAAGTTTGATTCGCATTGGTGCAATGCTGCACGACTTACAGTAATGTCAGAAATTCTTAATGGTGCCATTCTTTCGTGCATTTCTGTGGAAAGGTAACCATCTGTCAAAAACCATGTGTTGAAAAAGCAGTTTTGTTTTATTTGTGATGTGTTAAACATTTCATCGTAGAAGTTGTGTCTTACAGATGTATGTTTGTTTTTGTAAGATCGCAGTTTCGGTTCATAATTTATGACAGTGCACGCACAATATTTTTAAATTCCTGTTTGTCATTCATTCGGCTAATTTTACGTTCTAATAATGGCACCATGTACTGGGTAGTTCTTGATGTTTGCTGATGAAATTGAACAATTCAGTGTATGGTTTATGACCACATCTTGACATATGTGCTATTAAAATTTAGTATTTGCTGTGTTGCCAGTCCATTTACAGTGATAACGTAACAACCGTTCTCCAGTATTGGTGGTTTTGTAATGGGTAATCGAAGAAAATGTGATCCTAGTCCAACAGACTGTCTCTGATTGATAGTATTTCCATTAACCTGTACAAGTTGGAGTTAGGTAACAGTGTACAATGCATGTGACGGTTGAGTTGAACATCATGTCGTTTTAATTACATGTTTGTTGTTGCTGTGCCATATGATGGCCTATTTGTGAAGTAACCATGCTAACATACATGACTGAGTGGCACATATCATTGTTGGTGGTGTGGCCTGTCCTGGCCAACTTGCAGTTTGAAACTCTGGCAAGCCTGCAGTGCAGAGTCCGACAGCATGTTAACCATGACCGGTAATGTTCTTTTTGCAGATGAGTTGTGTTCACAGTGTTATCATAAAGGTGAAATTGTATCTTTCGATCGATAGCTTATGTGAAATCTTCAGTTGCTGATTATATCCGGAAAATTGTTTATATTATAATTAGCAGTTGTTATTGCAAATGCAGCTTACGCACAGCTGTGACAATAATAGAGTCAAATTGTGTTGCAAGTGCCATTAAGACTCACCGAGTTACAATTTGGAGTTATTGAATTGTGGTCTGGAAGAAGCCGTCCCGAGGTGCGTGTCATGGAAAGAAATTACAGTTGTTGCCGAGTCGAAAGTTCTGTGTCCAGCACTGTTCTATGCAAATTCAGTTATGCTGTAGCCACTACGAGCTTCGTGATTGGTTGAACTGGTGTTGTCCACAGACTGCTGAGGTGCAAACATGTCGCGTCTTTCTCGGAGTGCAATACGATCGTTGTATTGTTGGCATTTCGTTGTATCTTACAGTACACACCAACTCCGTAGTAACAGGTTTATGACAGTTGGCAGCATCTGTTACTGTGTATGCTATTCATTCCCTTTCAAATCATTAGTTGTTTTATATCTGTAATTTCTGCAGTCTGTTTGCTTACAGTATATTTCACCATGATATTATTGCTTGTCTCACACGTTGTGCTCCATATTGTATACCGTAAATGTATATTAACTGTATGCACCTGATACTGTCCACATTCACACGTGTTAAGTTTCGACTGTGATTGTGCATCCTAAACTGTATAAAGTTTTGTTCGAGTTTGATTTGCACTTAGGTCACAACCAGTTAGTCACCCTTTGCCACAGTGCTTTCTGTACTAATACTGTGTTCTCTTGCATGAATCCATTAGTGAAATTCCGTCTGTGTAGATTTGGTGAAATTGTTTCGGCAATCTGTAGAATATTGTTTTGTGAAACTCTGGCATTCTTATGTCACGTCTAATCGACATGTTGACCACCACTCTTTGTTGTCGACGTCCATTTCTGATCTTTTCCATTATCTACACTTGATGTTAATGTCATCCGCATCTGGAGTTGTGAAGTACCGTGCCGGTGCTGCGTCTGTTTCTGTCTGCCTTTGTTTGCCTTCTGACTGCATTATGTATCATTATCATTCCGTTGTATTTATCTGACGGCTAGGCTAAGTTATGTTTAGTTGCTTGGCACTATTTATGAAACTGTCCGGAGATGCAGATATTATGGACTGTTACTCGCAGCCATTTATTGATGCCGATTGTGACTTCCTGCATCGTCTGTGCGCATTGTGGGTGCTACAGGGCCTGTCAACCCAAAAATTTGGTCGGGTGGGCCACAATCTATGCTCCCTTCCAAAATTTGGATTGCCGTGTCTGTAAACTGAAGTTAATGACATTTTTTAAAAGAAGACGATGGTATATTTTCTTTTTTTGGACAACGGGCATCAGTATCTAACATGATACTGCTTGTTAAACTATAAAATTACTCTTATTTCGTGGG
>Ga0209679_1001010_pt1 | contig 11346 bp, 13 predicted proteins | sample WorMetHEROISLAND_4_FD_187408 | JGI IMG/M metagenome (GOLD analysis project Ga0209679, IMG submission 187408) | Marine gutless worms symbiont microbial communities from Max Planck institute for Marine Microbiology, Germany - Olavius sp. 2 HERON... ...
AAACTCTAGGCTTAAATGATATAAAATTTTAATATTTAGTATGAAGACATTTCAAAGTCAACTCAATATTTATCCAGTGTGTTTCTGTCGACGTTCAACAGGCAAGTATGCAAATTTTTAATGCATTTCGGCAAGCCATTCAGTATTCAGTGTGGGTGCAGTTAACATAACTGCTGCTACTGGGGTTATTGGTGAAATGCGGAATGTGGAAAGAGTAAACCTGCTGCTCTAACAGTAGAGTAAATCTACTGACTGAACTGTCTAGACGACCGTTGTGCTATTGAATGGATGTCAGCTAGACGTTTACACAAGTCTGTGATATGAAGACGGACAGGTATTGCACTGAACCCATTGTACCACTCTAGCACTGCGCTTGTTTTTGCGTGGCACCAGTTCCATGCTGTCACATGCTTGGCATATGTCGCTGCATATGGCTCGTGGTGTCGGCGATGTCGGCGGCAGTGGCATCGTCACTATGACATTGACATTGGCAGTACGGGATGTTTGCGACCTGCTGTCTTTTCTGGTCACTTGCGCCTATTTTTGCGCCGCTGTGTCAAGTTAAGTACATCCGTTTTGGTGCAACACCGTGCATGCCAATAGCCTGTTTATCAGTGAGTAAATGATAGCACCTGCCTGAAGTCGGGCAGGAACAACTCTCACGAGGAACAGCTGGACAACGCATGGCTCTACAGTGAACTGTGAAGACGCCGAGCTTAGCGTACAGCGTGATATTGCTGTCGAGGCGATGACCCGTTGCAAAGCATTTGGTAGCCACAGATAGTGCGTTATCACTGCTGGTTGACAGCATTCATTCATTATTTACACCGTATGCACAAAATGACAGCATATTGCTACATGTGCTGAGCTTTATATGCAGTAGATTCTGGTCGGACTGCAGCATATTAACAATTTGATTTGGTAGTTGGATATGTTTATGATGAGAATATACTGTAGATATTGACCAAACTGTTTGTATGTCAAGATGTACTGATCAAAGATAAACAGTGTCTGATATTATATCAGCAAACCATTTCTGTTGTTTTTTTTTTGTGATGTCACCAAGTATGTTACACCGCTGCCAAGGGTCCAAAGGATGATCATGTTTCGCTATTGCTGCATGACCTGCATTGGCTGCAGCAGTTGCCAGAATCCATTGAAGCATATTGTTTTTCTTTATTTGAGTCTTTATCTTATATGTGTTTTTGCAGCATGTGCAAGTGTTTCAGTTTTCTGAATTCACATCTGTATCAAAGCGGGTAAGTAATTGCATATTATCCTTTTCACTTCTGTCATATTACTTTTGAATTCTTTGTTGTAAGATGACAGTAAACAGTAGTATACTACTGCACCCAACAAATTGTGTTGCTGTTAGTGTTATTGGATTTGTTGTTATTATTATTATTATTATTGGCAGCATCGCTAAAAAATGTTACCGTGGCATTAAAAATCTATATTTATTAGAATGCAACCGTCAGCAGTTGAAATGATATGATGCAATAAATATAACAGTTAATAACTGACAGTCAGTTACTCAATAACAAACACCAACAAGAAAATTGTTATTCATTAAGAACACTAAAACTTATTGGAAATGCAGTATGGAACAAAATCTCATCCATAACGAGTAGCTTTGCTAAGTGAAAGCTGATGTGGATATGAAGGCTGCAAAACCATTTGACTTTGGGACACTTTAACAGGACACTTATAAGTAATGCATCGGATGTTTTGGATCTTTAATTTTTCCGAGTGGTAATGTAATAATGCTTGACGTGTATAATGACTTTTGTTTGTGTTCCAGAGATTTCTTGAAGCTTTGGTAAGACGATTAAGTGAGAAAGGCAGCAGTCAGCTGTATGTTGCCTGCCTTGAGGCCATTCGCATTGTGAGCCGCGAGAAAACTGAACTTGATGCTGTTACAACAGAGAAGGCACTCAAGATCCTGTTGAACCATGCTGGACTGGACATGTCATGCCTTGGCGAGGAGAATGACTCCGTTACTATCCAGGATGTCTTCGGTATTGATTGCTGTGTATTCTGTGATAACTTTACTGCTAACACAATCAGCCAGTGATATTTGCATATTGATTTAGTGAACGAGAACTGAATACCAACATTACCAGATATGCTTTGCTTGTTGCTGATTCTTTAACTGTTTACTACAGCAATGCCTATTAAACTAGTTACATTTTTACCTTGTGCATGCTATGCATAATATTTTACATATTTATGTTTGTGGCAGGGTGGTTAAGTTTGTTCTGTTCATTCAAATTAAATTCAAACTTTATTTATATATATTTGTGCTGGAGGACCAATGCTGGCAGGCTGCACAACACTGGGGCATCATCAACTGGTGCACGGCCCCACTGCAGGCAGGCCCACATGGCAGCATGCTTGTCTCTTACTGATGGAATTGTAACTGCATGATAGGGACATTCTGCTGTCACTGATGTAGCCTAAACAGTGCACAGAAGTCTGCTTTTGGCAGACAACCCATATGCAATTTTTGATGACTGGTGGATATTCTACGCAAGTCGCCAGACAAGTCTTTGACGTTAGTTGTGTATCACAGTCAGCCTTGGTGGAGTCAGTAGCCTGGCACCACTCCGCTGCCTCTCAGTGCTTGGCAAACGCCTCGAAGGGATGAGTTTGACGTTAATTGATTTCACTACAGCATGTGATAGGAGAAAGTCATCTGCGGGAACAACTAATGGTATCAGTGTGAGCTAATGCCACAACTAGGAAGTGGGTGAGAGAGATCGCCCTTCCTCACCCACTCTCTGGTCACACTGGTTATAGTTATAGAGTCTGTTTGGTTATAGGACTCGAATGAGGCTGCAGTGACTGGAGAGAACAAACAAATAATTTTGCATTTCAAAATGCCAGTCGGTCTATTCGGTGCAAGTTGGAAGGAATATCAAAGGTTACAATTCTGAATTCGAATCCAAATGAAGTTCAAATTATCGAACTTCATTTAACATCCCTATGATATGACAGTTTATAGCAATAAGTCTAGTGCGTGTTTGTGTTTGGAATGCAGTGATTGTTGAAGCACAGAAGTGTTTGTGTAACATCATCTTCAACAGTCCTGATGCTCAGCGAATCTGCAGGTGACTTGAGCACATTTTGTCTCATTTGTTAGTTAATATCACTTTTTTTGCAATTGAGAAGATACACCAGTAGTGCAATAACATTTAACACCATTATTTTAGCCTCTAAAAATCACTCCAAATCGTTTTGGGCAACAGATTTGCCATAATAAACCAGAGAAGTGCCTATTAAAACTATGGCTGTTGAGTGATTATTTTAGTTGCATTAATCACACCATTAATTATTTTATTTGTATGTTAATCACAATTTTAATGTATAACTTGCTTGATAAGAAAATGCATAAAACCGGCATATAGTTGGATTAGTCTGTCACATTTAGCCAAAACAGAAAACTATGGAAATATGAAAAGAACGGTCGAAAGAAAGGACGGTCTGGACCAATAGCCTTCCAGACTTGATCTTAATTAGTGTTTTTAACCCTCGGGATCTATACTACCGAGGGTTTAAAAAAATGAAAAGAACTAAAAATTTAAAAAAAATGAATAGCAGTTTTGTGTTTCTGGATAATGCTTCTAGTTTCCAGTGCTATTTATTGATATTTTTGGGAATGTTTAAGCACATGGTTAAACACGTTATGCAAAATTATTTTTGTCACTGCCTTAAAATTTTTAACTGTGTTAATTTTTTACTGCGATAAACTCCTTAAAGCATTAATGCATTCGTTAACACACTAGTTCGACAGCCCTAGTTAAAACAGTTCTTTAATGTTAACGTGAGTTGTTATTTATAAATTTAAACATTGTTTTGTCACTAAATGTATTCCATGTTTTCAGTGTTGGGCTCGCGTGGAACATTTTTGTCATAACTGTCCATTTACTAGCAGTTGCATCACTTGCAATGCAAAATTGGCTGATACATACAGATATTGTCAAAGTTCAAATCTGTCATCATATATAAAGTCAGTATTTGTAAGTCGTTGAAAATTTGTGACATTGTTGATGTAGATTCAATGGCTGCATCGATGGTATTGTTCAGAGGTTGAAAACGTACAAGGATCCCACACTTGTTCATGAAATCAAGGTAAATGTTGCAGATCTTTCAAGTGTTGCCAGGATCCTCTTACCATAAACTCTTCTTAGTGATTGATAAGTGAGTCATTTAGTGCTGATGAAGGTAGTCCGTTTTCGTGACTGAGGTACTGCATAACACGGCCACAGTTGACAATGTATTATGCAACAGAGAAGCTCATCCAGAGCCAACCATCCTCCGTCTACAAAACCAGCTGTGATAGATGTGCAACAAACTGATATAAATACATGTGATAAGATGCCAAATTTGAGCTTCTGTTGTCATTAAGGGCCCTAGTTTTCTAATACAATGGCAGTTTAGTTTCACATTTGGTGCTAAATCATTATTAAATTGCTTTTGCACTGGACAGAAACTATGTACTTAGTGAAGGTAACAGATGGCAGAGTGGCCATTGGCCAGGCACGGACTGTGACAGACATTGTGGAGATGTGCCAGTCACAACACCAGCTGTCAGCTGATTTCATCTTCAGCTTCTAGAGTGTCTCTGGGAAATTTTTTTTTGATTAAACAAATTGAATATACTATGTACGTAATGTGCAGTATTTGTAAGTTGTGTGTAAATGATGTTGGTTGTGTGAATAGCTGCATATAATCTCTGTGCCTGTGATTCTGTGTGTGTGTTTAGTTCTTTGACATGAGAATGCTGTTCCTACTGACCGCTTTGTGCACCGATGTCAGGTACACAGAATGTTGTCATACCGGTACTCAGTGAATAGACTTTTTAGTTCCATCCTAGGTAAGTAAGTAAGTAAGTAAGTAAGATTATTTCTAGACGGCACAGTTAAAATAGTTCGCACTGTCCCATTATCCAAACAAAAATGTCTTTAGTGACCACGGAAACCGACTGTTTGGTAAGTCAGCATCTCTGAGATGTGGCGGTAAACTGTTTCATAGCCTGGGACCGGCAGCTGCAAAAGCTCTGTCACCAAAGGTGCTGTTGGTCTGGGTATGTGTCAAATGCCAGATTCCCATTTCGTTGTGAGCACAGGTCAGTTTCAGTATCTGTGCTTATGAATGAGTGGCTTAACTGTTTGGTTAGTTGGTATGTAGGTGTCAATGGCAAGAGATCATTATAGAAACGTAATGACTCTACAGTTTCTATTATTACATTTGATACAGTGAAGAGTGGCTCGGACTGATTTCCATCCCACCCATTGCCTCTGTGGCCATCTGTGTATGGGTCGGCATAATGGGTACTGAGAGTTCTACTAGTTCTGTCAAACCTTCAAGGTATTTGTGTGTCACAGTGTTCAACAACTGGGTCGGGTACAATACAATACAGAGATTGCACTCAAAAACTGACAGGACCTGCCAGTTTAGGCTGGCACATGAGAACTAAAAGTTTATGAAAATGAAAAACTGAAAAAAAACGATGATAATGAGGCTGATTGACCAAGAAACAAACCAGGTAGGAGTAGATAGGTGTAAGGAACTAAAAATAACTGAAGAGGAAAACGATTTAGAAAACTGAAAACGGAAAAACGGAAACAAAAGTAAAACCGTTGACCAAGGAAAGCCGATGAACAGTCAAGTAATCCGTGAAATCAGTCTGGGTTGGGTCAGGTTGTGGGTTAGTTAGTTCATAAACAGCATTTATGTCTGTGTAGTCTTGTAAAAAATTTACAACAGTTGCACGCACGCATAGCCATAGCAGAACAGCACTTGCCTTGGCGGCAGCGGAACTGTCATGTTGACAGTGACGGTGATTTCAGCACCTTAGTCCAGAAACAGCAAAACTGCATGGACTGGACAGTAGCCTGTAGTTCTGCTGCACAGTATCAGTAGATCGCTGTTGGCAGCTGATCAAAATGACCAACGAGCAGGATCAGTCAACACTGGGACACACATCACAGAGAGATATGATGGCACCGTGTGGAGCAAGCACTTGTACATGAGTAAATAGTTTGTAGTTTATTCGCTGGGGGCCAGGCAACCAGTGGAGTCGTCTCGAAGTGTCACGGTGATGTTGCCAGACTTTCTTTTCTGCACGATCAGACATGCAGCGGTGTTCAGTACCGACTAGAATGGGCATTGATGTACCGGTACATCCAATCCAATGTGGGGCGGGGCAGATATGACTGCCCCGTAGGCTTAGACCGCTACCGGTACATCAGCGATGTTGCAGTAGTCGACGCGGGTGGATATGAGGGCGTGAACAAGTATTCTAGCATTGTCAACAGAGAGCACTTGTGTGATTGTCCACAGCTCGTGCAGTTAACAGAAGCAGCATGCAGCTACTTACTCACTTTACATATAGCACAGATAAGTAAGTAAGTAAGATTATTTCTAGCCAGCACAGTTAAAATAATTCACACTGCGCCGTGGCTCCACCAATCCAAACAAAAATGTCTTTAGTGACCGCCGGAACTGACTACGGTAAGTCAGCATCTCTGAGATGTGGCGGTAAACTGTTCCATAGCCTGGGACCGGCAGCCGCGAAAGCTCTGTCACAAAAAGTGCTGTGGTTCCGGGTAACGATGCATGTCCGGCTCTCTGTGGAGCATAGTTAGCTCAGTACTGATTTTGACGCCAAGACATTGAAGAAATCAAAGCTTTAGACTTGTTTCTAGCTCTTGAGAAAGCTTTGCATGGCTAGATGTATTAGGTGTGGTTATATCCATAAACAGGCATGTGTGCATGTGTCTGTTATGTGAGGGTGTGGTTATGTTGTGTCTGTATTGTGTATGTGTGTGTAAATGTGTTTGTGATGTTAGGCCGAGACTTCGACAAGAACTGCATGGATTCACGTACTTGATAGAAGTGCTTGATCTGACGTTGCGATGTGCCGAGGAGGCTCAGAGACAGCTGAATGACCAGGAAGTCGATCTCTGCTGTGAGGTTCTTAAAATCCTCTTCAACGTGACTGTTGGCATGGAAGCCACTCCACTGGATGAGGTAACGTGTGAGGCAATTCTGTTTGATAATTGTGTAAGAACTGTAAGTCGTGATGTTGCAGTGCTGGGACTAACTGGCAAAATGGAATTTCTTTGTAAAAAGTGGTAATTGGAATTAGAGTAAGAAATTTTTATAACTCTGATTACCGGTAATTAGAATTTTCTGCAAAAAATGCTGATTTATTAGAATAGAATTATGTAAAAAGTAGTTTTATCTCTTTAGCTTTTATTCTTTTATTGTCAACCGTGTTGCGTTTTGTCAACTGGTTTCTTATATGAATATATGATGATGATATGTCTAATTTAGTAGTTTAGCTGAGAAGTTGAGTTAACATATTATTAGTGATTTGAACCTGTGTAGGTTTTGAAGTACTATTTACTGTCTTTACGAGTTGTGTGTATTCTATTTTGCTTCAGTTCATTGAATTTTTGAGACCTTTTCAGAGAATTCTGGCAAATCGTTCTTTGAAAAGTTGAAACAGCTGTAGGAAACGGTTAATTAGTTACAAAATCTTACTTATCGATAGACTATTTGTTTGAAAATTATTTGTCAAATCGGCATTATGTTCAGTCAGTCAGTTAAAATTTTTCAAAGTGGCCTACAGGGTACTGTATTTGATGAGTTACTGGCAGCATGTAAGAACTTAATGCTTTGTTCTGATGCCAGGTATATACTGAAGTATGCGGTTGAGACAGTGATGGGTCCAGTATTATTTCTCACTGTGGTCATTGTTCTGTAGGAGGAGGAGGCCCATTTCATGCGTCTTGTCAGTGTCCTGCATGACTTGCTGGTCTGTGACACGACTAATAAAGAAAAACGTGACGAGCTTCAGAGGTATGTTTACTTTGTGCCGAACCAAACATATACTAAAGGGGGGGTTATTGATGTAGCAACATGATTTTTTGTACACATAGTGTGTATTGTATTATGTTGTATATTATTTAATGTTGTTTGTTTTGTAGTGATCTTAAAGTGACTTAATTAACTTTCTTGGCACAGAAGAAGTCTTTTGTTAGAAGTCATATGTGGCATAGGCCAGGCCGGCGCAGGCATAAAAATCTTCTCAGTCAAACGGGCCAGGCCGGGCCAAGAAATCAATGGCCGGGCTGATGTCGTGTGCGATATTTGGTGCACCGCAATATTTGACGCACCAGGGATGGGCGCAACTGAGTTTTCGATGTAATTGTGGTTTATTTTCGCTGAATAAGTGGCAATATCACAGGGCTAATGTATATTTTAATGTACTTTATTATTTTTAGCCTATTGCGATCATGGCACTTACAAGTACTCACTAAAACCTGGGGTTAGGGTTAGGGTTAGGGAATCCTAACACTAACCGTAACCCTAACCATGAAGCAATGAAGTACACTAAGATATACATTAGCCATATCGTAGTTATAGCAAATGTGAATTTAACTACAATGTACTATTACGATAATGCCACATTCAGTGACGCACACGTGCACTGCTGCAAGCGCGCCAAATATTGCGGTGCGCTGAATATCGCACGACACCAAATTGATCCAAGGCTGTACATTCAGAATTCAGAATTTTAGATTTTCAAAGGATCAAGTTTGCCCAAAAGGTGCATTTTAATTGAGCAGTCTCTCATGATATTAGTTCATTCCAGAAGCTAATGATCGTGTCTGGAAGTCGTGATTTTGAAAAATGGTGATGGAAATCCTCCTTGTGTAAAGTCAGTGAAACAGGCCGGGCCCAATAATGGAGACCCATCCGCAGGTCTAATAGAGTTGAATAGCTCCGAGTATGATTTACGATGTCTCAGTAATACCAACCTTGAAGATCACTCGTATGATGTGCTGGTTCATTCAATCAGTACTGCAGTTGTCGATTTGATGTCAAAAGAAATAAGGTGAAAGATTGTAATTATGTTTTATATTAAATAACAGTGCTTTGACACAACGTCACATCAAATACTTCAGTCAAGTGTTTGTATCTGAATCCATGCAGAAGTGCTTTGATGCTGTTGGTTGGGTGACAGGACATCGAGCCTACAACAACTTTTGCTTCAAAAATTTTCAGATGTTTACTTTGTTGTGAACTAAGCCTAACTTGGAGTAACTCTCAAAAAAATTGGCCGATTAAACAAATTGAAAGTAATACTATATACATATAGTACATATAATAGAAGATATTATTGTGTAACAAAATGATGATGTGTTGGTGACAGTCACACGGTGAATTTGCTGACAAACATGCCACGAGAGAGTTTTGAGGAGTTGCTTACTCCAGCAAATGACGACAGTCCAAGCTCCGAGGCTTGTGCTGCTGCAACATTTGCCGCTTGTGATCAGACGGTGTATGACGGCAAGAACATGGAAGCGATCATCGAGATGCTGTCATTTCTCAATGGTCGACTTGACGTTGTAAGTTTTCCACTGTTGTTTGTTGAACATAAGGTGTCCTACCAGTGTTATTGGAGCCCACCCAATCAAATTTTTGTGAGGGGTTTGCCCCAGTACCACAGGCACCCCATGAAATAGAGTACTTTTTATTGTCCAGTAGTGGGTAATTACTATCATCGTAGATCAAATAAACTGTGATATTGACATAGTTTAAGCATATACATGTCTGAAAACTGCTGTTAACTTTGGTTTTATTCATGGTGGTCGATGTATAATGGACCAGTTTCGGGGGACAAATGAACCGTAACCCACCCACCCTAATTTGTATCACACCATATTGTGAGGTGATATCCCAGATCGTAAGAATGTTCCTTCATGTTTTCTCATTTAAGTGCTTTAATTTCTCAATGCCATGTTGTGAAATATTCTGTATTTCTATTTAACTTTTGAACTCTTTCAATAATTTTTTCTCTGTTTTTTGTACCGTATTTTGAGTGTTATTTATAGTATGAAATTATCAGTTAATGTATCAGTTGCACGTTTTTGACATAAAGTGTAATTTTTCACGTATTCCACTGTATTTTGTATAAAAAAGATGTCAGTACCATTTAATATTATTCACAGAATATGTTCGGTTTGTTGTTTTATTACGAAAATGTAACAGTTTTGAATTAGTTCATACAGCATATATTTCCATGGTTAAGTTTCCTATTTTATAATTGTTGTTAGTCAGAAGGGTGTAAGTTTTCTCAATGACTGCAGTGTGGAGACTCTGAAAGTAAATAGCTTCTCTTCATACGCCTTTGGTTTTTTAAACTGGAATACTTATCCGGAGTTAATCCAGGTTAGATAATGTCGTCAAACACTGAGGGAGAATCACTTGATGTTGCTGAATCTGGATCTGTATGATAATCTGCTGTCCTTCCAATGGAGTATAATGGTGATATGGAGTGGTCTGGTGGATTATTGGTGACAGTGTTTCAGCCTGTCGTTGAATGAGTCTACAGTATTGCTTGCTGTACTGTCGTCACTTTTCAGCTCATTCCACTCAGGAATAAAAAACTCTTGGAAGTGTGTGAGAACTTGGTGCAGACTGGCTAATATGTTTATCGATGGATGGCCCAGAGAGGCAACTTTCACGCTTTGCTCTGGGACTCAACCGACGAAAGCTTTAGTTGGCCTACTTGCTGGTCACACAATGATTAACAGGCATCACACAATTATGAAAATCCGAACAGACCCACTATATTCAGCATGTGGTGAAGAGGAAAAAACCCCACATACCACTGTTTGGGAAAAGGTTCTGCTAGAATGCTGGATAGAAAAAAATGTCTGTTTTTGGATCATACCTGCTGGAGCTTGATGAGTTTAAACCTATATTCCTTATGTGGTTTGTAAGAACTGTTTCATCGGGGATGTGCATTGGGCTGAATTGATATGGCCTCAGCACTGGGTGGCTGACAACTGTGAGCTAAGGTGAGGTAAGGTAAGGTATGAGAACTTGCTCCAGCACTTTCTGCTGTAAGCATTTTATCAGCCTGTGAACTGTGGGAAAATTTCCCAGTGTAAAATGTGTTTATATTGTCTTTGGATCGAGGCTTTTATCAACAGTGCCTGTTTTGTTTTGACTGCAGCCGCAGCAAGGCATGAAAGAGGCGCTGACTCCGATACTGCACTGCCTGTCACAGATTTGCCGAGCTAACCGATCAATTCGCAAGTTTTGTCGGATACGGGTCTGCAAATCTTCTTGTTTACTGTCACATACTTGGTTTTGTTTAACTCGTCCATTTTTAAACCTCCGCCGCCGGTAGGCGCCAGCGGAGGCTATATGTTTTCGGGTCATCCGTCCGTGCCGCTGTCCGTGCGTCCATCCGTCCGTGATTCACGTGGTAGTTTTATGTTTCCGCGATATCTCCAGTATCTGTTGACGGATTTTCGCCAAACT
>Ga0209679_1001011_pt1 | contig 11345 bp, 8 predicted proteins | sample WorMetHEROISLAND_4_FD_187408 | JGI IMG/M metagenome (GOLD analysis project Ga0209679, IMG submission 187408) | Marine gutless worms symbiont microbial communities from Max Planck institute for Marine Microbiology, Germany - Olavius sp. 2 HERON... ...
CACGCTCCATAGGGTGCCTCACGACCCAAAAAAGTGGGGAGGCACGCGCCTCAGTGCCTCAATGGTTCCGCCGCCTATGAATGTTGTAGAGATGGTTTCGTGTAAAATAAAACATTTGCAAAAATGTTTAGCCATCGTTGACAGCCCATAGCTAAAAAAATTTCTACAGCCTGTCCAACAAAAATGTTTTACATGAAACCACGTCCCAAAACATTTTTGCAAAAGTTTTATGTGCTGCATGTCCTCACAAGTTTGTGGTATCTGTAGTTCCTCACTGTACGTGGCCGTGGGTGTGGTAAGTTGATGACATGTGATTGTTCTGTAGGTCCTCACAAGATTGATGTAACCTACGAAGGACTTCGAGTTCCTAACAGTCCGTTCACGGCTGGTGTTGTTCCAGGCTGTGACCCGTCAAGAGTCAAGGTCTACGGACCTGGTGAGAATCATTGTTTCTGCCAGTCTGTTGCGTCTGTGATACAGCACGGCGAGTGCGGTTGTAATGATGTGTCGTGACTTAGCGTCGCCCATGACGCTCACGCCGCTGCAAGTCAACAAGACACAGGAATGTTATTGTCTGTCAAATGCAATGTATAGCATTGGACAGAATATAAATTCACTTGAATTCCGTGTGTCTGTCCGTCTGTCCGGTGTGCGTCCTTGGACAAGATTGTGAGCTCAGTTTGGACCGATAATCACCAGATTTCAAGATTTGGAACACAGTTTCCCCTTAACATCCGAAGGAAAGATTTTTGGGCAGTCAGGAAATGATCAGGTTCACATTTCATATTTGTAATTTGACACCCCCTTAACTATTGCTGTACTCCTTAGAGACAAGGCGTTCAAATTTTACACAGAGCTTATGAGGCAGAAGTATAAGACAAGAAGCTCAGCTACTGCTTAGAAACAGGGCGTCAGCAGTGCAATGAAATAGATGGCATTTGCTATAGTATTGGTCTGTCTGTATTTTGTTTTACGCATTTGTTTTCGAAATCCAAGAAAAGATGTTCAAGACGAGCGTTAACGGGCGACCCCACTGTCCTTTAACGTCTCCTTTCTAGAGAACCCAAGCGAACACCCGCACAAACCTTATATTGTCAGAAACTAGAGTCCCTGACGAAGATTTGCGCCAGTGACAGTGTATGTGTGTGTCTTTATCAGTTTTTCACGCAATTATTTTTCGAAAGTCGCACGGTCGGAGCCAGCCAAACCGGCGCGAAAACAGAATTTACGCGAAATATCCATTCAGCGTCATTCAACGTCATGCATTTTGGGATCACTGAAAAGCCGACGACGGACTGCGCGTCGCTATATAATAATGCTGGCCTTATCTCTAAAGTTTCCGAAGAAATAGCCAGCGAAAACGCTGAAAATTGCCGTGTGGTGACGCGAAAGACCTGAAAATCGACGTTTTCGATTACCCCACTGTTGTTTGACGCCTCGTCTCCAAGGAACCTCCGCGAATATCCGCATAAACCTTATATTGCCAGAAACTACAGTCATTGCGCTACATTCTGCCGCTGATAGTATGGGTCTACCTTCATTCAAACTTTCGTGATGTGCTCCGAAAACGCATGTATGGTGACGCCATGTAAAAATTTATACATAGTACATCCCTTAAGTGGGCGTGATCAGGGTCATCTGACGAAATTTGTAATGTTATAGCCCCTTATTTATTTCTGTGCCGCATAAGAATAGTTCTAACTTTACTCTAAGATTACCACAGAGAAGTATTTAAAATATATTCACCGGATGTCTTCTAAATAAGTACGGTCAGGGTCACGTGACCAAATTCTTTTAATTTTGTAAATTTACAAGCCCTTGATTTTCTGTTGAATTTTTTGAGTGGTGAAATTTGTGAGTCAGTGTAAGACTGCCAGAGGTACAATAGACAGTTGATAGAGCTGGTGTGTCCAACTAACTAGCCGACATTCTGTACTGCACTATTGTTGCTGGCTGTTTCACATCAGTTAGTTTTGTTTAGATTATTTCGTTTAACTTAAATACAAAATTTATGCCAGTAAACCACGTGATTGTTTGTTATTCAGTTGCTGCGTGCTAATGAGGTGGCTGGGTGGTGTGACAGGGTTGAAGAGTGGTCAGATCCACAAGCCACAGACTTTTACTATTGAGACTCGTGGTGCTGGGCAAGGCGGTGTCGGCTTGTCGGTTGTCGGACCGACTGAACCGAAGATCGGATGTGTAGACAACCACGACGGGACGCTGACTGTCGAGTACGTTCCAGACTCTGTCGGCAGCTATGAAATTGCTGTTTCATTCGCTGAACAACCAGTGCCAGGTTGGTGGACGTAGACGAACATCTCCAATTATCAACTATAGTCCATCGCGTAGTTTAACTTCACAACTACAACAACAGCAGCCATCATGCTAGTACAAATACTCAAAAATATAAACACGCCAAAGCCAGTCTGTCACCAAAAATCGGTCCGAGAGAATGGAACCGCTAAGACGAGTAGGATGGGTGGAAAGATAGCACATCATGACATTGTAATGATATGATAGGAAATTTACAAGTGACAATATGATACGCTAGTTTTTGCTGTTTTCTACGTCCGATACTATTGTCATCGTTGAAAGTGTATTTAAAACGACAGTTGTTAATATAACTCAACGGTAACCATGGTCCTATCTTGCTCCGTTTCGGAGATATTGCAGGTTTTCTGCTGAGAAGAGCGACACCACCCCTATTCCACCCGAATTTTGGGTGTTCCTCTTGGACTAGATTGCCGATGTTGTTGCTCCGAGGAGCGAAGACCCTAAGCTATTTATTCCTGTAATTAATTTCGAGCTAGTCTAAGGTATATGCCCACGGTACCTCAGCGTTAAAGACAGACAGACGAACGGACGGACGGACGGACGGACGATTTACGATAGCAATACTCGTACAGCGCTTTGCACTGCGTGCATTGCGTGGTAAAAAAATTCGTTATATTTTGCGCATTTGTCGAGAAGCTCCACATGGAGGGATTTGCGCGAAGTTTGGCGCAGGGCTTGCCTCGCGGGCGTAATCAACTGTGCCATTTTTTGGCAATGTCTCGATTCTGTGAGGATCAAATGTTGCCATTCTCCACTGACTTAGGCTGTCGCCGTTGATACAGCGCGCGCATGTGACAAGTCGCAAGTTATCGTGGCTACAATGAGTTAATAGATGTACATAGAGTAGTGCCGAAAGAACAACGCCAAGTCTGGCTGCAGGTGAATGCAGACCGCACGAAATACTCAACACATTCGCGCTAAAACCAAAATAATGTAGGCCTACTTCGTTTCGTTGTAATTTTTGACATAATTTTAGTTTGTTTAAGTTATCCAGCGTATAAATGAATGCAAACTACGAATTTGTAGATTAATTCTATTATACTAAAGACGTGAATAGACTGAAAGACGATTGCAAAACTGTTGCAGGAAGTCCGTTCCGTGCGACTGTGACGGAGACTGCTGCAGTGGATCAGTCGGCGGTGGCTAAAGTGAAGTGTTACGGCGCGGGACTACAGCCGAGTGCTGTGCATAAAGGACAGAAAGCTGTGTTTACTGTAGACGCCAGCCAGTCAAGTCTATCAGGGGCACCTGTCAGTGTTACTACGACTAACCTCAACACCGGTCCGTATCTCACATATCTACTCTACTCTACTCTACTCTACTCGAGCCTACAATCCGTGATTCAGTACATGTAGCCGAGCTGATGCGCGATGAGGAGCGAGTGTAAACAGTGTAGACAGTTCGATGCTATGGAGTATAGACTTTAGCCACGCTAATAATTACTGATTGATTGACTGATTGACTAGACGGAACACAGTATAGACAACAAGGTTCAGTTTTGCGAGAGTGAATTGCATAACTGAGTGATCAGTGCTGGTCGTACGTCGTTAAGTTGTCAGCTCGACTTAAACTGAGTCCATGAACAGTGAAGCTATTGGGTCGGTCGCTTGTAGGTGTCGTGAAACAGGCACAAGTGACTGTTCGTGGTGGCGGTCTCTATGACGTCGAATACACTCCTGACGCTGAGGGACCGTGTAAAGTTGACGTCACATACGCCGGACAACCAGTGCCTAACAGGTGCGAGATTGACGAAGTCTCTTTGATGATGATGATGATGATGATGATGATGAAATGATGCGGCTTTATTTCAAGTCATTGTGCACGTTGATATGTTTTGAGTAGCAGTCATCGACTCCGTCTGTCAATCTAGTGCGGTGGTTTCTGTACTGGCGTATCAATCACCCTTGCATGATATAAGGACTAAAATATGACGTAACGCTAGTTTTTACCGCGCGATGCACGTAGTGCAAAGCTCGATATAGCTATCGTAAGTCGTCCGTCCGTCCGTCTGTCTGTCTGTGTAACGTCAAGGTACCGTGGGCACGTACGTTGGACTAGTTCGAAATTAATTACATCAATAATTACCTTGGAGTCTTCGCACGTCTGGGCCACAACGTCGGCAATTTAGTCCAAGGGGAACAACCCATAATTCGGGTGGAATAGGGGTGGGTCGCTGTTCTCAGTAGAAAACCTGCAATATCTCTGAAACGGGGCAAGGTAGGACCAAGGTTACTATTGATGACTAATAGGAAGTTGCATATGCGCTATCGCTTGGTACCAAAATCAATGACCTTGGATGACCTTGAACGGCCATTTCGCACTCTGTTTCAAAATACATGCGTTTTCGGAGCACACCACGAAAATTTGAATGAAGATAGACCCCTACTATCAGCGGAAACGATGTAGCGCAATGACAGTAGTTTCTGGCAATATAAGGTTTATGCGGACATTCGCGAGGGTTCCTTGCAGACGAGGCGTCAAACGACAGTGAGGTAATCGAAAACGTCGATTTTCATGGAACTATGCGAAGATTCAATGTCTGTATGATACGTCATTGAACGAGTATCGCAATACAAATTTACAGATAACACTGGAAGCTGATATCGCGAAGAAATTGCACGAAACTGGTCAGTTCGCTAATTATTTTGTTAAACGAGACTGATTCAGCTGCAGGCCTAACGTGCGTTCGCTAACCATTTATGAACCAATCATAGGCGTCGATCCTGCGAGGGTACAGGGGTCCGGATCCTCGCAAAAATTGTATTGCGAGGGTCCACAACGTATGGGACCCTCGTAAAAATATGAAGAAAAATTATTGGTAATAGAAAATTATTAATAGTCTTGTGTTCTTGGCCAAGATCTGTTGGTTATGTGTCCGAGGCTTAACCCTATGCGCTATCAACATTGACCGCTTGCCCAGCATTGTCCAACAACGGCAGTCGAAACTTTGCTTCCTTTATTATTGTCACTTAAACAGTGAAATGACGTTTAATCCGATGAAATGATGCGCGACTGTGAAAACTGAAAGCCCGCTACTTTGTTGTATTTTTAGTCCATTTACGACGACGGTACAACCAGCTGTCGTCGACGCACGCAAAGTAGCCGTGTCTGGTGTCGGAGTTCGACCTCAAGGCGTTCCAGCAAGTCTTCCGATCTCGTTCAAAGTAGACACGCGTGAGGCTGGACAAGCCAGTTTGGACGTTGTTGTTCAGGTACGTTCACTGGCAATTACCCGCTGCTTTGTCTCTCTGCACTGCAGTTGCATTGGAAATCAGTCAGTCAGTCAGTCAGTCAGTCAGTCAGACTAATCATCGATCGATCGATCAATCAGTAAATCAATCAATCAATCATTCAATCCTTCACGTATAGACGCGTTGGTCCGTTGTAGCGTCTCTGGATAACGCAAAATCTCTCTGTCTGGTCAATTACATTTGCCATGCTCAATAGTGAGTCTTTATTCGCATCTCGTTGTGTAGTTATCATGACGTCTAGCTAGTTTTGTATATGAAACGTTGATGATGGCTTCTCACGTGCTCTTGTGCTGTACTCAGTCACTCAGTCACTCACTCATTCTCTCATTCAGTCACGCCGTTCGCGATCTGTTACTTCCTGCAGGTGACCAGGTGTTCTGCGACACCTGCGTCTGTACCTGTATAGCCCGCTTCATTAACTTACCTGGTGAACCGCTAACTGGTTATCAACGTGTCAAAACAGGGAAAGTCGTCGGCACTTGACAGGTCGTCCACCACACAGCTCACACTTTGTATTTTCTGTGTCACAGATAGACTTCTGTCAGCAGTGACGTCACTAACAGCGTGTCAGCAGTGACGTAACTGACAATGTCTAGCTGTGCTCGTGATAAGATCTGATATGATGATCCAATGTTGCTGATGATGTGCTGTTTGTCTCACAGAATGATCGCGGTGAACTGCTCAAGTCGACTGTTCAGCAGCTGCCAGACGGCACGTACGCGGTGACCTACACACCCGAGGACGTCGGTCATTACACAATCAGCGTGAAATACGCCGGACAAGAAGTTGCTGGTGGACCTTTTCACGTCAACACCGTACCCAGTGGACAGGCGACCCTCGTCAAAGCCGTCAGTAAGTAACCGGTTCAGTTCAGTTGAATCACGAAAGAGTGAAGCAGCAAAATCTAGGCACACGTTTGGGTTCGTCGTCGCCTATTCACTGTGACACTCATGTGAAGAATAAAGATTCTTTACTGTTGAGAGCGATAATGCTAAAGGCGAAATAGAGCGAACATTTGCTAGTCCTTCTCCTGCCACGAAAAGGCGTAATTCTGGCAGTTGTCGGGGTCTGCGGTTAGGCGTTTGAAGACGATTTGATTTTTACTGCGTGAATCATCGTCCTTTAAGTCATTTATGAAAATTGTTTGGCGGGTGTGGCCCCCAGGTCGGTTGGGGAAAATAAAGTAACAAAGATCGTATATTTCAAATTTTCCTACAGAAGCCCTCACTGATCTGATTACCACCGAATTTGGTTTGGGGGCATATTTCGTTGACGTAATCAACCCTGCTGAATTTTATTCCAATCCGTTTTAGGGTTTTGATTTTGTGGAGGGTCAAAATGTGGTTTTTCCAATAGGAAGGAGGTGTCGCCATTAACACAGGGCTTAAACTACTGTTCAGCCTGTGATTATTATTATTAGGCCGCCCGGAACGTTAGAAGGCCTTATGTTTTACCGCAGATGTTTTTTTATATTTTTTTCGCCACGGGATCTCCGAGCTCCCTCGGCCGATGGCCGTGAAACTTTGCCACATGATCGCAATATGGGTGCGCTTTATAATGCAAGTCCAAAAAATTCGGGGGACTTCCAAAAGAAATTGGGGGCCAAAAACATGCAATTAAAAATTCGGCGCGATTTCAGACAACTTCAGACTTCGATCGCGAATATCTCCGGAATGGGACAAGATATCCAAAATCGGAAAGAAATATGATCACCAGCGATTCCGCCCGCGTTCCACGAAAAAAGTCGGGTGAACTTTGGTCCACTAACTACAACTAGATGTGAGTTTGGACCCACCCAAATTGTATTTTTCGGAAGACTATATTTCGGCCCTTAGGGGGTGCTGGCCCCTCAAATTTTAACACGCACTACAGATTGACCAAGGCTTGGTAGCGCACAGCAACGGGGACGGGGGTCCCCCAAAAAATTTAAGGGCGAACATGTAAAATTGGGCTTAAAATTCAGGGTGTTAGCGCCTATAACTTTGGAGCCAGTGGGAGTAACGTCAAGAAACTTTTCCACGCGACGTGCCGCGAGGCAGGGATGTTAACGTGGGCAAAAATTTTGGGGAAGGTCCGCCTCCTAAAATTTGGGAGGGCAAAAAAAGTCTAAAATTCGACACGATTTCTGACAACTTTCGAGTTTGATCGTGAATATCTCCGGAACGGATCCACATATCGCAAATCGGAAAAGTAGTTGATCAACTACAACCCCTTCTACGTTGGACGAAAAAAAGCTGGTGAACTTTGGTCCACAAACAAAAAGTTATAGGTGCTAACGTTGACCAACTCAAATTGAATTTTTCGACAGACTATATTTCGGCCCTTAGGGGGTGCTGGCCCCTCAAATTTTTACACGCGCTAGAGAAATTGACCAAGGCTTGCTAGCGCACACCCCTAAGGGGAACGGGGGTTAAACCCCAAAAAATTTAAGGGCGAACATGTAAAATTTGGCTTAAAATTCAGGGTGTTAGCGCTTATAAGTTTGGGGCTAGTGGGAATAACGTCATGAGTGAGTGAGTAGTTGCTTAACGGCACATCAGCACAATATAGGCCATTCAGTGCCATGAGTTATTAAAACGTCATGAAACTTTTCCACTCGACGTGCCGCGAGGCAGGGGTGTTAACGTGGGCACAACTTTTGGGGAAGGCCCGCCCCCTAAAATTTGGGAGGGCTAAAAACGTCTGAATTCGGCGCGATTTCTGACAACTATCGACTTCGATCGCGAATATCTCCGGAACGGATCGACGTATCGAAAATCGGAAAAATATTTGATCAACGACAACCCCTCCCACGTTGGGCAAAAAAAGATGGTGAACTTTGGTCCACAAACAAAAAAATTATAGGCGCAAACGTTGACCCACCCAAGTGGAATTTCGGCGCGATTTCAGACAACTTTCCACTTTGATTCCCCAGGTGGCGTTGCTGCGAGCGGCATTTGAACCACCCAAAAATGTCTCTGCAGTCGGACTTGCGGCGCCGGGCGGCCTTACGTTGGGCTCTGTCCCATATTTCTCGTTTTAACTGTTTCTCGATATTTTGTATTATTTTATGAAAATACAGATCAAGAGAATGTCCGAGAACTATTTCACAATGTTGGAAGCATTTCGCAACTATGGAAACTTCGACGAGGTGTTCGGCGACACAGTCGAAAACAAGGTCGGCCCGAATGTGAAACTTGGCTCTGTACGATCCTGCTTCTCCATCGGACCTGGCAAAGGCCAGTACGAGATTGGATTCATAAAGCACTGCGAAGCAAACATCAGCAAGTTCCTGGCCATCGAGCCCGACCACGCCTCGGCAGAACACCTGAGAAAGTCTCTCGTGGTCAGTCTACCGGGTGCAGAAAGTCAAGTGTTTGAGACAAAATTGGAGAACTGGAAGGGTCTGAGTGACCCGGTCGATCTTATATTGATGTTTCATGTCCTCTATTTCGTTCCAGATGGAGAACGACTAGACTTCTTGAAGAAGGCGCGCGACAAATGGTTGGCTTCTGGCGGATATGTGGCTGTCATGCACGCAAGCCGCATGAATGACCCAGAGAGTGCAAATATGCTGTTCGAGCGACTAGGCAGACGATTGCCATGTGGGAAGACATAGAGGCAGATCTCATGAAAGTCGGATTTACCAAATACTATTCCTACGAAATGCACATTGAGAAAGACTTATCGAATCCGGAAGAAAATATGCTACGCTTCTACCAGTCGTATGTGAAATCCGTTACGCTTGATGTCATACTCAATGCTATCAAAGAGCTGTTTCCGGAAGGAAAAGCCAAAGAGTTTCATACGATAGCTGTATTTGAAAGAGCAAATTAACTGTGACCAGTCGTGTAAACAAGATCATTTTTCCAAGACCAAGACCAAAACCGCAGATCACAAGACCAGGACTATAAGACCATATATTTAGACCAAAACCAACTAGAAATCGATATTGTCCGTGAAGCCAATACGAAAGAAACAGCAACTCACTCAACTGAGCAATGAAACCAAACACTGAACAATGAGAAAAACGGTATAACACAAAGAACGAGCCGAATGGCCGATTGTAAAGGTGTAAATGCCCAACTACAGTTGTATGTGTATTTATTGTATATATAGGTGGCTGGCTAGATAGTGTTATGAAGTTAATTTTCATATTGTGGCACTTATCTAGTAATTATAAGGCGCTTGCTTTCGCTTGCGTGCTTGGAGCATTCACCTGATTCAGATGGTTAACTGTATACTGGAAACTAAGGATTCCGGGCATCACAGACTAGACGTGAGATTTTAAGTGGAGGACGGTACGAGATATTAACGTTACCGTAAAAAGTACTCATTAGTTGAGTTTAAGAGAGTAGTGTGTACAAGCCACACAGAAGTGGTACAGACTAAAGTCTATTGAACGTTATTCTGACATCGGAGGTCAGTGGAGATCTGTGTTTGACGATCGATCAACAACCAACACGTAGGGTGACAACACCAACAGTTGTATTCGACTGGGCGAATCAACGTCGTCTTTGATCCTGAGAGACACCGGGCGTTTCCAGGGACGACAAGCGTGTGAACGGTCATCACTGGTTGGTTCGTCGACGTACGACATCACAGGAAGAATCCTATCTTAACTCGGAGGTCGATTTCTTCAGTCAGTCTATAGCGCGCTAGCAATGAAGAAACTGCTCGCTTGCTTGCTAGCTTAAAGAGACTTTGATACTTAGATACAGTGCCAGCCTGTTATTAGTTGCATATTGATGTATACATAGTTACTTTTCATTATATTATTCATTATTATAAATAGATTGTTCCTTGTTCTAGCACATTTGACGCCGTAAAATTTCCAAGCCTCGTCACAAGCGTGTGGAGATAGTAAACAATTTCGTAAAAAAACACTAGATAACCGTTCCAGAAACGACCATCTACACCGATATGTCATTTGTTCATTAATCAGTGATGTAAAGAAGACTATTTTCCATGACCAAGACCAAAACAGCTTAACAGCAGTGTGAGGCGTTTGAGACAGCAACCCTCTCTGTGCGTACTGTTTGTGGCGTAGATCTATTTCAAGTGTTTTGATGGTCCACTACAAAGCAGGGACTTATCTAGACTCCTCGGTATCGGGGGAGGGGAATTGAGTCTGTTTGGGGGACGGGGTGTTGAGCGCCGAAGGCGCGAAGATCGAGCGGTCGAAGGCCGCAAGGGAGTAAGGTCTGGGGAGGGCGTATCCCCTCCTGAGTGGGAGAGGGGTCTGAGGAGGGAGCTGTCCCCCTCCCTCCCCAGAAAATTTTATCGAATTTTGATCTTAAAATGGTTAGCTGTGGTGCATTCTGGTCGGTATTTTATGTGACTGAGAGCTACAATTACAAGATTGCGAAAGGCAGAACGGTTGCTGATGTACTATACAGTCAGAGGCGTCTATCCCCCAACAACAAAGGCACTCTTCCCCCTTTTCCCCTCCCTTCCCAATTCCCCTTTTTCCCTTCCTTTCCCCCAGTCCTTCTTTCCATTCCCCTCTTGTCGCAAAGCGGTCCCCTCACTCCCCTGAAACCAGCTATAGGGGGTCTGGGAGCGCTGTAAGCTCCCCAGTGGGGTCTGGGGCTAAGCCCAAGTCGACATCGATTTTGGTGTATTCTGAGAGAGAAAAACTCATTTGACAACAATTATTATATGGATGCACTGCAAGACATGACCACTGGTCTCCAGAACAATGGTATGAAAGTTGGACTACGAATCAGCTCAGAAAAGACGAAAGGAATGGTTGTTGGCGAACACCGGGCCATACCGCTA
>Ga0209679_1001014_pt1 | contig 11338 bp, 5 predicted proteins | sample WorMetHEROISLAND_4_FD_187408 | JGI IMG/M metagenome (GOLD analysis project Ga0209679, IMG submission 187408) | Marine gutless worms symbiont microbial communities from Max Planck institute for Marine Microbiology, Germany - Olavius sp. 2 HERON... ...
TATAATATTCACATCAATAGTTTTAAAAAAGCCACTGCTGAAGCAAAATTAAACATTAAATTCACATAAATTGCAAACAAGAAGATAGTGCAACAATATCTACGAGAATCATAAAGCGAAAAACGAACCATTCTGAGCTGCTGGTCGGCGTCATCATGCAGGGCTGCACGATTCGTTCCGACGACGAAGACGACGGGATACAGGCGGCCAACGACAGCGACACCGCTGGACGGGGCTGCCACAGAGCAGGTAGAGTACGATGCCGTGAACGCGTGTATGCAGTGCAGCCAGTAGTTCAAGTAGTCAAGACCGCACAGTTCCAATCCGGATTCGTTATCCTGCAGCATCATCATAACTCAGTTTCCGCATCAACAGCATTTGCTACAGACACCGTCATTCAGGTTAGGGAAAACTGACCAGTGCATAACCAGTAATCACTGAAACTACGACTCTACGACAGCGCCGCGGCATGAACACGGCACGACTATGAAATGTTATTCTTCTGATATTACATTGTGCATCGTGGTATTACTATAGTTAATTTTTAAGAATTAAGTGTAACTCATAACTCATAACCAATCGAAAGCGTGGATGCAACTTCCTATTGGAAATCTTTATTCACAATAATAATGGTAGCAAAGAGAAACAAAAAGAGAAAAATGTGAAACGGACTTAACTAAGTTCATAAAAGTCAACTACAGCGAACAATGTCAGTTATTCAATAGTAACCTTGGTCCTATCTTGCCCCGTTTCAGAGATGTTGCAGGTTTTCTGCTGAGAACAGCGACCCCACCCCTATTCCACCCGAATTTTAGGGGTGTTCCCTTGGACTAGATTGCCGATGTTGTGGCTCCGAGGAGCGAAGACCCTAAGCTAATTATTCGTGTAATTAATTTTGAACTAACTCAACACATACGCCCATGGTAAATCAACGTCACGGACGGACGGACAGACGGATGGACGACTTACGATAGCAATACCGCGCTTTGCTTTGCTTTGTTAATTTTGGGTTAGGATGAGAAGCATGAGGTATTTCTATTTGATAGATTTATTTTTAGCTTACTGGCTAATTCTGTGCATTGCGCGGTAAAAACAAGAAACCCGTGCAAAGAGCACGTAAAACCGCGCAATGCGTAATTTATCAGTTTCTGCAGTCAACATCGCTCTTTGGAACAACCGCCCCTTAGTATCTAATCTGGAATTTCCTATGTCATAATATAGCTATTTTTAGTACGGTAATTTGGAGAATCACCAGAACGGCATATCAGGAGATAGGTCTAACGAAAATTTTCATAAAAATTTGAGAACCCCCGCGAATATCCGCTTAAACCTTATATCGCCAGAAACTAGAGTCCACGTTGAACATTCTTGCTGCTGACACTGTAGGTCTGCCTTTATTATTTTTAACGCATTAACGCAATTGCTTTCAAAATATCCACGCAAAAATTCTAGACGTACCTGCGCAAAAAAACAGAATTTAACGTAAAATGGCCATTCATGGTCACGTATTTTGCGGTCAGGGGGAAGGTGGCAAAGGACTAAATAATCTGATAATGTTGGCCTCATTTCCTAAGGTTCCGAAGACGTAGCATCCTATATAACATGTATATTGTATGTATGTTTCTACCATTCGTGGTGAATAAAGATGAATATAATATATAAAGCACTGAAAATCGACGTTTTTCATTACCCCATTATCGTTTTAGCCTCCAATCCAGGGTACCCCGCGAATATCCACATAAAGCTTATATTGCGGGAAACTATAGTCATTGAGCTACTGTACATCTTCGCTGCTGATAGTAGAGATCTATCTTCATTCAAATTTTTGTGGTGGGCGCTGAAAGACGCACGTTTTATGCAATGTAATTATTAGCAGTAATGGCCGATCAAGGTCATACAAGGTCATTGATTTTTGTACCAATCAAAAGCGCGTATGCAACTTCCCATTAGTCATCAGTAGTAACCTTGCCCTGTTTCAGAGATATTGCAGTTTTTCTGCTGAGAACAGCTACCCACCCTATTCTACCCAAATTTTAGGGGCGTTCCCCTTGGACTAAATTGCCGATGTTGTGGCTCCGATGAGCGAACACCCTAAGCTAACTAATCTTATAATTACATTGAAACTAACACAAATTTTATGTCCACGGTACATCGATATTACAGACGGACGGACAGATGGACAGACGGACGGAAAGATGGACGACATAGTGCACATAGTGCATCGCGCGGTAAAAATGAACAAATTGCAGCAACAAAAGAACGCATTAGTCCGTAGCATTTAGCTACCTGAGCTTACAGTTAGATTTAGTGACGTCACAAATCAATAGTACGTCGGCAATTATCGGTGGCCGCAGCAGGTAGGACAATACAGGTACGGCACTGTTGCAGCAGACGCGTGACGTCAACAGACATTCTATAGCACAGCGGCCGCCGAGTGACATTTACGACCAACGAACGACCGCCACTTACGACTAGAGATGTACGGAATTTCGGTTTGAAAAATGCCGCATGATTATAATACGTGACGGCATTAGAAACCGTTTTCGTTATAGTTACCGACATAAAGCCGCCGGTCCTATGTCTCATGCTACACCGCGAGAACATAATGCGATGCAGCACCGAGTGACAAATTAGCTGCCACTTCCGAGACTGTGAGACGCAGCTGGTCACAACTCATGAAACTAGCGTAATTTTGTTCTGCAGGTGAACTGTAAAAGCGAGAATCTTTCCGGTTTGGGCGTGACCGGATATTGTATAAAGGAGAGCCTGTGGACTCATTTTTATGGTCAGATATATGTGTGGTTCATCATCATCATCATCGTCATTTTCTTTAATATCAAGTTGACAAACGCAACCATGAGTACAATAGTAGAAATACATAGAATGTTAACAGACTTCTGCGTGTTCTGATAGCCTAAAGTCCTTAACAAGTGTCTCAAAAGGGCCCACTTTGTCTTCGCTCATAACTCCGACAAATTTAAGTAAGTAAGTAAGTAGGTAAGTAAATGAATTTGTAAAGCGCACAATGTCAACTGATCTTCACAGCTTCCGACAAACATACAGGGTGGCTCAACATAAAATGTCTCACCAGACAAAACGCCATTTCTCAACAACCGTTTTTTGCCCGACATTTTAGGATTTAAAGGTGAAAGCTTTTACAACTTAAAAAACGGAAAAAAGTTTAGATAAGTATAGTTAAATAGTGTATGCTATTTTCGCCATAAATGTAAGGTGACCATCCGTCCCGACTTTTTTCGGGACAGTCCCGAATTTTTAGCGGCCTGTCCTGGGAAAATTACGAGGTCTTTCGGCACGCTGAACTGTCCCGAATTCCGAACCCTGTCTCGATTTTGTTCCGCGTTGAATGTAATGTCACGTCACATGTTGACAAATTTATACCTATAGGCCTAATACCTATACCGAATTCGTTGTCATGAGATGCATTCTTTCGAACTCAAAATGCACCAAATCCATTTTCGGCCGGGGGGGGGGGCTCTGCCGCGGACCCCGCTGGGGGAGCTTATGACGCTCTCCCAGACCCCCTAGGGGATACCCCACACCCCTCCTCTCCAGGCCTTCGGTGCCTCGAACAGTGTCCCGAATTTCTTTCGTAGATTTATGGTCACCTTACATATATGCTAATGAACACTTTGACAATTGTTATTTCTTTCTAAATCTGTTTAGAGAAAACCCAAATAATTATGAATGATGAATAATTATGCTAATGAAGAAGCTACAGCAGAGTTCGAAATGTCGTCCTATTACGTGGTGATAGGTCCTGGCCAATTAATTCTGATGTCTCACCAGTGAACTGCTATACCGTCTTGCGTTTTCCAGTCCCGCGTTTTCAGCCCCGTGTAAGATGGTCCCGCGTTTTCCAGCTGTGCGTTTTCCATCCCTGTAATTTGGTCCCGGGTTTTCCAGTCCCGCTTTTTCAGCGTCCCCCTTGTGTGCACAATGAGCCACAACACATCATTTACATCGATGCGTCATCTGCTACCACAGCATTAGGCATAAACGTTAAGCTGGTTCCCGACGTCAACTAGGACAACAGCTTGTAAGTACTAATCGTCAGGTAGCCTACGATCCTTTCAAAAACTATGAAATTTGCATAAAATGACAAAGCTATTGCCAAAATAACAGTGTCGTTTTATTAATGTACCAGTGAGCAGTATGACTAAAACTGTGATCAAGATTTTAGGAGATAGTGCATTTACAAAAACGCGTTAGGTGGGTAAATTATACACCTTTTTTGCAACTTTCCCGTAGTACAAATGCTCCAGAAATTATGAAAATAGGTTCATAACTAGACGTGACAGCTTTTTCCTAAATCCCATTTTTATGCTTACTATATCGGATTTTCTGATTTGTGTCTCGACTTTCACTGCTGCAGCTGTGTGTGAAACAAACGACGAATGAATGGATAGCAAAGGTTCAGCCTTTAAATTTAATGTTTGCCTCTTTTGGCGAATAAATCTGTTCTCAAAAACACGTATAATGCAGTTGTAAACCGCACACCAAGTCACTCATTATGTCAGGTTTTCACGTAGTTATTTACCGTTCGAAAATGTCTATCGATCACTTCCGTTGTTTAGTTGATGCTTCCGGTTTGGACATTTTGGTTACATTTGATTGACAGGGACAGTGCGCGCGTGATAAGATAAAGGTAGAATGTTATAGTACGTAGGTGTGATTGGTTCTTTACGCGTCGCGTCGGCCGTTGACATGTCCATAAAGTCGTTGCAAAAACATCTAATCAGGCGCAGGTCCAGTTTCGTCCCATCTGTATGAGAATACAGAACAAGAAGCTCAGCTACCGCTTAGAAACAGGGCGGCAGCAATACATTTCTTTGTAGCTAAGTTACTTTCTATCGCCGTAATAACCTACACCTACGTCTCTCACCTGCGAAACCTACGTCCGATGATCAGGCTAATTTGTTACGCACACAGCGAATAAGCTTCAGCATGCGACAGCAGCACGCGCGCATGACGCGCGACTGCACTGTCGTTTGATGACTCCTTTCTAGAGAACCCCTATGAATACCCGCATAAACTTTATTTTGCCAGAAACTAAAGTCCTTGAACTAGTGAACTACAAGACAGTTGCTATAATATGGGTCTCTCTCTATTTACTTTACGCAATTGTTTTCGAAAGCCAAGAAAAGATGCTCAAGACGAGCGTTAACGCGCGACCCCACTGTCCTTTAACGTCTTCTTTCTAGAGAACCCGAGCGAATATCCGCAGATTGTGCGGTTTTAAAGCCGGTCTAAAGACATTTTTCCGCCAGGACTATAAGCAGCCAGTGTCACTCAGCGCCTCAGATGACGGTGATTTCACTCCAATTACGGCGCTTTATAAATTATATTACTTACTTACTTACAAACCTTATATTACCAGAAACTAGAGTAACTGCCGAAGATTTGCGCCGCTGACAGTGTCTATCTTGTTACTTTTCACCTAATTACTTTTCGAAAGTCGCACGGTCGAAGCCATCCAAACCGGCGCGAAAACTGAATTTAATGCAAAATAGCCATTCAAGGTCATTCAAGGTCATACGTTCGGGAATCACTGAAAAACTGACGACGGACTGCGTATCGCTATAGGGCCTATAATAACACTGGCCTCATCTCTAAAGTTTCCGAAAAAAATAGCCAGCGAAAACGCTGAAAATTGCCGTTGTCGATAACACCATCGTCGTTTGATGTCCCCAAGGGAACCTCCGCGAATATCCGCATAAGCCTTATAGCACCAGAAACTACAGTCATTGGCCTACATTTTTGCTGCCGATAATATGGGTCTATCTTCATTCAAATTTTTGTGGTGGGCTCCGAAAGAAGCATATTTTCTGTAATAGAATGCGTATCGGCCGTTCAAGGTCATCCGAGATCAGTGGCGTAGCCAAGGGGGAGGACTTGGGTGCATGTCCCCCGTCGTAGCTGGAAATTAGCATTTGTCTCCGGCTTCTGGGGGCTTAGCCCCCGACCCCACCGGGGCTCTGCCCCTGGACTCCGCTGGGGACTTCCGTCCCCAGACCACCTCTTTTGTCCCCGTAGCAAATTCCTGGCTTCGCCCCTGTTCAAGGTCGTTAATTTTGGCACCATTCGAAAGGGCGTATGCGACTTCCTATTAGTCAGTAATAGTAACTTTGGTTGTATCTTGCAACGTTTCTGAGATTCGGCGTCTTATTGGCTGAAAATTGCAAACTTTTCCTACCCCACTCTCATTTAACGCACTCGCTAGGGTTGAATCCGTTCGAATTTCTGAAGGAACTTTTTAACGCCAAGACTAGTGTTCGTGGCCTATCCGTCGGTGAAGATTTTGTGATTGTAGCTTGCGTCGTTTTGACTCAGTGCTAGCGTGTGACAGCGCACAGACAGACGGAAAACTCGACTGTAGCTAATTCAGGGCTCTGCACAGCAAGCTATGCTGACGCACTGTAAAAAGTTACCATAGATTCGTGGGCGCCTACGCGCGGAGCCCAGCTTACCAGCTTACAGCTGGGCCCCTGCGCGGACAGACACGCGACACGCGACAGGCACGACTTACCACCAAGCAACAACCAGCCAACCAACCAGCCAGCCAAAGTGACAGTACCCAGCTGTAAGCTGGGAAATATGAAAGACTGTCTATATACATATTGAATAAAAGTGTATAATATAAACAATATTCGATAACTATCGCGGTAACTTTTTCTCCGTCGGCGGACGTGTTCTCTTACAGATGGGAGGAAACTAGACCTGTGCCGTCGAATCACCTCTTCTGTCGTTAGACGCTAAGGGAGCGGGCGAAGTACTGTGACATTATTTTGTAACTTTATTTTGTGCATAGATGTGTAAACTGTACTGGATTGTGTGATTTTATGTACTTTTATATTCTGTGTGCTGCTTCAGCGTAATAAACGACGTCGTCGACGATGATGATGATGATTGTTAGAGAGGTGACGACGGCCAGTGGGTGAGGATATTCAGAAGCATAGCCGCTGGGTCTGTGTAAGTAAGTAAGTAAGTCGTAAATTTGTATAGCGCATAAATTGTGATACCTCTAATGCGCTGTGATGCCATATCGATTTGTAAACAGATTTGTATATATTTGTACGCAGGCGTTTTCTATTCACTATCACACTAAACCAATTTGTGTCCCCACACATTCGTTCTATTTTGTAGCAATCGCTCCTGACTAGTATACAGAACGATGTACCGACATCGCGATTTTTTCAAATAATAGCGCGATTCTCCACTTACGTCGGTGTCGGTAGATATCGTCGATAGATGTTGTTTCGTTGCAGTGGAGAGATCTTGGCGGAGATCGAACAGTAGCAGGTAGACTGACCGATGAGACAGGAACACCTGTATATTACGTCATCATCATCACTTTCGCTATTCAGCGTCGCAATATTTTTCTTCGTACGACTACATGACAAGTAAATGTACCGAAAGCTGTTTTACTGTTTATTCATGATACATCATCACACAGATCCGTGGCCAGCTTGCTGACGACGGTGACTTTTTTTTCTCATATTCTGAACCTTTTTTGTGACCCGATATTTGAGCACTGGTCACTCTACGCACGTATGATCAAAGTCTGTGCTAATCAAAGGTGCGGTATTTACGAACAATCGATCAATCAATCAATCCAAACACATTTATATAGTGCCATGCGTCACGAACAAATCAGAGGCGCGTGTGTTGTTTATATCTTTTTTCTATACACCCAAGCTCACTGCCGTTTAATAACACGTTTTGTTTCGAAGTTTATGGTAACTGCGATATTAAAAACTGCTACATTCCTGACCGACAGCAAAAAAAGTGACCTTTAATTTACGATACAATAAGAAATATTTAACATGCACTCAGAAAATGACGGACAGCCAGCAGTACGAAACAGTAAGGAAATTAACAAAAAATTATTTTACAAACTTTACGTTGCCAGAAACTAGAGTCCTGTCGAAGATTTGCACCGCTGACAGTGTTTAATCTTTATTACTTTTCACCCAATTATTTTTCGAAGTCGCAAATAGAAAACCGACGAGCACAAAATGAAAAAGAAGTCCAGTAATCAATCAAGGCAATCGGGAAAGTAGCAACGGTGAAGGATTTGTAGAAAAGGTGCGTTTTAACCTTAAGGAACGGTGGACAATGAGAGTAGTAAGGATGAAAATGATGAGCTGATGCATGCAAAAAGACAGACTATAGCAAAAGATGAGACTGACGAATCAGCCAGGAAGTTGATCGAAAAGAAAAGGTGATGCACGCTGAAAAGATCGATCCGCGGCTTTGAAAGAAGATCACGTTGGTGATCAGCGGCAGGAGAAGGTTGCCTCTCCCACCGGCTCGCGCGCTCGTGTCAGAACAGAATTCTGAGAATCACGATGATGACGGGATTCTTCATGCAGTTCAGGTACGATTGGCTCGTTGATGAGAAGGTGAGCGGAAGGGCGGCCTCGGCGTTGTTTAAAAACACGCAGAGAATGGACTTCCGTAACAACGAGAGGCTCTCATAGCAGCAGCACGACGTCGTTGTGTAGGCTATGTGCCGTGTGGTCCAGTGTCATGGCAACGCCACAATACCTGCTGCCATCATACGGCAGGTGCCCTGTTCTCGCTCGGAGTTACAACTATTCAAATGTCACCGGCGGACAGCCATTGTGCACGTCATCTAACGACGTCACGCAACTGGAAAGATGACGCGATCACAAGGTATCAGCCTGGGCCGACGAACACAGTTCCGCTGTCGGTGGCCACCACAGCCAAATGTAACTTTACCCTTCGGCGTTCTGATGCAGTTGGTTGGGCGACAGGAAAGATATCCGGCCCGCAAAAAATCCTGCTCCGACAACTCATCAATAATCGTTATTACCAACCGCAACCGAACTAGTCAAAAGTCAGAAGTAGCAAAAAACACGGCAACTGAGAACGAACCCATCAGAGCACCTGCTCCCGCCGTGAACTGCTCGACAGTCTTCAAATCACTGATGTAGTCCTCGAGACCAAGGTCTTAGTCTGGAGGGACCTCGAGGACAAAAAACAAAGTCTCGGTCTTGACGAAAAAGTTTTCAGAATTTCAAGACTTTTTGTTCATTATATAGCTGTTAATATTTCTGCAGTTGATATAAAACCAAATAACTATTTTATTCTGTTTGCCGGTATTTTACGAACTGAGTAGCAAGAATTGCTTGCTTCATTTTATTTTTAAGCCAATTCTATGTTCTTTGTCTTCAGCAAATCTTTACTGAGATCTGTTCATCAGACGTCGCAGAGCAATGATGTCAGATCAGCTGTTGTGCGATCTTATGCTCGCAAAATACAGCTCAAATAAACGTCAATGAATGGGCCTAAACAGTTAGGATCTATGCTGGATACAAGGCAGTTCATAATGGTCAAACTGTTTTTGTCAGTATGCTGCTATTCGTTGTAAACATGCTACCATCTAACTGCGAGCACTTAGTATACTGGCTTAGTATACTTACACTTTACATTGACGGGTTAATATTCAACGCAGTGACAAAACCACAAGTTGATTATTATGGTGATTCGCACATTTTTAGAAACTTTTCTTTCGATCCATTTTTATAGCGGTTGACGACATGTGTATTTTTTGTTTAACCATTTGACACTGCATGAAAAGTCTTCTCTTGGTCTTGACAAAAAAGTCTTGTTTAAATCGAAGCTTCAAACACGTGACAATGTTGTGACTCTAATTATATAGACATATGAAGAACTACTCTTTTAACGGTTGCTTGTAAGTTACTAGATGCATTAGTCAAACGTGTACCTGCGGCATGATGCTGCATGCCAGGTCGCCATCCACTTCCAACACATCCAGCTGGACGGCTCCGTCGTCGTATGTCCGAACGGAAGCTACGTCAGTGGAGCGAGCGTTCCACTTTGCCATCATGGCGCCGACAAGCTGTCGCACAGTTTCCGGTTGATCGGCCAATAAATGGTGCGACGCGACGTCGCCTTTTGCCAAGACTTCAGTTGTGATGGCGGAAGTACTATCAAACGCAGTAATACTGTCACGTGACGCTGTCTGCGATGGCCGGTCGACGCATGAGTTTGCGGTATCGCTCATCGCCTGTCAGCCACAACATTCCTGCAAAATCTATGTTGGTAATGTTTTTCATTGCTATATTAATCAATCAAATGGTTTATTTTGTGTTGCAACACAAGTGCTGGATTAAAATACAAGAAACATTATTAGCATATATACAAATAGTACAAAACTAATAAAAAAGTTGCATCAATGGTAAAACAAACTTTATCAGTATTTATGGGTTGTCAGTCTGTCAGAACATAGGGAGAGAGGGGGAGAGAGAGACGACAATACATGTATTATTCTAATTTTATATTAATAAAACGTTACCTTTTATTTTGACAGCATTTTTGTCAGTTTTTTATCCAAATTTCACATTTTTTGATAAAGTCATACCTGACGAATATTACTTACAAGTTTTGTCCTACGTGACGTCAGGAACCAGTTTACATTTCAGGCCTAATGCTGTGGTAGCGGACATAGGCGCCGACTTTCGAAAATCCCAATGGATGCATGCTCTCATCCCCCTCACCTCCCTCCCCTTCCTTCCCCTCATCTTCCCTCCCCTTCCCTTTCGTTCCCCTCTTTACCCTTCCTCCCCTTAGAGGTAGGCGCCTTAAATACAGCTAGGGTGTCTGGAGGAGCGCGGGGTCTGCGGCGGAGGCCCAGCTGAAATCGAATTTGGTGCATTTTAGCCTTAAAATCTGACATCTGATGACACCAATTTTACTAATTTTTCTGAGAATCAATTGACCACAGTGTATGCATTTTTTCTAATTGTTTTTTTTGACAATTTAGACAATTTCGTCTACTTTCGCAAATAATGCTAATTATCTTTTAATTCTCATTTGCAAACGTTTGCACTTCACAACGGTAACCAAGACAAGAACTTACAAAACCTGATAAATAATAAATACATCAATTTTCCTCTGGGTGCATGCACCCACCGACCCTTGCCTATGTTGCCTATGGGTACATTGGCACCCACGGCACCCGGTAAGTCGGCACCTATGGTAGCGGATGACGCATCGATATAAACAATGTGCCATGGCTCATTGTGCACGCGTCGTGATACATCAGCATTAACAGGCCCGGACAATAGGACATTTCGAAGATCTGCTGGGGGCGCTGAAAATGCAGGAGTGGAAAAAGCAGGAGTGGAAAATGCAGGAGCAATAACGTATGGAAAGCCGTAAAAAGAAAAGTATACGCCTAGTCTCAGACAGTCTTTGAACAATGCTCACGAACAGCGCACAGGTATGCAAATCAAAGCAGTATTGCGACCAACGAGTTTAGCAAAGGTTA
>Ga0209679_1001016_pt1 | contig 11331 bp, 13 predicted proteins | sample WorMetHEROISLAND_4_FD_187408 | JGI IMG/M metagenome (GOLD analysis project Ga0209679, IMG submission 187408) | Marine gutless worms symbiont microbial communities from Max Planck institute for Marine Microbiology, Germany - Olavius sp. 2 HERON... ...
CCAAAGGTGCTGTGGGTCCGGGTAATGACGCATGTCCGGCTCTCTGTGGAGCGTAGTCGTCGCTCACGAGCGTCGGCGACAAGACGACAGTCATCAGCTAAGTACGATGCAGAATTTCCGGACAGCGACCGATGAACAAGTGTGGCAACCTTGAAATCGACGCGCTGGCGTACCGGTAGCCAGTGTAGTAGACGGAGCACCAGCATTATGTGGTCGCAGCACCAAGTGCCAGTAACCAGACGAGCGGCGGCATTCTGAGGCATTATGTAGCTGCTAACACAGCTCTTGACTTGAATGATGTGTTTAAACACTTAACTATTATTTGCTTACCAGCAACGCACCTACGTCACAGTGATCCTCAGCACATGCCACTTGAACCAAAACACCATTCTGGACCAACTCGCAAGGAAAATTCTCTGGCATATCATATTCCCTCATTTTCAGTTGACTACCGAAAGAATTCATTCTTCTATCATACAGTAAAAGACTGGAATTGCCTACCAGAAGAAAACGTTTATGCATCTTCCCCTGAATCCTTCAGGGCTCACCACTCACATCTCTCCATAATCAGATACTGTGGTACTCCACTAATAGCTTATTGGTGAAAGAGCATCGCGAGTTCGTGACCCTTTCGTGAGGAGCCGGGGACAGCAGTCCCTATTTTATCTGCACAAGTTTTACCTGCACTAACTCTTCAGGGATTTTTAGAGAACTGATAACAACAACAACACGAAGAACAACAACTAGAGTGGCTTTTTGGGACCCGCCTTCCAGATCCAAAAAGATATCTGCACGATAAGGGGTATGCACTATGCACATTTACAAAACGTATGTGAACCAAGTAAGTTAAAATTTATCCACCACAACTGTGCATATTGTATCTTGTGATGGCATAATACTGACACAAATAAATGACAAGCAGTTTCCTATTGAGCAGAAGCTCAAGTTAGTGTGACCTAAATTTTTCAGTTTTTTTCTCAGAAAAGTGGTTGTAGTGGACAATTTTAGAAAAATCAAATTCAGCCTCATTTCGTTTATTTCTGTGTCAAAAAAACAATCAAATTATCTTTAGCGTTGCCAAAGTCAGACGGTAAAACCAGATGGCTCTTTGTTATTTGGACATTCTGTATACTTCAGTGAAAGTGCATGTGACATTAAAGAACAGAAGGATAAAGGACAGCGAGGCGGTGGCAGCAGCAGCAGCAGCAGCAGCAGTTTTAACAACCTATCCAACAATACCATCGCCCACTCCATATGACTTTCCCTCTCCCCAAATAATGTGTTTATGCAAAACTTGTTTACAACATGTGATGATGCCAACATATGATGAAGAGGAGCAATACAACTTACCTTCAGAGACCAGCGATGGAGCAGTTGCCAGATGTCCTTCTGCCTCAGCTGATGCAATGTTTTCAGTTGAAATTCCACTTCACTGAAACTGGTCTGCATTGCGTTAAACTCCGACATGCACCGGATCATCTCTCCTCCACACCGCTGTACTTCCCTGCAACACAAAGTTGTGTGTCCCACTGTATGTACAGCTGCACAGATTAAAGAGAAGATGACTTTGACGGGCTAACAACGATGGCGATTATTATTATTAGGGCTGGTAACGGTTGAAAACATATAATAGTTAAGTCTGAACAGATTAATGATTAACTAATCATTTATCGCGTTATCTTCGTAATCAGTAATTATTTCAACAATCCTCGAAATTTACCAAACAAAAGTATGAGGCAAACAATAACCAAAATTAGCAAAGCACTCGAAAGTGAATGCAATGGTCCACATAATTAATGAAAATCAGCACAATTGCTAAATGAAAGGATCTTATCAATACAATTTGCCACAGCAAAAGTTGCAATCAGTTAGCTGTCTACCACAATATGCTGTATAAGTAGATTTTTAAATTATAATCTTCAAAAATATGATTACAATTCTTTATCAATTAACAGGGAGATTAATCATTAAAATTTGCACCTAAAATTATAGTTATTATCATTATTATTATTACTGTTATTACCATCATCGCTATCACAACAGCTATGACTACTAGTACACACCATTACGAATACTATAACTTTCATCTATTGCAACAGATGTTACAGATGCGTCTGTCTGTCTGTCCGTCTCTCACACTTGTGCACCTTGCGAAAGCCGCTGGACAGAATGAGATGCCACTTGGCAGGGACACTCATATGGTCCCGAGCAACACTGCATTGGACAGGGATGGTCCCCCATGGGAAGAGGAGATTTGGGGCTCAGAACCCCCAGTCAAAATCTGCATTGCAAATTACTGTCAAAGCATTGCAAATTGCTGTCAGAGCGGAATGGTTACTACAGACATTCTACAGGAACTCAGCAACGCCCTATCCAACGGTACCGTCACTGACCCCATACGACTTCCAGTTCCCCAAATAACATTTGCAGTGATGCCAACTAATGCCAGTGGCCCTTGTTCTGTAACTAACTGTTCTGCAGTTACTCAAGGTTAACCTAGGTCCAAAAGTGACTTTTCAAGAATTGTTGGAACTGGGCTTTTTACAGGGCGGACACCCTTCCTGTCACCCAACCAGAAGTATGAAAGCAGGGAAGCACACGCGGCCAGGGTAATGTTGTTTATTTTAGAGCTGTCGAACGATTAATTTTTTTAATCGCGTTAATCGCGCGATTAATTATTTTAATCGCGCGTTAACGCGTTAATTAACGCGTCAATTCGACAGGTCTAGTTTATGTTGAAAGTTGCCGTCAGCGAACGACTGCACGTCTTGCTGTTCACGACTCATCTACAAGATGCGACCACTGTCGAACTTGCCGTCAAACAACGATGCACAACTGACAAATTAACCGACATTTGTGGTTAATAATTAATTGAATATTATTCGATCGTCAAATAACTGCAGTTCAATTGCATGTTGGAACTCCTGCTTCATAAAAATTTGTGTATGTGCATTAATTTTTTTAACGGCGTTAATTTTTTTAATCACGATTAATTCTTTAACGCGTTAACGCGTTAATTAACGCGTTAATTTGACAGCTCTAGTTTATTTGAAATATTGCATCATATGTAAAATATTGAAAGACTTCTACACAACCCGCAATGTGAATTTAGACAATTCAGTAGTATTCTGCTAGTTGTGAGAAGTTTGTCGAGGCAGGCCTTCAATTCTTCATAACACGACTGGTTTGGTGATGACTCCGAGCGGGACTCCGAACTCTCTGTTTCTATCACAAAACGAATGAAAATTGAATGTGAATATGTACATTTATATAGCGCAAAATAAACATGTCATCTGATACGCTTGAAAAGTGCTTCTCAAAAGTGCATGCTGGGTAGTTTGGCAAACGTTTTGACATACACAGTAGCAGTTCACAGCTAACACTTAAATTTACACAACGTCAACAGATGTCACACCGTCTGAAACAGTAAACTCATGTCACCACCTTACATTGATGCTACTTCTACTGCTGTATCTTAAATGTCTCAAAATCTATGCCTAAACCGACATCCAGTGCAAACACTGCCTGAATGTTGTAAAAATCTGTAGCAGATGCTATTAAATTCAAACCTGGGGGCTTCAGTTTCTCATACAGTTCTGTTGCAGAGGTATGCCTGAAAAGAACACGGAACATAGCACTGCAATAATATTGATAATAATGTGATGACTACAACAAAAACTACTAGAAATATGGGGCAGAACCCAACGTGAGGCCGCCCGGCGCCGCAAGTCCGGCTGCAGAAACAATTTTGGGTGGTTCAAATTCCACTCGAAGCAACGCCACCTGGCGAATGAATTTGCGTCAGCTAAGTCAGCTTAGACAGTACGCGCACAGTTGGTTTAGGGTGCATCAACATGCGCGCCTATAACTTTTTTGTTTGTGAACCAAAGTTCACCATCTTTTTTCGCCCAACGTGGGAGGAGTTGTAGTTGATCAACTACTTTTCCGATTTTCGATACGTGGATCCGTTCCGCAGATATTCGCGATCGAAGTCGATAGTTGTCTGAAATCACGCAGAATTTTAGACGTTTTTTGCCCTCCCCAATTTTAGGGGGCGGGACTTCCCCAAAAGTTGTGTCCACGTTAACACCCCTGCCTCGCGGCACGTCGCGTGAAAAAGTTTTGTGACCTTACTCCCACTAGCCGCAGAGTTATAGGTGCGCACATCCTGAATTTTAAGCCCAATTTTACATGTTTGCCCTTAATTTTTTGGGGAGGACCCCTGTCCCCGTTAGGGGTGTGCGCTAGCAAAACTTGGTCAATCTCTAGTGTTAAAATTTGAGGGACCAGCACCCCCTAAGGGCCGAAATATAGTCTCCTGAAAAGTGCAATTTGGGTGGGTCAACATGCGCGTCTATAACTTTTTTGTCTGTGGACCAAAGTTCAACACCTTTTTTCGCCCAACGTGGGAGGGTTGTAGTTGATCAACTACTTTACCGATTTTCGACAGGTCGATCCGTTCGGGAGATATTCGTGATCAAACTCGAAAGTTGTCTGAAATCGCGCCGAATTTTGCCCTCCCAAATTGTAGGGGGCGGGCTTTCCCCAAAAATTGTGCCCACTTGAACAACCCTACCTCGCGGCATGTCGCGTGGAAAAGTTTCGTGACGTTACTCCCACTACCCCCCAAAGTTATAGGCGCGCATACCCTGAATTTTAAGCCCAATTTTACATGTTCGCCCTTAATTTTTTTTCGGGGGGACCCCCGTCCCCGTTAGGGGTGTGTGCTAGCAAGCCTTTGTCAATCTCTAGTGCGTGTTAAAATTTGAGGGTCCAGCACCCCCTAAGGGCCGAAATATAGTCTCCTGAAAAATGCAATTTGGGTGGGTCCAAACTCACATACAGTTCTCTGTAATTAGTGGACCAAAGTTCATCGGTCTTTATTGGCCGAACGCGGGAGGAATTGCTGGTCATCATATGTCTTTCTGATTTTGGATATCTTGTCCCATTCCGGAGATATTCGCGATCAAAGTCTGAAGTTGTATGAAATTGGCCCAAATTTTGCATGTTTTTGGCCCCCATTTTGTGGAGGGGAGGGCCCCCGAATTTTTGGACTTGCATTATAAAGTGCACCCAGATTGCGATCGCGTGGCAAAGTTTCACGGCGATCGGCTAAGGGAGCTCGGAGATCTCGTGGTGTAAAAAATAAAAAAACATCACGGGTACAACATAAGGCCTTCGGAACTAACGTTCCGGGCGGCCTAAAAAGCAATCAAAGATCACAAACCTCTGCTGAGACAAGTGCTGCAAATATAACTGGCTTAACACAATCTATTATATACACCGTGAGTCAAAAAAACAAGAAAACAAGACAAATTATTTTAGCCATTACATTTACTCCTTTCGCACAAAAAACGTCACTATTTAGAAGTGACCTTTGGAATTCTGGGGGGAGAGTAATTCCTCCAACTGTTCTGTATTGGCTTTGGCTATACCGACAGTATAATTAAAATGGCAATGTCTTACGTAAAAAAATGGAAATGATAACAGAAAATCTGTCACAAACTCAACCAGAGAGCACTGAAAACAGCGCGTTACCTTCGCCGCCGACGGCGTGCAGTCGCGGCTTGGCGGACACACACACAGACGGACGCCGAGCGTCAAAATACCTTCTCCGCTCGCTCAGCGGCGGTGACGGTAACAGAACTATGCAATAGAAACGGCTGGCGTTTGTACATACGATTGTAACAGAGCAGAGATTGAGCTGTTCGCTTCGCTTGGAATTTTGTGAAGCTGAGTAAACCTTTCGTGAAGAAACTGACACTTTGCCTTCATCTCGCTCATCTGAGGCACAAATTACATCATCAAGCTGTATGCTACCTGCAACGTGATAATGTGAAAAAGATGTTTTAAAGGTAGTACCATCACACTTAGTGATAAGAGCATCTCTAGGTGTTCAGCCCACAGGTGACAAAATCATAAACTTAATGGTAGACTGACATTAGTTTCCACCAGGACCATATGTTATCTTCCCAGCGGCACAGCATCACACAATTTCATTTCATTTATCACCTTGGATTTGTCTTGCGACTTTCATGTTACATACATGTTACAAAAAGTTACAAAGCGAATGTATTGCATTATTTATTTACTTTTTGCTGGCGGGCGTTGTGACATTTTGTGTGTTTATTATGGCCGCCCGCCAGCTATGCTGGCCGCTGGCCATTATGTTTCACTGTGAGATCTTAGACTTCTTTCTTCTTTTTTCGCAACTTAATCTCCGAGGTAGGAGCAATTTCGCACAACTTCGCGACTTGATTGCAAATATCTCCCAAACACAACAAGACATCGTCAATCAGAAAATGGCATTGCAAACTATGGACATTCTCGCACAGGCAGAATTAATTATTGGATATACTTTGGTTCCCAAATGGCGTAAAATAGGACAGGAGTTCTGACCCACCCAACAGAGGGCCATCGAGCTGCGCATTGCCATGCATCTAGTTGTTCTGTAACTTGCTGAATACTGGAATATGTATGGCCTGTTTGGCATCCTGGTTTGACCTAAAAAGTGTCGAAATAAACCAAATACTAACCGACCGACAGAGTACTGTGCATTCAGCTGGCAACTGCCACGCTTTTCCATTAGTACATAATTTCTCATCACCTACAACCACATCTCAATTTCTATGGACAAAACTCAGCTTCAGAATAATTACTACCAACAGACATTACACAGCCATGGTAGTCAACCTTCATCATCGAGGTCCTGAGCACCGCTTTGGCAGCAGTGGAAGATTTATACCCGGAAGTCACCCATGAAGCTGCACATGACACTCTGATATAATGACCGATGACGGATATTGTGGTATCCCAGTGTCCTTGTGACAATCCAAGTTTGATAATAGAACGGACATCAACCTCCCACATACTCTACCTACATGTCAAGTTTCAACTTCAGATCTATTGTAATTCCTGAGATATCGCTTGTGAAAAAAAAGTGTTACTAATCACCTACCCACCCAGCTACCCACCCATCCACACACCTAATTAGCTCAATTTGACATCCAGAGCCTCAGCTGTGCGGAAGAATAATGCCTTTACTTCTGACTTTTGTTTAATTGGTCTACTTTTCCTGAGTTACTCGAGGTTACGCTAATAAGCTTGTCCCAAAAAGTAAACTTTTCGGAATAATTTGGAGCAAGGAGTTTTTTACAGGTGGATGCTCTTCCTGATGTCCAGTCAACAGCATCAAAATCAAAATGGCGCCGTAGCGCCTTTTACTGTACTATGGTTTAACTGCACATCAACACAGTTTAGGTCATTAGCACTGAGCTTAACCGGAAAAGCAGGCACAAAGTCCAATACAGTAAAGGAGAGCCGACGCTATATAAATCTTGCCAATGCTATATAAATTTTGCATAGCCCTACTACCGCGTCGCCTTTCAATTCTGCTTCCAGCCCCTAAGGGATAAGTTGGGTGGCAAGACCTACTTATAATTTACATCAGTGCCTAAACATTATGGACTCACCGCCCACTAACGGTAAGCTGTTTTGCGTAAATCAAAAGCATGCATCAATACAGCAACCGACACAGCATATACAGATATACATAATAATAATGTTCCATCATTAGGGTTAGAACAACAACATGAGGAGCTGTGCTCCAACACCAAGAGGGTTTAGTAACTAATAAGATGAGTAAAAAGCGTGCAAAATCAAGGCTATTAAGCTACAATAAAAACTGGATGGCGAACACTATCTTAAATGCAGAGAGGGTATCATTAATAACTAGAAAAAGTTGCACTCGACGGTAGCGTCGAGTGCTGTGTGCCTCCGCCGCGATGGTGTGACCTTGAACTTTGACCTTTTGACCCAAAAACGTAATCAGGTCATCTGTGTCCCAAGATGCACCAGTGACAAAAGTTTGGCGAAAATCCGTCAACAGATACTGGAGATATCGCAGAAACATAAAACTACCACGTGAATCACGGACACACGGACGGAGGACCCGAAAACATATAGCCTCCGCCGGCGCCTACCGGCGGCGGAGGCTTAAAAATAATGATGATGTGACCGTCAACGCTTTTGAAAAGATCTCTGAAAGAACATGTAAGTTGCAGAAACGTGACTACATGTGAGAGTTAAGTACCAAGTAAGATAATAAAAACATAATAATACTACTTCAAGTATTCAATATCATCTACAAGAAAACAAATTACCAACTGTGATAAGAAAATATCCATGCTCTGTGCCTCAAGCTACAGTATATTTGCACAAATTGAGCGAAGACGACATACTATTCAACTTACACAGTGATTCATGCTGTTTTGCTTCCTCAATGTCAGTCTTCAGGCTGGATAAACAGCAAAATGTACAGAAGGAAAATATGCTAACTGAACAAACACCACTAAATATTCATGGGGTTGACTAAAAATGCAGGACCAAAAAAGAACAAAAAAAACAGAAAATGCAGGAATGAAAATGAAGGATCAATTGTAGAGGTGGCTCATTGTCTTCTGCAGAAAATTTATAGACAACTGTTAAAGAAAATCACACATTACATAACAAAGCTTTTGTTTCTAGTTCAAGGCCAAGGGCTTAGATGCTACAAGAAAAAGGCCAAGGCCTAGGGCTTCCAGGCCTACACCTAGGGCTTTAAGGCAGGCCAAGACCAAAACAAAAATTTTTGTCTTAAGGCCAAGGCTTAACTTAACATCACTGATGGTCATTAATAAACAGAAAAAACAACTAAATGGTAACATGACTGATAGTGGCGATAGTGAGCGACTTATTTCACTAACAAATGCAGTACCCTTGTTTTCCCTGAATATAGCCACAAAACGAAAGCATCGTTTTGTTCTCAAAATTGTTTTGGAGTGAATGAAAATGAACCAAGATTCCAAAATTTAATTCTAAAACTTTAGTTAACCGTTCAGAGCCTTGACATGGTTGGTTGGGTGTAAGGCCAGGCATATAAAAACGTCCATAAAACGTCCTGTTCAGTTATTCCCGAAAGTTCATTTATGGAGGCCCCAGACTAACTCGCAGCAGCTCTGGAAAAAATACCAGTTCAACAAAACTGAAGTAGCAGTAGTAGCAGCAAGAGCAGTAGTAAGGTATGAACAGATACTGCATCAGTTACGCACCCTGATTTTGTTCATTCAGACTTTGGCACTTTATAAATCATTTACTTACTTACCTATTTACTTACTTATAAGGCATAATGATTTACGGCTAGGAAGATAACCTACCAGTCGGCCTCAAAGCTCATCTTCGTCTCAAAAGACTTGTACTTGGTTTCTGCCATCACACGAGAATGATCAAACTCTTCTTTGGTCTTCAGCAGCGTAAGACTGTCCAACAGCAAAGAACACACAAACATCAGTACAAACACAATTACGAAACAACCGCCCATTAACAACCTGTTAAATGGATAACCAGCCCCAACAAATGAAACATCGCAAGCAAGAATAAGTGGTCATAATGCCCTCACCCCATACTCAGAGGAATTAAGAACTGACACCTCAATCTGTTGAAAACGAGCAATGCATGATGCTACCACCTACAAGAAGGACCCAAAAAATACTAAACTCCGTAGAAGTCCGCTGCAACGGATTCACTGTACAAAGGTAAGGCCATCTCACCACAACCATCGTTAAGCCAGATATTCTTGTTATGTAGTAAACATGTGGGCATCTGTGTGGTATGTGCATACTACCTGGTTGAAAAGACATCATACACACTATATGTGATCAATAATCTACAACCTACATACAGAAAACTTCACTGCAAAAAAAACAGTAGGCTCTGTAAGATAACACAGACTACAAGACTATGTGGCGGCGTGGTGTAGTGGTTAACACGTTGGTCGCAATCAACGAAGTTACTCTACGCCGGGCTCGGTTAGTGCTGGGATGGGTGATCGTCTGCAGGCAGGTAAACCATCTTGGCACGTAACCAACCACCTGCGCTGAGGAAAAATTTAAAACTACACTTTATGCAACTAAATTTCTAAAACTTTAAATTCAGTGATTTCCGTTTGAAATACTGAAAATAAAATGATGCTGGAAGCAAACTATACGACTGTAACGTACTGTGATAACTCGGCAGCACAAATCAGCCGGCGAAAACTTCGGATGTACTCAGAAATGTGGTAGATCAAGCGCATACAAATCAGGATGTGGTTTTTCTGCAGAAAGCAGCAAAGCAATAAACAAAATGCAAACACAAGAAGGCGGAAGCATGGAGTAGTGGTTAACACATTGGTCTCGATCAATGAACTTGCTCTATGCCATGCCTGGGTGACGGGTGACTGTCTGCGAACAGGTAAACCATCTCGGCATGCAACCAACCACCTAGGTTAACTCAGCCTTCCATTCCTGCGGAGTAACAAGTTAACAATTGAGTACCAGCCTGTCTGGCTGTGTTTAAGGTGGAGCATGTTCACTTGAGTCGGGTGGCAGGTATCACTGCATGATCCCACATGGCAATTGAAACCCCGTAGATCTGAGATTATATACACCTTTAACCTTTAACCTTTAAGGTGGCAGTTTGGTTTAATGGGTAACACGTTGGTATTGATTGATGTAATTGCTCTATATCAGACTCGGTTAGTACTGGTAACTGCATGTGAGCAAGTTCACTACTGGTAGCTCTGTATGTAACCAGTCACTCAAATCAACTCATCCTGGCCATCTCTCTGTGGGTAGACGCAATGAATACCAGTGAAAGCTGGGAAGTAAACAGGCACACTGCACAGTGCAATAGCCATGTATCAACTGTCAGGCAGTCTAAGCTTGTGTGTGGCTGAGTGCTGAAGAAATGGAAACCAGTGCCACCCTACAGGCCGTGTGTCTGGGAACAGATTTCACATAGTTACGACAAGTCCAGCAAAGCTATATTTGAAATTGATTTTCAATGAACAGATGACTATGACTACCACTTCGACTACCACAACCACCACTAGTACTAATAAACCACACAACAGTAGGTTAGATGAGGGTAAAGATCACTGCCTAAACTCAAGTAACCAGGATGCAGATTTATTATTATTGTTTTTTGTTATTATACACACACACAAATGCCACTGGGCGACTCGGTGGCACAATGGTTAGGGCGTCAGACTTGCAATCAAGAGGTCGTGGGTTCAATTCCCGGCCGGGCCGCTAACAAGCTACCTAGGTCTACTCAGTCTTCCATCCTTCTGGGGTAGGTAAATCGAGTACTGGCCTGGCTGGCTGGGGTTATGGCGGGCGCGTTCACTTGTGTCGGGTGGCAGGCATATGGCAAGTGACGCTCCATAGCTCTGAGGTGGGTTACCTTACCTAGGCCTATACCTTTATTAATCAGGGGATGCAGTAAGGAAGTAAAAATAAACCTGCTGTTTTG
>Ga0209679_1001017_pt1 | contig 11329 bp, 12 predicted proteins | sample WorMetHEROISLAND_4_FD_187408 | JGI IMG/M metagenome (GOLD analysis project Ga0209679, IMG submission 187408) | Marine gutless worms symbiont microbial communities from Max Planck institute for Marine Microbiology, Germany - Olavius sp. 2 HERON... ...
TTCATGTATGCGTGCGGGACTGACAGAAGTACGAAACACCCGGAATGCGACACCTGGCGAACGATGCTCAAACTACGTCCGGAGGACGGCGGAGGCGACACCTGCCGAACGATTACGAAACTCCGTCTGAACGACGGGTAATTAGAGCTAGTGATTTATAAAGCGCCAAAGTCTGAAGGAACAGAATCAGGGTGCGTAGACTCATGTAAGTAGACTCATGGACCTGGTGAACTCTTGCAATGACTCTGCCATGATGACAACACCGTAAGATTATCCTGATTATTATTATCATTATTATAGTTCTGGAAAATAATTCCTAGTCAATACATATTAATTTTGTACGTGGTCATTGCTGTGTGTGACCCAGAGTGGATTTTCTCGGTTACCTGAAGTCATTTATTTTGTAGACTTACTTCAAAACAGCACAAGCATTTAAGCAGAAGGAAGAAAGATTAGTTGTAAAATGTCTTAGTAGCACTTTATCCATTAGCAACCTGTTTGATGTGTGTGATTATTTTATTTCAGTATTTCCAAGATAATACAGAGAACATTGTTTTCAGTGAGAGCTGAGATTCTTGTGTGATATGCCGGCACCTTGATCTCATCTTTCCAGATGTTACGTTACATATTTTGTGTATTCATAGGTAGCATTTTCTATTAAATGAAGTTAATGTTGTGTGTGTTCAGGTGTTGGCGAGCTTTATCAACCCGGGGGGACTGATTCCGAAGGATTTTGAAGCTGTGAGTGCAGGATCTGATGAGTGTAGTGAGAAGGAAGACTCTGATCACAGTTCGCTGCCGGCTTTGTTACCTGAGCTGCTGACTCAGTCATGTCTTGTTCCTGCCTTGTCATCGTACTTGAGAAATGACTCAGGTGCTGTGTCTTTCATCTCACTGATCCTTTGTGCTTTTGTGCTTAGTCTGCCTTAACTGTTAAGCATATTTTGATAGACTGCACTCATCTCAGTACGTTGCATCGAAGATATTTCAGAGTTGATTCACTGAAAGAACTTTTTGAAATTGTGGACTCTTGAAATATTATTGCTTTTATTAAAGATATAAACCTTTATCAGTACATATAATCCTTACTTTATGTTAGCGAAATAGCCTTGATTTTACCAACTATTTTACCATTTCTGATTAACACACAAGTTATATGTTTTTAATAACTCATGGCACTGAATGGCCTTTATTATGCTGATGTGCCATTGAGCAACTACTCACTCACTCACTTTGTGGTTTTGTATGACTGTCTCCAGTGATGCTATCGGAATCTTTTCTGGGCTGCTGGTGAACCATAGTAGAGTATAAATGTAGTTATCATAGTTGCAAGGAAATTAGCCATTCTGCAAGTTGCTTGATTGTCTTAATGATCAGAATAATGAGTAATGTTGTGAGTTAATTATATCTTCTACAGAATCGTACAAATCCACAGATTTATTCTCGGCAGTGTCTGTGTTGTTTTAGTAAGGTTGTTGTCTATATAGTGATGGTAATGTTATGTGATCTCATATTGCACAGGATATCATCTTAATGCCCATAGTTATGTTCATGACACAGCATTGCCCCCAGACCTGTAGATTACTTGGGCATTTGTGGCATGTGATGTTAACATGTTAACTGACAGCTATTTAATTCACTGGTAGTGTTTAATATGTAAGTGTTTAATGTGTGGTCAACTTCATGGTACAGCTGAGCTGAGAATGGCTGCTGATAATTTACAGTGTTTTTGGCATAAACGAATTATGTATTTGCTTGTTGTCATGTGTAGTACTTGACATGGCGTGTCATGTGCCTTTGTATCGTGCATTGCTGGAGCTCCTGCGTGCCATTGCTGTCTGTCCACCACTGATGCCTCTGTTGTTGCCTCTTGATGCCGACGACGATTCTTCCGTGTCGATCAGCTCTCTGCTGGAGAAGATGAAGCAGTGTGTCGACACTTATGCCAGCAGACTGAAGTATGTGTCACTTAGTGGTTGGCAGTCTGCATATTACATAGTTATGATACGGAGCTTAAAGCCATATCCATGTTATGGTTTCCATTTTTTAGGCTGCAAGCTTAACCAAGCCATGTCCTTATGCAATATGCACCTAGCTGTGAAGACCAGTGGTAGTTGTTTGCATTTCACTGTCTGCTAGTTAGACCAACAACGAGACAAGACAGAAGTGCCAGCCCACAGACACACAGACACAAACAAGTGCATGGATAAGCTGATGTATGAAGTTGATCAGTAATTACTACATGTCTAGTGAAAAGTGGTAGCTACATTAACATCTGTATTCTTGAAGTGACTCGTGCTGGCACTCTGAATTAGAACATTTTAATAAATACTGTCACTGCGATGGTGTCCGACAGTTCGCTAATATGTCAGTAAAATAAGCTATATATGTAAAGTTAAGTATATTGTTGTAGGGGTGGCAAGATGAGTGTTAAGGGTTCATCAAAATCGCGGCAGCTGACAGATGACGAAGAGTCTGAAGGTCTGGCACTGCTCATCCCAGACATCCAGGAGACGGCACGCATTGTCTCTGTAGCTGTGCATAGGATTTTAGACAAGTCCAGTAAGTTGCTTGGAACTCTCTGATTACTTGTCCCTATCATCACGTGAACATTGAACAGTGGTAATATTAAAGTGATGATAGTATTTCTAAGAGAAGGAAGAAGAGTGTCTTTATTTCTGTAAGTTATTTGTATTAATAATACACTGAGTTAGCAGTATCTGGTCTTGATATTTTACTTGACTAGTGAATTTACTTGTCGCATGTCATCTCCATTTGGAAGTAATGTTTTTCGTTGTTGCCTGCGATATTGTGCCGATGTCGAGGCCATTCGCAAGGGTTGTTTCACATTTAATAATTCAACTTTTTTTACAACATCTGATGTCACTAGTCTCATTGTTTTTCTACTACTTAAGTTGTGTGTTTTTTCTTTGGTTGTTTGTTTGTACTCCGAGTACGATTTCATAATAAATATATAAATACAGGCCGGCCCGGCTGGGCCGTGACGGCTTGACCTTATTTTCGCCGCACGCGCACATGCTGTTTACTGTGGGTATATTGGACTTTGAACCTTAAAGCATAGTCATACAGCGTATCTCTATTGGCGGCACTGCAGGCCTACCGCGACGCAGCGTAGCCTACTGTCCGTCCGCAGCAAATGTTGAGAGTCGTCTACGGTCGAGAGTCGTCTACGGTCCAATTTTAAATATATAGATTGCTGGTCAGCCATACACTTGAGGTGAAATCACGTGACATCTGATGTGAACCAGTATAATATATCAGGCATTGTATTGATTATCCCATTTATTAGCCATACAGCTATTTACATCCCCACGTTGGGAATTGCAGACAAAATGCTTGTGCATATGCTAAAGTCTGGTAATGTGTAATGAGTGAAGTGCTCCATTGTTTCAGAATCAGCAAGCCCTGAAGCGAATGCAAAGCTTTTCAGTGAGGCATCGAGTGTTGCTGGTCGGTTAAGCCACAATGAGGAAGAACGTTACATCGCAGTCATGAAGGAACTGCAGTTTGGTGAGCTGTTGATGACTATAGAATCATTCTCTTGCAGTTATGCACGTTGTATCTGTTAAATTCTTTGTGCTTGTTAGGGATGCCCGTTGCGATAATGCAACATGCGAGCCGCAAGCCCTTATGTTTTGCTGCTGTTTCTTTTTCTTTTTTTATTCAGCACGAGATCTCCGCAGTCTCTCGGCCGATCGCCGCAAAAAACTTTGCCACATGATCGGAAATGGGTGAAATTTTAAAAACTAGGTCCAAAATTTGGAGGTCCTCTCCCAAAAAAATTTGGGGCCGAAAAACATGTTTTTTGGCGCGATTTTGGACAACTTCGCACTTCGATCGCGAATATCTCTGGAATGGAACAAGATATCGACAATCAGAAAATGGCGTTGCAAACTACGATCTCTTCCGCGTCTGCTGATGTAATCTGGTGAACTTTGGTCTACAAACGGCGAAAAATAGGACCGTAGTTTAGACCCACCCACCGGCCATAGTTCAGAGGACTGGCATTAACAAGTCAGTAGCATTCGCTAGGAGGCAAATGCGTAAAGGGTGGCCCTTACGCTGTGCTGTGCACTACATCTAGTTTGGTATTCTTTACGGTGTTGCACTAATGTTCTGAAACAAATGTTTCAGGACAGAATAAGGACAGAATAATTTTGTGGTTAGACCAATCAAAACTTTGTAGTACAGCAACACCTGGAGTAATTTTTGGTTCTGATGTGAGTTAAATCTGCCTTTCAGTTGTACTCAGTCTCGTCTTCATCAGAATGCATTAAAATTGCTTTGTTTCTGGCGACAGCTTTTATGTACAGTGACGTTATCATTTTCTACAATTTTGTAGCTATTATTATTGTCATTCTTGTTTTGATGTTGTTATTACACGTGTATGAGATCGCCGTGAGTATTGATGAAATACTTATAAAAATCCTGTGATGTGTACACGTGAGCTGGTAGACCCTAGTGTTAAGGTAATTGGACTTGCACCTGTTTGCTTTGGCTGAAAGAGAATATTCAGATATTCAGGTGGATGGCATTCATTCATGATAACATTGGTTTTGCCTTGAATGAGAAACATGGTATTAGACATTGGTATTTCTTTGTTCAACTGTAAAATATAACTGTATCAGATGTTATTTATATTGTGCATTCTACCAGACCATATACGCCACGTGATAGCAGAAATAAAACTGTCTTGAGTTTACGCTAAAAACTGACGTTCTCTCGGAAGTAATCTTGTATATGATAAATAATAGCCTGTGGTGTTCATGCTGCTTTCAGATACATTTAGGATGGTGTCAGACGACAGCAGTGGCGTTCGTTTCCTTGTGCCACATCATTATGAGACAAACGTGAAGGCTGCTGGTGACATTAGCAACGCGTCACGCGCTCGACGCTTGGCACAAGAAGCTGTGACTCTGTCAACCTCTCTTCCGCTGTCAGCAAGCAGCAGTGTGTTTGTTAGGTGCGATGAAGAACGACTTGATGTTATGAAGGTACATTAATCTCTTCACTCTCTGCTCCACTTTCTGCTCATCATTGATGTTGAATATAACATTTGTGACATAATAAATGTCGCCACGTACTTGTGTTAATTTGATCTGTATATTCTGGCTTCATTGAGAAGATGAAATTCTTCCATAGTTATTATTAGGCTATACATGGTCTGATTTATTTACTTGGAAATCATCCATTAGGTGATTATGGCTGTAACTAGATATCATTTGTTAATGACATGCATGCAAAACAGTTTTTATGCTGCATATCACCTTTGATGTTCCATATTTATAGCTGATCAGTTTGATTGCTGTAAACACATTTTTCGCGTGCATCAAATTTTTGCGAATTTCGCAAGTAGGATAAAATTGCGAAATTAAATAGCCATGTAAGTTCAGTTTGCCCATCAAAGGCCTGGTAAATACTAACAGAACACTGGGAAAATGCCAAATTAAAATGCAGCGAAATTTCTACATTCCAAAATTGCGAAATTAAGATGTACCGAAAATATAATGTTTTACAGTACTTAGAACTGCAGTCAGTGTTTTCACCTAGTGTTAAAAAGTAAATACTCATCACATGTATAACTGTAAACTGTGATATTATTTTGCACGAAGAATGTATGGTGATATGGAAATATTAAAATTTAAATACAATGCAACAATACAATTTAAGTACAAAATACAACAGTTTTATAGAAATGACCAGTTATGCATCTGAGACTGAATGGCGAAATTGCTTGCTTGTCAGGTGTTGATGACTGGTCCATCAGACACGCCATATGCTAATGGCTGCTTCGAGTTTGATGTGTATTTTCCGGTTGACTATCCAAACTCTCCGCCACTCATCAACTTGGAGACGACCGGGAACCATACTGTGCGATTCAATCCTAACCTGTACAACGATGGAAAGGTGGGCTTCAGTGTACACGTGCTTGATTCTAGCTCCGCCTTTTGACGTTTTTAGGTTTTACTCAGTACACTGTGTACATCTTGAATTCTTGAGTGTGTTTTAAACTGAGATAAAATGTGACGTCTCCGGTGAGCCAATGTAATTATGTCATCAGGCATTGTACTGATTATCCTTATTTGTTAACCAGACATCCCCACATTGGGAATTGCAGACAGACTGCCTGTGCTAGAGACTGTTGTTAGCATTGGTAATATGTGATGAGTGAAGTACTTGATTGTTTCAGAATCAGCAAGTTCTGAAGCAAATGCAGAGCTTGTCAGTGAAGTGTCGAGTGTGACTAGTCATTTAAGCTACATTGAGGAAGAACATTACGTTGTTTGTTGAAAGTGTTTTTAGCAGTAAATAAAAAGATCTGTATGTGCATGTAGGTATGTCTTAGCATTCTAAACACGTGGCATGGTCGTCCTGAAGAAAAATGGAGTTCACAAACATCTAGTTTCTTGCAGGTAAAATAACAGATAACTCATGAAGTTGCTGTGTGTTATGGTGTCAGCTGTTATGGTCGGTTTTTCGGCATTATTTTATACTGCCTGATTAGCATAGTCCACATCAGAAGCATAGCTTGCCATTTTATACGTGAAATTATGATTACTAAACCCAGTGGAATTGAGCTAAGAAAATTTTGTGTTATTTATTGTCCAGGTATTGGTTTCTATTCAGTCACTGATTCTCGTTTCTGAGCCTTATTTCAATGAGCCAGGCTATGAGCGTTCCCGAGGAACACCATCAGGAACTGCAAGCTCTCGTGAATATGATGCTAACATACGTCAGGCGACGACCAAGTGGGCAATGCTGGAAATGTTACGAAATCCACCACCTTGTTTCCGACAGGTTAATTCAGCTAAATCTCTGCTGTTGACTGTTCTCAGTAATATTACTAACTGTTATTTACAACTGTTGCATAGTCACACGCTGGTTGTGAGGATGTAAAATGCTCTATTCTAGTATCTGCTTTAACTTTGACTCTGTTCGACTTCACATGTACTGATAAACTTTCATATTGAAGCTTTGCTATGTATTGCATTTTGTGTTATTTGACCGCATGAGGCTGAAGCGGAGCCAAACACTGTGGAGCCAATGCACATCAAACAATCTGTACAGTGTGCAGCCAGTGATTGGCGACCAGACAAAGATACCATCATGTAGTCGTCATGACACAGTTGTTATCAATCGTCATCGTATTGGTCATACCAGATTCACGAACTCGTATCTTCTAAAGGGAGAAAATCAACTGGAATGTCAAGCTTGCCATTCTCCTTCGACTGTTAAGCATATTTTGATAGACTGCACTCATCTCAGTGCAGTGCGTCAAGATATTTCAGAGTCAATATACTGAAAGAACTTTTTGAAATTGCAGACTCTCGAAACATTATTGCTTTTATTAAAGATATAAACTTTTACTGTCACATATAATCCTTATTTTATATTAGCTAAATAGCCTTATTTTACCAACTGTTTTACCATTTCTGATTAACACATGAGTTATATTTTTAGTAACTCATGGCACTGAAATGGCCTATATTGTGATGATGTGCCATTAAGAAACTACTCACTCGCTGAAGCGGAGCACAAGGAAAGATACCTAATCCATACAGAAATACTAATCCAGCATGGGTCTGGCAGAAGCTGTGTTAAACCGATACGTGTAGGTTTGTTACACAAGAAGAACTGAAAGTGCCAGTAGTTAGTAATAGTCATAGGCCATTGTGACAAGCATGTATGTCTGACTGTAGTATTTCGTAGTGTGAATGTGGTGTTGATAAAATTAATGGTCATCGATGAATGGCAGGTGGTCGAGTGGCATTTTTGGCTGAAGAGGAATGAGATCCTGTCACAGGTGGAGGATTGGATCAGTGATCTGGAGACATACAGCAGTGATAAGAGAGTTGGACGTAGCATTGCTCACAGCTGTACCTCGCTCAAGGTTTGGCAACAAGCTGTCTCTTTCAGTATTCCTCCATTTCCTGGTGATTAAGTTAACAGCTTTACACTTTATACTTTACGTGGTTTATTGCTTACCTTATTTGCACTGTTTCCATGTAAAACAGTTTGTCTGCAGCATGTATTTTCTTAGCCATCAAGCTGTGTTGTGATTAAGATTTTATATATGTAGTAGCAGCTGCAGCAGCAGCAGATTCAGAAGCAGTACATGTAATGTACCGGTAATGGTTTATATTTAGTAATTAATAAAGTTAATATTTATGTTGAAATTGAACCGAAATATAGTTATTTTTTCTTAATTATATTATATACACACACTGCCAACCAACAAAACACTTACTCTTTTATAACGAACTGTTGGCATCACTGCTGTCACTCAAACTATGGTGACCAATCACATCATGACTGGTCGACAGCAGTATGCGAGTAGGTGGTCTCGTGACATACTTTGAAGCTGATGTGTTATTTTTGTGTTGTGCAGAGACACTGTAGTCAACTGAAAGAAGAATTACTGAAGCTGAAGAGGCCGGCTGAGGATGGAATTTCTGAAACTATTGCTGCTAGTGACTTGGTCCCATCTGATACAACACACAGCATTGCAGTAAATAATGATCCCGTATCAACTAGTGAATCAGTGGCCGCTGGTTCTGTACCGTCCGATGAGATACAGGATGCTTCCAGCTCCTCGTTACCAACATCAGATGCTTCATCAGCAGCTGCAAGTACATCGTCAACCTCAGAGAATGGCGCCGCTGTTGACCCTTTAGTAACAGATGGCAGTTCGGCAGCTGTAGCCTAGTGTCACAGCTCAGGTTATATTGTGTGTGAATGGGTTCTAGTTCGGTCTGCTGAATGTGTTCCAGTGTTGTGATATATTTGTGTGCATTGTGCACAAAATTGTGCTTGCGGTCTGTCGCCGGTGCAGCGCACTTACTTTCTGAGCTTGCAGAGTCTCTATAGAATGTGTTTATGATCATTATTCTGTTAAAGCAATTTCTGTATAGTGGAATAACTTTGTGTATGGTCAGTGATTTCTTCGCAACTTAAAGCTGATACAAATCTGCATGTTTGTTATTTGCGTGAAACTCGGAGAGCAACGACGATGTCTGCACGGCCATTGCTAGTTTGTTGAAAAAAAACGCAAATTGACATCTTTGATTTTCTGTGTAAGCCTAAGTGTTAGCAACTTGTGTGATTTAAAATTTGTAACGGCAAAATTTATGTGTTTTGAGACAAGAACAGAATATGTAACTTTCAGGACTTCCGTATTTTCTGATTTTGAGAAACGGAAAGTACGCCGCATTTTATAGCGCGGTGGTTTAAAAACATTGACTGTTTTCACTTCCTTACTGTGGGGTCTGTGCCTCATTGTTTTTAACTACACAAAACTTTTTATGGCATTTCTCATTTGTGTGCCAGTAAGGTTAGTAATAACTATTTTTAAACGAGAAAAGATGTTGGTGCTGAGTGCGAACATGATATGTGGCCGTCCTTTCAGCTGCCAAACATCTCAGTCAAACGTTGACAGTAAATTAGGTCGAACTATAGTTATATCTAATTTGCAGTCGGCGCCTGAGCCATTGATGCTTGATACGCTGCCCGTAAGTAAACATGTACGCCAGATATGCGGCAGTTTGTTGAAATTTTTGACGTCCGGTGACCTTGACCTTTGACATTTTCATCTGAAAATTGGCATTCCACTTACCGTGTGCTGGAGAACGTTGATTTTTCTACGTTCTTTTGTTTTCGAGTTACGAGCCCATACGGAACAGACGGACAGGCAAGACACGTAATGCAGGCTGTAGGACGGCTGCATAAGAAGTGTTTTGAGAAAGCTAAAGATTTATTAATTGTTAATTTTCATTAAAAGATATTTGCTATACTTCACTACATTTCAAGCAGTCATCATGATATGCCTAGAGTCTGCATAAACAGATTTGTTTCTAAGCAAGATTTAAGAATTGGAGTGGTATGATTGAATTTAGGGTCCTTAACAACAGTATGACAAGTGTTGGAAATTCAGTAGTTAAGTTTGCAGTTAATGGCGGTACTGATGGTAGTAGCTGTTTAACAGTAACGACGGATACAGCAAAGTAGACCTACGATAATGGCCAGATTTGGACAGAGCGGATTTTGCTCAAAGTAAATGAGATGTTTGTCAAAGATAAAACGAGTACAGTGGATGGTGTTGAGTGAGCAATTTTACATTTTGGCAATTAAATTGTTGTTCGAGTTAAATTAAGTTGCATGTGCAGTGAGCGGGAGTCAGAAAAAGCTAGCGGAGCACGGAGCGGGAGGTTGCGGAGCGGGAGTGGAGTAGTGAGCGGGCTGAATCTGCCGCTCATGGCCGGTAAAGCCTGTTGTCCTCTGTACAGTTTGTAATCTGCACTCTACAGTCTTCAGTTCACTAGTGTAACTGTAATAAAAGCTCGTTTGCCGAATGCCGATAATATCAAATTTTACCAATTACTGAAATACGATTAGATTTTGGTGGCAATCATCGTCATTATAAGTTCAAATGCAAATGGTACTCAAAATTACACAGATTTAACATTTAAAACACATTAGTTGATTATTAAAATCAACATGTAAAATACTGCTTGAATTTGTTCAATGAAGTAAAATCGACACTGTCAGGTATAAGGCATTCCATATGCCTTCATTTAATACTTGTTGGCTAAAAATAGCTCTGCTATTATGGCTAGATGATGGTTTACTATACTCATTCAATTCAGAAGTGTGCAAAGTCGTTTATTTTCAGTAAATATCTACTGGGGTGTCATGGTCTCGATGACGTGTCTATACCCGTGCCGATTTACAATGTTACAGCTTGTATTCAAAATATCCGCCGTCAGCAGGCATGCATGCTTTGAGAGAGAAGTGTGAGTCGTGCACGCCACTTGTCAATGGATGCGTCGATGACGCGTTGTGCAGTGCTGACCCAAGCGTTTGACAGACGCTGATGTGACGGCAAACGACGTTAGCGGCACTCAGAAAAGACAATCAGGCTGAAATAAATCTATCTGCTAATTTACCATTTTAAGACAAAATTATCATCTTACGTGTAGATTATTCTGGCTGACATGTATGAACAGTTGTACAGTTGAACATTCAAGTTTTGCAGGGTAATGCGGCAACATATTTGAGGCGAGGTGGCAAATTTTATTCCGTCTTTTTCTGCAGTTCATCCCAGAATGCAGGAGTGAAAGAATCATTACAAGAAAGCCCAGCTGTCGCCTGCGAAAAGTTTGCACGGTTTACGTAAGAGCAGTGGGGTTGTTTGTAAGCTGTATAGCCAGCTTGCTTATCGATAGCGTGCCTATGGTGTACTATTACGTCCTATATAGTAACTGTGTCTGTAAAATGCGTCGCTTTGGAGATACTCGCCTTTCAAAACTAC
>Ga0209679_1001018_pt1 | contig 11327 bp, 10 predicted proteins | sample WorMetHEROISLAND_4_FD_187408 | JGI IMG/M metagenome (GOLD analysis project Ga0209679, IMG submission 187408) | Marine gutless worms symbiont microbial communities from Max Planck institute for Marine Microbiology, Germany - Olavius sp. 2 HERON... ...
GTGTACAAAGTTCCATGCGCCAGTTGTGAGAAAATTTATGTAGGGGAAACAGGAAGAAAACTCGGCATCAGGTTGCAAGAACACAGAACGGAAGTTGAGTCGAAAACCAAGCGAGCCTTTACCAGAAGTCAGCGCTCTAGCACTTCAGCAGAGTTTAACAGATCCGCTCTCACCGACCATGCCGTGCAAGAAAACCATGTGATAAACTGGGCAGATGCCTCAGTGATCGACAGGGAATCGGATAGATCTGTTAGATGGATTAAAGAGGCCATACACATCCGCAGGAAGGACAACGAGCAATGAACCGTGAAGAAGGCAGCTACCAGCTAAGTCATGTGTACGACTGTTTTCTTGGCACACCTGCTACTCACTGTGCCAAGAACCGGAAGAAGAATTGATTTTCACTCTTTTGATGAAGACTTCCGGTTGGAAGTCGAAACGTCAAGGTATATTAATGTTTTGGTCATTTTAGATGAATTTTAACTAGCAATTATTTTCGACCAAATGAATCTATTCGTCATGCTGTAAATTCAGTTACAGTGCAATTAACTCTCATAAACAGAGACAACATCATAAATTACACGACAGTACGCTGAATGCAAAAGCAACGATCACTACCTGACCACTGAACAACTCGGAACAATAAGTGAACTGACAGTTAGAACACTAACAGAACATCACACAGTCAGTCAATGCAGTGATTTACGATGCATCTAAACACAACTAAATGTTCCAAAAACGGTAACTACTCTCAATAACAACAACATACTCATGTGCCACTTGCTGACGCGCAAACGGCCAGCCAACAGAACAATAGCCACTTCACAGTCATTAACGTTTCACGCACAAACACATCAAATCATACCGACATTAAATCTATGCTCAACTAAAGCATTTCATGCAAAAATCAAACTACGGCGAAACTACGTTAAATTTATCTTCACTCGATTGATATGTTTGCTCTCTGTAAGTATTTCATTTTTGGCTAATATGGATTTGGCAACAGAGGATGTGATGACGCTACACTAAGACGAAGAAAAGTTTTATGCGTTTTTTTCAAATTTCACAAACTTTACACTTTAAAAAATCAAAAGCAAGGATTTCTTTCACTAAGCATATTTTGAAATGTTGAAAAGTATTCCACGACAAATAACTGCAAAATTATTAAAATTGTAAACAAGTTTGCAAAAACTTAAAATTTCTATAACTTTGAACCTTTTTTGCCTTTCATGGTACATCACTTATACCAGCTCCAATGCTAACAATAAGTATGACCATGAAATAGACTAGACAGTGAAAATGATGTGACTGGTTATTACAGTATTTGCAATCCTCAACTGAGGAATAACATTCATCAACGTGCAGCTGAGATACTCCGAATACTCAAAAAACGTGATTACAAGAGCCTTCATGATGAAACAAATCCTCCACGATTAAGTTAACAGCTACTGTTCTTCATCATAATAATTATCTCTCATTCACACCTCACTGCAGATAAATGGAATAAACAAAATAACTTTACCCCGATAACCGAATCAGCACTGTTGCTTAGCAACTGATGCCGTTAAGCAAAGAATCTCTATTAACAAATAAACTTCACACATTACAACAAACAACATTGATCACATCCAGGCTTCCAGCTGCTGCTTTTCAAATCCCGGAGGCGAGAAAAATGCTGAATTTGAAGAAAGGAGTTTCAGCAGACTTGTTTAAAATGAGACTCGTTTCGAATGTATTATTTCGGTGTTACAGCTAAACTAAAATTACAATACCAGTTTTAGGGCTGTAACAGAGTTAGGCATTGTGTCTGCTACATTACTGCCAGAAGGAATCGAATCACGTGCTTTTGGCCTATCTGCATCTTGAAATATAAAATTTAAGTACAACTTCAACACCTCTTTTTCTTTAGTTTTTAAGGTGTAGCAAGAAATGAAGAACATATTTTGATCAATGTTTCGGACAAACAATGCGTAAGAAAAGCCAGCTGGAACCTCGATCACATAACACACACACGAGCCACTGATTGTCAATGCCAAAATGAAAAATTACGCACGCAGTACCAAATGCCTACATCAGTCTACTACAAACACAATCTGACACCACCAAAACAACTTGACACACAAAGAACAAACATTGTCATTAAAAACATCAACAACATCCAGAACACAACCAAATAATGATGAAAATGATGACAAAGGCAGCACTGACACACCGTACTTTGTTAACAATATTCAACTAATGCAGCACGAACCGCTGTGCAAGTGCAGATATCGAACATTTATTTATCAATTACATATATTATGTACTGCTATTACTACTTTCTATTTTCGTCTAACCAAACACTTACTGGAATAACTCCACATTAGAACTTTCAGAAATTGCTAAAGCAAATAATTTTACAGGCGAGATGCAACTTGTGCCTTGCAACTGTGCCAAAATGATGATGTGGTATTCAAAATGTCACTGAAAACACCAAGAGCAAGCATCGCGTTAGTTTTATGTTTTCACTGACAGACATGCTTCCGACGTCTGCACAAAACATTGTGGCAGTCTTATTTTGTCATACGACTAATATGACTGCAATAAAACAAAGGTTTATCAAGTTCTGTGCAGAAATTAATGACGTCAACTTCTGCATACTAACCTGCCAAGTATAATTACATAAACATCAAATATGTAACCAGCAAACTGCCTAACATAATTCTGTCACATACGAGTCATGATTTGTGTCAATACATACCGAATAAAACTTCTTTATTAACATATATGTTAGTCTGCACGAATAACAACCAAGTGATTTCTACTAATCAAATGTAGTTATGCTGTAACTTCATAAGTCTGACTAAAAAACTGATAAATTGCGCATCACACTGGCGATGCCTACCGCATGCATATTACACAGTGAGCATGCAAGAAATTACTTAACGATGCACTGATGCATGGCGCCAGTGCACAGTGCAGTATACAAATTGAACGTCAAGTTACTCGACTAAAACCGGCTATTTTAGTTAGTCAACCACAAGACGAAAATATTTACCAAACAATCCTGAAAACTGGGTGAATTGATATCAGTTGAACAGAAAAAGACCACAAATGCCTGCTGCCAACATCTGACAAATGCTAGTCAAAAGTCCACAAGCACTGTCTGTTGTTCTGCTGATAATCAAAGAACTTTTCCAAAGTCGGTTTACCATGCCGATGCAGCTAAATAGTCGGATTTGGGTTTTCCAGGGCATCAAGAAGAAAGGACTCGATTGACATATCGCCAATCAGCTTCGACGTGAAGAGATGATCGGTACACTTGAGGCCGATGCTACGCAGAGCCGGGAGTCGCAGCAGCAGCTTGGCAAAACGGCCAGGCTCATCGGGATACTGCTGCTTGCAGTGCTCATCCAGTGTGGCATAGACCTTCTCACGCAGCGATTCCACAGTCTGTGGTGAGTTCAATGTCTTTGCGTCTGACAAGAAACAAATGACACACAATGCTATCACGCTGAAAGCAGATGTGTGTATGTCAATAAGTTGACAGTTGTGACCATAACAGACCAGTTTTATGTATGTCATATGACTCAATAAAATAGTCATATGCTATGAACAACTCAATCGGTCAACAATTAGGCTGCATTCACACTGAAATGAGTACGAGTCTGAGTACCCGTATGCGGGTTATAGTAAACACAAGTTTGCATGTATTCCACCAGCAGCCGTTCACACTGATACTTTTAAGTTGTGTACCAGTACGAGTTACCTGTGAATTGCACTCATACGCGCAGTTTCTGTGCAGATCCCGTTTTTAGCAACCCGTATAAGGAAACAACAATTACTTACTTACTTCCACACAGCAAGGCTGAGGTTATGATGCACATTTGACGTTGACATTCACGTTGTTATTAGGGCATACACAGAGTAAAGTGGTTAACGATATAGTGGACTACAATACTAGAATAGTCAGCAGACACAAACCAGTAATGACATTTTGTCTGCCATGTACAGTTTACAGCTGTTACAAATGATTAATGTCTTTACAGTATCAGAATGTATATAACACTTACTCCGCAAATGCTAATAATCAACACACTGCACTTTAATGCTCAGCAACTAAGCAAGTTAAATTTGTCAAACAATTTCACCGAACATTAATGACAACTGAATTATGAGTTTTGTGCTTGTACAAATGACTGTGAATGCTCCACTTGTATGAGTGAAGCTCTTAGGCCGATGTCAGACACACAACAAAGTTGAGCAACTTTGTCGCTCAACTTTGTTGGACGACAAAGTTGCCTGTCTGACTTCGCAAGTTGCCCAACTTTTGACAAGTCGCGCAACTAATTTGCCGGATAGAAACCATCTCTATTCTTCGGCAATTTCTTGCTCTGTCGATGAGCTGCGATTGGTCATTTGTTTGTTTACACCTGAATTGTTGATTTAGTTGTAAATTGTTAACATATTACAGTGAAACCTCGTTAGCTCGCCCCTCGTTAGTTCGCCAAACTCGCCTCTCGACACAGCAATACCTGGGCTGGATTTCCTCCCATGCATTTTCCCTCAATAAGCCGCCACCCTCGCCTCTCGCCACTACATTGAAGCATCTCACCCTGTGTAATTTGACCTCGATAACTCGCCATTGGGAGCCGTTAAATGCCAGCTAGCACGACCAGCATTGGTCGTGCATGGATGCGGCGCCTAGACGTCGTACTATTAATTGATTGACTATGCCGTACGGATTACCGTGAATAAATGGATGACTGAGTCTATAACGACTATCATTAGGCCTACTGACATTTCCATCGGTTTTCTCTTCATTAAAACCCATTGGATGACCAGTGTTTTCTTGTCTTGTGTCATATAACAGGTCGCTCCCGTTAACTCGCCACCTCGCCTCTCACCAAAATTTGGCCTGGTACCGATGATGGCGAGCTAATGAGGTTTTACTGTATTTGTCTTATATATCATTTAATACAAGTTATTTTAAAAGTAAATTAATACATAATGGAATGGACAGACGCCAAGATACTAGAAGCCATGTTTATTTGGCGATTGTTTGCCAATGGAAAATTGACAGTTGCCTAGGCAAATTTGTTGCACAATAAAGTTGAGCGACAAAGTTGCTCAACTTTGTTGCACGTCTGACATCGGCCGTACAAGTAACTGACAACCCGTACACTGAAATTTGTACTCGGACTCACGTCGGTGTGAACGCAGCCTGATAACTGTTACTACTTACCACTTCTGTTTCGACAGCCAATTTTGTGGAATTAGTCAAGGTTAGTTAACTTTATGGAATTGCTGGAGCAGGAGGCGAGATGTCCTTCTGTTGCCAAACCAAGTGCATCAAAGCACTGTAGGGTTAAATAAGTTTAACTGTGACAAATTAATACCATAATTCTTAACAGAAAAAATGTTATTCGTGTAACTGCCTGATCGATCTATACGAGGCTGTCAAACTGGAACGAGTTCAGTGTCGCACACTGAAAACGTAAACTGATATCACGGCACGGTATGGATAATACATTATCAAGAGACTAAGTGAATTAATGAACTGCACGCCATTCACACATCGCTGCTCTTCAGATATGTAAATAGTACAGCATTCAGTAACATCTGCCTGCAGTGCTCCACAATTATAGGATTTGGAATGTATTTCACTGTACAGGACTAAAGTGAGTGAAGAAACTGACACACTGTATAATGTGCATGTACACTGTACAGTACACGATGTCAGTGTCAAAAGGAAAATGTTTTAAATGACGCCATGCGAGTAATGCTGCAGGGGCATCACACAATGTCAGAAATCGAAGTACTACTATAATGTGCATGTACACTGTACAGTACACGATGTCAGTGTCAAAAGGAAAATGTTTTAAATGACGCCATGCAAGTAATGCTGCAGGGGCATCACACAATGTCAGAAATCGAAGTACTACTATAATGTGCATGTACACTGTACAGTACACGATGTCAGTGTCAAAAGGAAAATGTTTTAAATGACGCCATGCGAGTAATGCTGCAGGGGCATCACACAAGTACCACAATCACACAAGACACGTGCACAATATGTATCAGACAAGAGAGCTTTCGAACTGAAACCGGATCAAAAACAATGTGTCACCTGGATTGAAGAGAACAATTGCTCGCAAGCAGCCAAGCTCTGTCTTGTCCATCAGCATCTCGCGCATCTTTGACACCAGTTCCGTGAGAATGCGATCAAATATCGGGCCGATGCCGACCTGGTGTGCCGTGTTACGGTAGACATGCAGGCCTGTTGCCAGCACGATGCTGTCCCTCGATGTCACCGACTGATGTGAGAAGCTTGCTATCAGCAACTCATTCCAACCTGCCACAAAACAGATTACACACAGCAGTTAGTAAGTTCCTCTCAGCCACACTGCTGCTATGTCAAGTTAATGGTCAACAAATGCATATATCTGTACCAGAAGCCCAAAGACTGGGCTACAACAAAGAAACAACGGCCTAAGTAATTTGGCAATTGGTGGCATCGCTGTGAAATGGGGGTTCTGACACCAAATCTCCCCTTCCCCTGGGTGGTGGGCTCCTGTCTAACACAATGTCGCTTGGGACTACAACAGTGTCCCTGACAAATTGAATCGTCATTGTGTATATGACTTCCACTTAGTTCAAGTGACAGCCCATAGCTGATAGTAATTACAAGAAATTACATGCATTTACTACGGATTTCAAGAAATCTGTCGTTTCACAGTTTTACAGTAACATATACGATTAATTTCCAATTAACTCGAGTACAGTCCACAGATGACTTCATACGTATCAGTAACCACACACAACTACTAACAGGTGGCTCAAAAAATGTCCCACCGGAAGAAATGCAATTTCTCGACAACAGATAAGAGTTTTTTTTACCAAAATTTCAGCATTTACAGCAGAAGGAGTTTTCAACCGTCATTCAAAATTTCACTGAAATATTTTCATTGCTTCAAGAATTGCAGCTTTTACAATATTTTATTCTGTACACAGAAGAAATGGACAGTCACTTGTAATGTTCTGTGATCAATGTTGTTAAACAGTTTTTCTCAAAACATGTTCTAAATATCCATCCCATCTTTCAGACAAGATCGACGCCTTTTTGTGACGCTCATTATGGCCTTTCTGACTAAGTCCTGTGGCAGATGGTTTCATATTAACTGCAAGACATTCTTCAGTCCGTTAGTGTTCTTTGGCTTGGAATGAAATGTCCTGTAGTGATGATTAAGAGGGTTAATGACTGGCGAGCTTGGTGGCCATTCACGTTTGCCAATAAATTCACTGCAGTTTGTGGAAATCCAGTCAAGCCCACTTTATCATGTAAGCAGGCGCTCTGTCGTGCTGGGAAATGAAACTTCAGGCGGTAGAAGAGTCTTGTATTCTTTAATTAGTCTGGTAACATTTGTACACTAATCTACTAATATTGCACACATACTACAATGTGTGGAAATCCATGTGAATAAGAAACAATAAACTGTACGTAGGTTTACAAACAACAGATACAATAAGAAAAAAGAAGGATGCAACCATAAGCTTTGCATCTGATTGAAAACTGACCAACGCGCAGCAGCGTGACTTGGTCTTCCAGCGACAAATCAGTATAATGTGGTATGTGCTTGGCCCAGTCGACAAGTGCCATCAGCTGCCTGTCCATTGCCTGGTAGACAATATCAACCGATTCCGAATGCTGGTCATCAGGTGAATGGTACACCGCCTCCGGACCAAACTCCATCTGAGCATCAGCAGCGAGCTCGGCTTCAAGGATCAACTCCACCGGCATCTCACTGTTTGCACTTGTGGTACTTTCCACCTCTACTTCACCTTTCTCTTTTGCACGCTGCCGCTCTTCCTGTACAGCTGGACAGTCAAGCACTGAAACAATAAAACAAGGGCCAAAGTAATTTGGCAATAGGGGCATCGCCGCGACAAATATGCTGACATCTAGCGAATACTAATAAAGACGTTTACTGTTTACGGTGGCTGACTAATAGCGGTGACTGGGGGTTCTGCCCCCCCCCCCCCCCCAATTCTCCGCTTCTCATAGGAAGACCAGGCCCCCATCTAACAAAACACTACCCGCGGCAACAAGAGTGTCCCTGCCAAATGGTATCTCATTCCGTCCAATGGCTATAGCAGGGTGCACAAGTGTGACAGACATACAGACAGATGGACGGAACACATGCGGACACATCTGTTGCAATAGGCAGAATCGCTGATGCGATGCCACCTTACAATAATAACACATGAACACAGCTTACTCCTCAGCACTTAAACAGGAAAGGTATTCAGTCTAGGGATGATAAACGAAGTTCGAATTTTCAAACTTCGAATTATATGTTCGAATTCGGATTCGAATCTCTCTGCCTTTGCGGTCGAGCCGCACAGTTTGCCTCCTCTCATGTTGCTGCAGTCAGTGTTTGCTGATCCGTATCACGCACTGTGTAATGAAGCGAATTCTAGCTGACACGGTAGCTATTGGCGATCCCCACTGAGCAAACATCAATAAACACAACTCGCGTACAAACTGTCCACCTACAGCGGAATTTTGAGCTTCGGTATTCTAGGTATTTGTTTGCAACTTGCACCAAGTAAACCGTTTTGCGTGGAAAGAGCTACTGAGGTAATCAGTGTCAACAACTGAGACGCATAGGACCTATTTGTTCACTCCCCACGGATGCCTGCCATTTGATCCTCTGCTCCCCTCCCCAGCCACTACACCTCAGCGGCCAGCAGGGTAGGTGGGACTGTGGGAGATCAACTTCAGTATTCAGACGTGTTGATCTAGCGTATGTGATAGCATGACTAACTGGTGCGCCGGCGCGACGTGCTGTCGTACTGTCAGCGGCTGCAAGCCGGTCTTGTCTCATTGGCGCCGGCATCAAAACATCACCGCACGTCTACAGCGGAGTTGGAATAAAGGCCAAGGCTTAGTTGCCGCCACTGAAAGTCGGGTAAATAAACGAAGTGCGAATTTAATTCGAATTTTACCAACCGAAATTCGAATTTAAGAAAAAAACGAATTTAACATCCCTAATTCAGTCTGCAAATGAAATTCTGGTTTTGCAATTCTCCAAGGTTCCATGTTTTTGCTAACCTTCTGCAAGATTTGGAGTAACGGTGCAAAACTACACTTGTCAACAAAAACCGAAATTCGTAATAAATTCACAAAAATTACAAGATTAACATTACTTCTAATAATAATTATAATTTGTCATGGCAATGCAAAATTACTAAAGAATGCACGATTTTTTGAAAATAAATCTGAATGTCAAAAAGAAAAATCCCACAATAACCATGTAATTTTAAAGCAGTAACATGTGCCTTTTGTTGGATCCACATCACAGCATCTGAAAATAACAATAAGTATATGAAAATTGCTATACAAAACTGAGTTACAAGGAATTACCACATGTTAGTGTCTCATAGTCTAACAGTTTTGTGGCCTACACAGCACATCAACTTCCACTTGGCAGAACTACTCATTATGGCCAACTTATCGTACCATATTGCGCTGCCAAAAACTGTTAACTTTTTAATAATGCAGAATTTTCATTTTCATGCTTGATTACGAGAGTGACTGACTGTTTTTTGGTTTTGTGTTAATTGTTTATGTAGCTGCCTTGCATCAGTTCAACCAACGACAGTTGCAGTTCAATGAACACTTCAGACTATCTTAAAAATCAACTTTTAATGAAGATATACTGATAAAGAGCACAGCATGTGCGAGTATATTGAAATTACATTCCACAAACCTTCTCTTTTCATGCCCATTGACAGACATTTCTGGTAGCGGCAATACTGGCAGCGGTTACGCTGCCTCTTATCCACAATACAGTTCTTTTCATCTCGGCATGCATACTGCAGCTCCTTGCGCACCGTACGCTTGAAGAAGCCCTTGCAACCTTCACAACTGTCAGAAAGGCAGAAAAAAAATAAAAATATGCACAGCATTCATAAGCTCATCAAATGCTAGCTCTAATTTCCCCATCAATAAGCACATCAGATCAGCATGCCAGTTAGCTTTGCGAAGCAAAGTTATAACTGGCAGTGAGTACATAAAACTGCCATGAAACAAAAGCTAACATTAGTATAGCACTGATAGTGACGGCCAACACAATGGATGTTTCATAATGGATGTACTTCACACTGTCGGCAGGATTCACTGCAATTCTACCTGAAAATAAACGTGAAGGTAAAGGTAAAGACAAATGTTTGGACACTGGACACTGGACTCTGCTGGTTACACATACCAGCAGCACTTTACAATCTCTGACGTGGCAGCAGATTGATATGAACTATGATACTGCAGAGCATTATGTGGCAATCCACTGCAAGCACTCATGAACAAACGGACCCACGATACAGCTAGCAGACACAGTACCTCCCCAATTGTGCACCGAGGCCTTCAACCAGCATTAACACTAGGCACGCCACTGCTCATTTCCCACCCACTAAAGGTAAGTGGCTGAGCTGGCCTGATCACACAGTAGGTCAAACTTGCTCAAATTTGTTGCAGTGAAACAAATGAGTGTCAAGCATGCAACGATTCAGTTATGAGCCCAATACTCCACCACTAGACTGCTCACAAACATAAGTCGATACAGCAAAGCATGACAATCGTTGGCAGTGCAACGGACGTAAACAGTATACAGCAGCTGCACATCTCTCCCTCGTCAGCTCACTGTCACACATCCAACTATCAACAGCGAGATATGCATCTCAGCTCACTAATTTTATATCCTCATGCATAGCATCAAGATCACAACACAATTTATAACAACCACAAAAAACGCTACAACCCCATGGGATGTGCATACCTGTAAACGCCATAATGTTTTCCGGAGGCACGATCACCGCAGATGGCACAAACATGTTTTGTAGAGGTCATTAATGCATTCTGGCCACCAGATTGGGTACCATTACCCATCAATGACGAAGTTGGTGAAGGCATAGGTGGTGTAAAGCTTGATAGTGGTGATGCGGCCGACACAGAACCAAGTCCCAAACCAGGTGAACCATAATGTAATGGTGATGCAGACTACAACAAGCAAAGTGCACACAACTATTACAAAATAATGCATCATGCAGCTCAAACTTGATAAACTTCAGTACAAGGACAGAATTTAATTAGTACTAAAATAAACGAGCTTAATCATTTTAAGTTTAAGAATACGCGAGGCGATGAAAAGTCTGACAATAAATACATTTAGCCATTTCAATATAGCACATGAATAGTGCAGACAGACAGAGAAAATAGACGGACAGACATTCTGCACTCCCTCATCATCACACGGTAAAAACTGAATAACAGACTTTGTAACATACAG
>Ga0209679_1001019_pt1 | contig 11310 bp, 4 predicted proteins | sample WorMetHEROISLAND_4_FD_187408 | JGI IMG/M metagenome (GOLD analysis project Ga0209679, IMG submission 187408) | Marine gutless worms symbiont microbial communities from Max Planck institute for Marine Microbiology, Germany - Olavius sp. 2 HERON... ...
CTTGACCTTGAGCACACCCTGGATTCGGGCCCATGTGGGGACCATCGTGTGCAAGTTTGGTAGCGATCCAGCCACTTATGTGGTAGAAGTAGCGATTTGCGCAAAGTTTACAGACGGACGGACGGACAGACAGACGGACGACTCGCGATTGCATAAGCTCATTCCAATGGAATGAGCTAAAAATAGGCACAAAAACAGTACATACAAAGAAAAATAGTAAAAACCATAACAGATAAATCAAGTGAAAGCACAAAAAATGAACTCAGTAAAAATCATCAAATTAGATAAATATATAACTATATATAAACATGCATTCCTGTATCATTCATAAGCCAACCTGAGCTTCTGCAATGGTATCACAGTGACCAGACTGTTGGCATCATATCAATTCACAAATACAGAAAGATTAACAACATACAACTGGCACAGAATGAACATATACGAATATATTTATAATTCAATGTTTACTGTCACTAACTGTTTATAACATTCCAGAAACTGATGACAAGTAATAGAATAGTGTTTGGAGAATGAGAAATGTGCTAGAACATACCAGCACTGGTATACTTTGAAATCATTTACACGCTCAATAAAAACTGTGCATCTCTCTGGTTATTGTATTGGCTCCATCTAGCACAGTATTGTTGTGGTTGTCAATAGTGTTTACTTTCTATTTGATCATGTTTTACTTGTTTTTATAATAGGTAGAGCTGTCGAATTAATGCGTTAATTAACGCGTTAAAGAATTAATCGCGATTAAAAAAATTAACGCCGTTAAAAAAATTAACGCACATACGTAAATTCTATGAAGCATGAGTTCCAATATGCAATTGAACTGCGGTTATTTGACGATCGAATAATATTCAATTAATTATTAACAACAAATGTCAGTTAATTTGTCAATTGTGCATTATTGTTTGAGGGCAAGTTCGACAATGGTCGCACCTTGTAGGTAAGTCATGATCAGCAAGACGTGCAGTTGTTCACTGACGGCAACCTACAACATAAACTGGACCTGTCGAATTGACGCATTTAATTAACGCGTTAACGCGCGATTAAAATAATTAATCGTGCGATTAACGCGATTAAAAAATTAATCGTTCGACAGCTCTATAAAAAACCATAAATAATTATTAATTATGAATCCACACTCTAACTTCTGAATGAAACAAGTCTACCGTAATATAAAGAAATGCTGCATTTCTTTATGCAGACTTCGAAATCATTACACATTTGTCCGTTTTCAAATTAAATACCTTTCAATAACTGGACTAAATTTGTACGAAAATTAAAAGTTTGGACGAAGTTTTGGACGAAATTGGTGATTTTGGACGGACGAAAAATGACATTGTGGACAACATATTTCTTGTGTCGCTAATTATAGTCCACAGTGCAATGACTGAAATTTCACGAGTGAGAGTAGTTTCTATGCCGCACATCAGCACACAAAAGACCACTCAGTGCCATAAAAATTTTATAGAAAGATGAATAACGGAACAACAGTTCTGTATCTATACACTCTGAATAATTTGTGTCATGATTTGAGATTAATTTCTCAGACAGCAACTTCAGTTCGCACATCATCCTCTATAATCCGAGGCCGCTGATGCCTCTGACTGACTTTCCTTTGCATGTGTTACAACGATTTCACAAATAATGAGCAAGGACTCCTCACCTCCTGTCTGTCTAGCTGAGTTTTATCCAAGCTCACCACCTCCTCCGCATCGACAGTCTCGTGCCAGTAAACACTGAGACGCCGACGAGGAGGTGTAGCGTACGACGACGGATCTTTGTAAAGTGATCCACTCTTCTGGGACTTCAGAGTCCACACGCTGATTGACTTCTGCACATTATAAACACAAATACAGAAACTACAACTGTGCACTTTTATGTCTAACAATTAACCTTAAATGAAAAGAGAGTAAAGCCTTTACTGAGCCACAAGGCTGACGGGGTAGCAGTGACCTCCATTTCCTTAGCTCTCAGCCAGTCACCAGCCTACACTGTGAGATCACGAATACATAGCTAGTGCATCGCATGGTGTGCCCATTTACTCCTCAACTTTCACTGGTCCTCACAGAGGGATGTCCAAGCTGAGTTGACCTGGGAGGCTGGTTACATATCAAGATGGTTTATCCATCCGCAGACATCACCAGTCTAAGCATAACTGGGACCAACTCAGAGTAACCTCGTTGATCAAGAACAACATGCTCAAATTAATTAATTTTGTGCATCTTTAAGTAGATTAAGTAATTAATTACCTAATCATTAATGTGTGAATGATAACTAGAAAACATTATCATCATCATCATCATCCGCTGCAATAACTCCATGTCTACGGCTGTACACCAGCACTCATACTGGACCAGTACAAAAATGCTGTTTAAAATCATTGCACCTATCATCCTTTTCACACATCAAAGCATCAAATAAACATAAACAAGCAAGCACAAAAGCATTAAATAAATCTGGCCTCATCATTTAGACTACTGTACCCAAACAATATCATCAAACAAAACGTATTCAGAGAAAAGACTAGAAAAAGTTGCATTTGACGGTAGCGTCGAGTGCTGTGCGCCTCCGCCACGATGGTGCGACCTTGACCTTTGACCTTTCGACCCAAAAACGTAATCAGGTCATCTGTGTCCCGAGATGCACCAGTGACAAAAGTTTGGCGAAAATCCGTCAACAGATACTGGAGATATCGCAGAAACATAAAAATCTGGGATGTATTCGGTCATGCTGTGACCTTGACCTAGGCTTTGACCTTTTGACCCCAAAATCTAATCAGTTCATCTCTGTCCCCGAGATTCACCAGTGACAAAAGTTTGGCGAAAATCCATCAACAGATACTGGAGATGTCGCGGAAACATAAAACTACCAAGTGAATCACGGACGGACGGACGCACGCACGCACGCACGGACGACCCGCAAACATATTGCCTCCGCCGGCGCCTACCGGCGGCGGAGGCTTAAAAATCCAAAACACCACCTTCATTACTTATTACTGTTTTGCAGTCAAATATCATTCACAGACCTACACATCCAACCAACATCCAACTGGCAAAGCTACTCACTATGGTCGAGATTTTAGACCACACTGCACATTTCCAACGAACTTCAGAGTTCTTAATAAATAAACAGTATTCATGTTCTTTTTGTTTATAAGAGTAAATGACTATTTTTTTGCTTTCATGATATTACATTAACTGTATTACCGGTATTATTATTTCAATAATTATTTTACGTGGTTTAGTTCATAGTTCATACCTGCAAAGAATTGCCAACTTTCTTTACAGGAGGAACAGGAGACAAGAAACCAGCTAGTGATGTCACTTTCGCCAGAGACGAGCGTCGTTTCTTCTTCGGCTCCTGCACACAGCACACAGACTGTTACTGAGAAACAACAAAATGATACACACACGCATCACTCACTGACAATATTATCATATCATGAAATGCAACAAACCAACACCACCAGCCAAAGTCTTGGCATGTGCCATGCAGCAGAAGCAACTGTCCTCCATACATCACATCCACACAACGGTCAAACATGTGACAGGAAGTTGGTGCACCGCTGTCATACAACGAACATAAGTATTAAGTAGTAATACTGTCTACTGTCTGGGGAGACAGTTGAGTATGTATCTCAAACGTAGCACTGAAGCTCTGGCTCTTGTGGCACACTTTGCCTTCATATAAATAAATTTAACAGTTTTACTCATCAACAGACAACTTCGGTATATCGAAAACAAGCAGAGAGCACAGACTCGCACTGTGGACCAACCTAATTCAGGCAGAAAACATAACATTTCACTGCGGGCTTTTTGAAAACATGCCAAAATTCATGGGAATTTCATGGGGCCTATTCCAATGTTAAATCAAAGTAAACTAATAACATGCTTTGTAATCTGAGTACGGTAACGTAACAAACTAACATCACAAAACATTCTAACACACACGTTTTTCTGCACATTTACGAGTTAAACAGACTGTCATGCGTTAATCAGTCTTACAGCGTTTGTCAACAATGACTTGGTTAGCAAAGTTTCTCACAGACAGTGGCTGAATGTCATATACTGACTGATGCTCCTCTCAGCATCCATTGAAAAGCAACTAAACAACCTCAGAACTGCTGGAAGATAGAAAATCTTCAGACATGAAACCCAACTGGTTGAAATCCACAGAAAATGCCTAAGATACCTGACACCCAATCATCGGTGTTATTCATTTTTTTATTCAGAGCAATACAAGTACAAAAAACTACTTAAATTATCAGGAAAAAATTATTTCAGTGACAATGTCACACAAAAACAGACCAAACAAAAACGAGAATCTGATATTAACATGCCGTACCTCAGTATTCACATACACGCTACATAAACTTAAGCTGTCATCATCAGGACGAATGCGTTTTGCCCGCTTACTCTGAACACAACACAAAATGACTATGTGTGCATCACATATATAGCTCATCAATGCAAGAAAACTGTAATTAACCTTAGCAGCAACATACAGATTATCCTGACATAAACAATATCTGCAATATTTGGACGGCCAGATGCCCTTTCCGTCACGACCTGACCAGCAGCTATATAAGTGTACACTTAAAAATAATAATAATAATAATAATAATAATAACAGTGTCACAATACTGAAGCTACTACTACTAATACTCCATGTTATGCTGAGTCACACAAAAAAGTAGAAAGTGGACTTATTTTTTACAAGTTGGTTGCTCAACCAACAGTGTAAAAAGGTAAAGGTCAGGTACTTGCTATAGCGCTGCTTACATGAGTCAGACTCGTGACCAGAAGCGCTTTTACAATCTTAGAAGTGGCAGCTGATTGGCAAGAGCCAATGATACCGCAGCGCATCACGCGGCCACCCATTGCCGGCGCTAATGAACAACTGGACCCATGGTGCAGCACACAGACATACCACCGCCCCAATCAGCCACACTAGTCTTTCACCCCATAACTCGTAAGCCACTATTCATTTCCCGTCCTGCGATGGGTAGGAGGCTGAGTTGACCTAAGCACACCATAGGTTAGCAACTTGCTCAAGGTGGCTTGCAAATAGCCCACAGTGAGATTTGAACCCGCAACCTGAAAGTTACGAGTACCCTGAAAGCACTTTTAGTGTACTCAGTTTAAATCAATAACTACAACGGTTGCACAAAAATAGATTAGTAGTGCGATTAATAGCAAAAAGGTTAATAACTACACTTTTGGTGTGAAAACTTGTTTCCAAAAACTTTTCTTTCCACCCTCAATGTCCACATGAGTGTTTCTGCCAAACAGCATCTCGTTCCATCCAACAGCTTTAGCAGGGTGCATGAGTAACAGATGACACGCATACATACAGACCACACTATGGTAACATCTGTCACAATAGGCAGAATTGCTTTCAGCAATGAAGTTTAATAATGCACTCATCAGTGTCATTCAGATCTCCACAATAACACACCATCGCAACTTTTCACAATTTTTGGGGTGATGAAATGATATTCACCTTTTCCAAAAAATGCCGCAATGCACTTCCGTTTTAAATACCCCCGAAATCTTGCAAAATTCAAACAAATACAACATCAGTTGTCACACTTATTTCTGTATGATCACCTGATGCAATTTTATCACAACTTTTGGTATTTCAAGTTGTGTTTTCCTCTTTTTAACAGTTGCAACATTCCTGAGGGTCTGTACATAACATATTAATACCACAACAAGATGTTCAAAGCAAGTCAGCTGAAAAATGCATGTGATACCCCAAAGTCAAGCGGATTCTTGAAAAACTCGTCAAGTTTTGACTTCGATGCTTTAAATGTAGCTCTGAAAGATGCTCGACTGATAGACCTACATATTCACAGAACACAATTAACACTGGCTACCAGACAAAAATATCAAACAAAACAATTCTAAAGCGATGATTGCCCGACTAAAAGTATCGTATCTATATTAATGCGTGTAATATTTTCGTTTACACAGGACTATGTGGGCCTATCTTAGTAATAATAGCAATGTGTGCAACAGTGTTGTGTATACAGGACTATATAGCCTAGGCATTTTTTATTTTTTGATTGTGCATTGTCTTATTTAGTTTTATGTGCTATTTAGCCGATTTGGCTACAACGAGAATATATACACATATACGACTTATACTACGATGTGTCTGTGGTTATTGTTCTCGCTACTGTAGGTTCATACGGAATTGTTAAGCATTGCTATTGATGTCCTCATGCAACTAACTGTGGTTATGCCACACTGCTCGGGCTTCTTGACATGTCGGCTTACTTGTCCAGCATCTGCAAACAGAGCATCCCACCATCTAATCTGTTGTCCCAGCATATGTCATGGTATCCTGGCAGGTTTTAACCACTGTCTCCTATAATCTGTCGCAACAGTCCACTTAGTGCAATGCTGGGCCATTGAGCAACCCTGAGTTCAGACACGAAGCCACCAAGCGGTGGCTTGGTGGCATAACGGTTAGGGTGTTGGACTTACGATCAGGCGGTCGTGGGTTCGATACCCGTTCGGGCCACTATCAAGCTACCCAGGTCAACTCAGCCTTCCATCCCTCCGGGGTAGGTAAATCGAGTACCGTACTGGTCTGCCTGGCTGGGGTTATGGCGGGGCGTGTTCACTTGTCGGGTGGCAGGTAACACTGTGTGATCCCATATGCCAAGTGACATCTCGTAGCTCTGAGATGGGTTTCCCATAAGCACTATACACAGCTTTATCCTTTAACCTTTTTCACTACGGGTAAGGATATTATGCGGAATGCGGAATTTCAACCATGTATAATTTGCAGAACATCAGATGTGGAAAAAACTTGCTGAATTCAGTATACTTTGCAGTGTGACTAAAGATGTAGCTTCATATTTACTGAATAAGCGCATGGCTACATTTACAATAGTTCCCTACTGCCAACAACAGCAGAACATTCCGCGCCTGTAATTCCACAAAGTATACATGGTCGAATTCAGCATTCCGTATTCCACAAAGTATTTTCACCCCAGTGTTAAAAATTGGAAAAAAATTACGATTAAAAAGCTGCAGAAAGTGGCATGAGCGGTATTCGAACCCGCGATTGCCGGCTACAATGCCAGGCACGCTCACCACTGAACCACTGGGACACCTGGTCACTGCTGCTGACCAAGCTTACTTAATCATAACCGAAGGGCTTATTTATTGCACTGTGGTGGTCACGATGTCACATGACATGGAAGGAAAATAGTGAGGAGCCAACCGTACTTTCCGTCCACTTAGACGGAAAATAACATTAATGCCCACTGCCCAGTACCACAGTGCTGTATTTCTGCAAAGTATATCTCTCATGGGTATATCTCTGAAGTCGCCACCGACACCATTGACACCACCAACCGTAATGATCAGCCCGTAGTGGTCGGTGGTATCAGTAATTACGCTGCCGCTCAGTCGGTGGTGACTGAATTTTTTACTGAATAAGTGGGAATATCGTAAGCATGGTGCTAATGCGGCGGTAAATACTGACACACTAAAGGTCGAAAAATTCTAAAGTGGCGCATGAATGCCTATCCACTTAAATAAACCGCAGTGGCTACAGTACTGTCAATACAGCACTGTAGCATCATCGGCTACCTCACCGCAGCCAAGGATGCTATCCCTAACCCCAACAAAATTAACCCTAACCCTAACCATAACTGGGTGAACGCTTTATAAAAAAACAAAGAAAATGGTACAGACAGGATTCGAACCCCGGTCACTTGGGTGGCTAACCGCAACATTGCCGGTTGAGTCACGCTGGCGTTCGATAGTTGTGGTTTACTGCACATATTTAACCCAGCTATTGACGGTACTATAGCGTTGACGGTTCCGGTGCCGTCTTGACGGCACTGTAGCAACTCTCTAAATAAACACTGACTAATTTTCACTGAATAAATGGAAATATCGTAATGGTAGCCAAACTCAACGACTGACAAAAGTTCACTATCGTGAAATAAGCGACGAATTCAACCAGCTGATTCGGCATTTACCACCGTATTAGCATTTTACCGCTTAGTGTGGCGGTATTTACCACTAGGTGTTATTTTCCATGAAAATTCACGTAAAGTTATCACACCAACTCGCTATTTGCCGTGAAAATAAGATATGTCGCGATCACTAGATGGCGCTTATTCAGCCGTTTTGTCACATCCATTTTAAGTTAACCTGCAACAACTGAACAAGTTAAAAAAATCCGGTGGGGACGTAGGTTTCGGGTTAAGGAAGGCCAATACAACAGTAGTTGTTGATGATTTTAGCTGAGTAAGCATGTACAATACAATAACGATTTAACGGGACTCGAGTACAAAGTTGGGGTTTTGGGTGGGGAGAAAATTTTAGTTGAATAAGCATGTACAATAGATTTTAGCGAAAACTGATCCTAACCCTACAAACTAACCCTAACCGTATCCCTTCGCGGAAAATAGCGGAACTAGGCTTCTGGTGTACATGAATATTCACGGAAAATTAGAGCTGTCGAATTAACGCGTTAATTAACGCGTTAAAGAATTAATCGTGATTAAAAAAATTAACGCCGTTAAAAAAATTAACGCACATACGTAAATTCTATGAAGCAGGAGTTCCAACACGCAATTAAACTGCGTTTATTTGACGATAGAATAATACTCAATTAATTATTAACAACAAATGTCGGTTAATTTGTCAGTTTTGCATCATTGTTTGATGGCAAGTTCGACAGTGGTCGCATCTTGTGGATGAGTCATGAACAGCAAGACGTGCAGTCGTTCGCTGACGGCAACCCACAACATAAACTAGACCTGTCGAATTGACGCGTTAATTAACGCGTTAACGCGCAAGTAAAATAATTAATCGCGCGATTAACGCGATTAAAATAATTAATCGTTCGACAGCTCTAATAAATACATTAACTTGTGTTAATATTTCAACTTCATAGCATACACAAATTACACATAGGATGTTATACTCTTTGTCAACATTTCCACAGTAACAAGAATGCTAAGCTGCTGCAGGCAGACTGTGCGATGCCAATGACACAACTGTTTGTTTCAGTTTAAAATCATCAGTTCTGTCACCAATCGATGGCTCATATATTCTTTATATAGGAATCAATAGTAACCCTCGATCTACTTTGCTGCATCTGAGAGATATTGCAGGTTGTCTGCTTTGAACACTGAACAGCCATTTTTTGGTACACCACTCCTACAACAACCTAAATTAAAATGGGGACACAGCGGTGCGAACTGGCAATAAAAGTAACCACATGCAACATTTACTTTTGACAGTGTTCCCACCCTGGCCACTGTGGTGCCACTGCTTTGTCAGGCTTCGATATGGGCAACCTTACAATTCCACAACTTCTAACTTCAACTTATAACACGTTAATGCTTCTCCACTTAAAGTGTCTATGTAATTGTTAGTTATATTGTGTTTCATTTCCAGGAAATGATACGATTTTAACTGTACACAACATCATCCATGTTGTTTATATTTTGCCGCAATGTCAAATCTGGTTGCTATATAACAAGTAAACTGACAACGGCTTTGGAAAATTAGAAATAAGCTCAAATCTTGGTTAGAGGTCATTCAAGGTCATCATTATGCCAGCAACTGATAGCTCATATATAACTTTATATGAAATCAATAGTAACTCTCACTCCATCTTGCCCCGTTTCAGAGATACTGCAGGTTTTCTGCTCTGCACATCCTCTTTTCCCTACTCCAGCCCTATTTCATGCAATATTTGGGGATTTTCCCTGGACTAGATCACCAACATTAGGGCTCCGAGGAGCAAAGACTCTAGGCTAATTATCCGCGTAATTACCGTACTTTCAACACAACCCAACCTGTACAACCACGGTATGTCAATGTAACAGACAGACAGAAAAATGGACAGACAAAGAACTTATGATCCCGATACTGTATTACGTGTATTGTGCAGTAATAACAATAATATTCTGGAATACACAAAACCAGAAACATGTACCAATAGGACTTTTTGCTTTCTGTTTGAACTGCTTGGCTGACTGTAATCTTTTAACCAACCTATACAAAAGAACACAAAAGCAAATTATAGTGGTAGCACATAACACTATAAACAAAATACAAAACAAAGTACAATGCAACAATAGCAAAACTTCTAGACATTTGCTACTGGAGATTTATGTTCCAAGTTCTAAAAAATTACGATCTTAGGAAACTATTTTTTTCAATAAAATATTCTGTGCTGCACATGTACAGAGCAGACTGTGGCTATTAGTACCAAAAATATATGCAAAAAACTTTAACCTTTTCTTTGCTCTTCGTCCCAGTACATTCTCACCTATAACAAAACAACACGGTGCTTTTAAAACAACACAACACGGTGCTTTTAAAACAACAACAACAACAACAACAATAGCAGTAGCAAACTATATCTTTGTCATCTCAGACTTTAGATTTCTAGGGCCGCTGTGAAGCTTGTGGTGAAAAAAGTTGGTATATTACTTCAATCACTTTGAGTATGTGACATTTCATTTTGTTTTGTTGATGTTACAGTTGCCATATTCTCCAAAAGTAGACTGCTTCTTTATCATTATCACTAGAGAACGACCGATTCAGGGTGTAGGACCGATGTCCGATTTGCCGATTTTGAGATGTAGACATCGCCGATGTCGATACCGATACCGATGCTGATGTTTGAAATGGGACACTGACGGCATTTGACAGTGACGCACTGTTCTGTCAGCTTGCACCTTCGTATCCAGGACGCTTATTTGAATTATGAGAGACCGATTGCTATAGCTTGTGATGAGCATGACAAGACAGGACCACCGTGCAGTGCTCATTACTGACGTCTTTATACGATGGCTTGTTTCCTGGAAACTCAAGTACTGTACACCGAGGGAAGCCGGCGTCGACCGTGTGCGTGCCTGGGAGACGGCAGGCCAGTGTGCGGCGGTCGACCGTGGGAACCGGAGACGAGACGAGATTCAATGCGGCCTAGCGTTTCATTCCATCCACCGCACCCCGAGCAGGCGTGACTCGCGAGTGATGGCCGCAATCCATACGAGCTTTAATAGCAGTGGCGTCAGGTTAAGCAATTTGCTTAGTTTTCGGTGGACGTTTAGCAAGAATGTTGTAGGTTCAACTTCAACATTTAGACTGTGCACTGCTGCAGTCACTGTGACCAGCTAGTACGGCTGGTAGACAGACCTGTCTCGGCGACTTAGGGTGTCAAATACTTAGGGACCGGGAATAAAGTGCAACGCGATGTCTATTGTTGTCAACGTCAATGACTGGGATCTGTCTGATCTTGGCCGCCGCTACA
>Ga0209679_1001020_pt1 | contig 11309 bp, 9 predicted proteins | sample WorMetHEROISLAND_4_FD_187408 | JGI IMG/M metagenome (GOLD analysis project Ga0209679, IMG submission 187408) | Marine gutless worms symbiont microbial communities from Max Planck institute for Marine Microbiology, Germany - Olavius sp. 2 HERON... ...
ATCCTACCTTCTAGAACGTCTCGCAATAACACATCATGTCGGAGAACATGCCCAAGCCATCTGCGTTTTCGTTGATTTATCGTGCTGATGATACAGCGATTCTCCTTGACTCGATTTAGAACTTCAGAGTTGCTGACTTTTGCTGTCCAGCTGATTTTCTCCATCTTTCTCCATATCCACATTTCAAAAGCTTCGATCCTTTTCATATCTGATTTAGATATTGTCCATGTCTCTGCTGCATACAAGGCCACACTCCATACCAGACATTTAACGATTCGTTTCCTTAAATCCAGATTCATCTTGCTAGTCAGAATTTTCTTTCTCTCCATGAATTTTACCATTACTGGCCTGTGCTAAAAGTGCCATTAAGCCCGAACTAACCAACCCTCACTGGCCAATGTATTAACTTATCAGGTAGTTGCCAGGCAAATTAGGAATATTATTCTGTATTTTTGCTGTTTTTCTACTATGTCTGTAATGCTGTGCAGTCTACGCAGCACACGCCGTTACGCCGTTTTAACGGCCATTTTCCAGCTAAACCTGGGTTAGCTGGTGGCCCACTTGATTGTCATTTTCCTGTACCACACACACACAACACATTCTTGCCTACTTATCCTAAGTTAATCCCGGCTATGCAGGATTCCCAAGAAAGAACTTGTTTATTGCGATTGCTGTGGCGGGTTTTTACCGGCCAGACGTTTTTTTCTGTTGTCTAGCCAACAGCGTCAAAGCACTTAGGCACAATCAGTCTGCATAGCATGGCATGTACAATACATGTTTCTGTGCGGAGAAGAAACAAACATAGAAACGGTGTTATTAACTAAATGCACAGTGGAAAGGCAAATAGTGTATCACCCAGACTAACTGTTTGTGCTCTGTGTTGTATCTAGTTGAGTATTCGCATTGATGAGCTGGAAAACAAACGCCAGTTCAAATGTACATGGGTCAACTGCAAGCTGAAAGAAGAAGTCAGTATTATGCAAACGCAGCACTGTATTGGTTTATTGTGCAAAATCATCACTGTTCTATAGATACGCAACTGTTGTTAATATTTATCTCTGCTGAGTGAACAGAGTGAATGGTGGAGATACTGTTTTCGTTCGATGTGTGTGTGTCTGTGTGTGTGCGCAGCGGACCGGTCAATCAGACCAGTTTAAAATGGTTAAGGCTACGGACTTCAGATTTGACATGCATGCTTCCAGGGACAGTCCGGACATGACCCCTTAAAAATTTTTCGGAAAAGGGACGTCTATAAAAATTCACTTGGCAGAGATATGCACTCATACGAGCGCCTTCTAGTTAATTATGCAGTGGCTGTTCAGCTATAAGCAGTCTTCAGTTAATTATGATTATAAACTTGCAACCTGCACTGTAATCGGTTATTGCATTACGTCAACCACATACTGCTTGTATTCATTTCTGTAGTTTCTTTTCTTCTCTTGTCGGATAATCAAAAAGTGCTGAGGTGTTTTGTTGTTGCCCAGTGCACTTTTACTATTAGGCCGGGAATTCTGCTTAATAGACATTGGGCAGCTGTTTGAATTACTGCTGGGTTTTATGTAATTAGATGGTGTGCTGTGAAAGTAGTGTGGACATGTGGAAGCATGTGAATGGCTTTGACAGAGTACAGTATTTTGTCATGTCCTGTATCGTATGTCATTTCTCTCAGATGACACTGTATGGCTTCTGCGGACACCAGCCCTGATCCCTTGGACTCCTGACTGCCAGAAACGTTGGTCTGACGGCAAGAAGTCATGAACCTATACCATCTCAGAGTGCTACCAGCATAGTTGACCTGAGCAAGCATATTGGCGTCCCCTTTTGGCTAGCCAAGGCTGCTTCTGAAGTCACCTTGGCATGCCTCAGTCAAATGAAGGTCATCCTTATGTTAACAGAGGTCCAGCACATTGACAATCGTGACAGATTATCTCATCAGATGTGGGATTTAAACCCTGTCCCATTCCATTAACCATTCAAACACAGTACACACAGTAGTCATTACTGCTAAACTACCAGGACAGGTCATTTCTGAAGTTAATATTTTTCTGGCTAAAGGTAGCGTGTCTTACATATATAGTGGATAATATTGTGGCTAATCTGACTTGTGTTAATGGTTGAACAGAAGGAGCTGGTGTTGTATCCAAACAAGAATGGCTGTGTTCGCGATCTGTTGGAAGAAGCTAGGAAGCAAGTTACAACTTCACCTGATGTAGGCTGTGGTCGACTAAGGTAGATGTGCAGCTTTGTCATCAGTCATCGTCATCACAATCTTGTAGTGCATAGATATACTGCAAAAACAGCCGCGTCTCGCACTTTATTTTCCTGCAAGAATCTTGGTTCTATGGCTCGGGAGTTCTTACGAAAGTGTGAGATGCTGAGATGCAAGAATTCTACGCTAGCCATAATCTGTCTGCTCTTACCACATGGCTTTTACTCATTAACGGCATCGACGTCACTATTTTGTGGGCGGGGCTAACAAAACCTAGCAAAGAATTTTCTTGCTCGCAAAATCTCGTAGCAGCTCGCGAATTGTACGATGCGAGACAAACATTCTACACTAGCGGCTACGAGAATCTCGTAGAAAAAAGTGCGAGACACACCTCAGGTTTTTGTTTTATGTTTGGATTTGTGTGTTGATTATTTTGATGCTGCAATTTGCAGCCGGATGTTGTTCATGATGTGAAATATTAAACAGACTGTGTGAAGATGCATTAGTTTCCCAGTGAAGAGTGCATCGTAAGTGATTTGTGTGCAGGCTTGTTGAAATTATTTCTAACAAGATATTCAACGTACAAAAGGATGATGCACAGCTGGAATGTATCACCAATGCTACCACCAAACTGTATCGCATCGAAGAGATTCCCAAAGATGAGCTTGACTTAGCAGATGATGAGCTTATTGTTCAAGTTGCACATTTCAACAAGGTGCGACTCTGTTACTGTTTGTGTTTTATATTGTTGTTATACTCGGTTTTACTCCACCTTTCTAAGCTAGTTTATGAATTTAACCTCTATGTGTGTTTATTTTTAAGCCGCCGCTAAGCGCCGGCGGAGGCTATATGTTTTCGGGTCGTCTGTCCGTGCCGCTGTCCGTCCATCCGTGCGTCCATCCGTCCATCTGTGATTCACGTGGTAGTTTTATGTTTCTGCGATATCTCCAGTATGTGTTGACGGATTTTCGCCAAACTTTTGTCACTGGTGCACCTTGGGACACAGATGACCTGATTACGTTTTTGGGTCAAAAGGTCAAACGTCACACCATCGCGGCAGAGGCGCACCACAGCACTCGACGCTACCGTCGAGTGCAACTTTTTCTAGTTTATGCCCGATGGTTGCCTGTAGTGCAACCAGAGGCATTGTGTTTCCTGGCTGTTCGTGAGTCTCCGTCCAAAGCCTTCTCTGTCAGGCTCCCATGGCCGGAACTCGTTGGAAATTTTGTACAGTAGCATTAGTTTTTAGACTTGTCCTTAAATCGTTGCTTTTTGCTGGATGAGAGTGTATTTAGTGCAATAGAGATGTTGCATGAAATTTCGCTGTCAACGTTAACGTTATTCTAGATCTTGTTCATTGTGATCGGACACGCTTTGTCTGTGTACCATTCTTTGTTAATGTTACAGTGTGGTAAACATGTATGATATTTGTTGTAGGAAATATTTTCAACATTTGGGGTCCCATTTTTCTTGCGGATAAAAGATGTAAGTATTACATTCAAGTTTTTGGGGGTTTTTATGGACACACAACAGCTGTACAGTGTACATACTGCAATCTTGGCATTGGTATTGTATACAGTGTGCGGCAAAAAAAAGTATCCCCTCATGTTATTTGTCATTTTCTAAGCAACCACTTGGAATTTTTGCGTGAAATTTTACTCGTTTATTACTTGTTCATATACACATAAAAATGCCAAGCGGTATTTGATTGCCTTCAATTACTGCAAAGTTACAGAATTTTTTGTGTTGCCACCTAGTGACTTGCACATTCAAAACTCTGCGTACTGAAAAGACTGCGCTAAAATAAGTAAATGAGAAATATTGTTGAGTTAATGATGCCAAAGTAAAGCAAGCTTCATAAACAATAAGTCTCATCTGATCTATTCATCGACAGTTTCTTGATGCTTTTGGTAAAGCATTTATTGTTGACGCTACCACCGTGAGCTTTCATGCACTGCAGGTAATCTGGGATAACCAGCCACAGAGAACGATCGCAAGATTGGTAAGTAAAACTTCACTCAGCAATTAAATGCATGCATGAAAGCTGTCGATGGACACTTCGAGTAAAGGAGAATTGTTTATTTTGTTGCTCAAATCGCGACGAACTTTACATGTCCCGTTACAAAATATGATGCATCTTTCGTTCTGCAAACATTCTGTGAACATCAGAAATGACTACGTGGTCACACAAGAAATTTAATACCTCTGTCATAATTAAAAATAATATAATGCTGCTTAGCAGTTTTATGTGGTTATGAATGAGTAATAAATTTGTGAAATTTCATATAAAAATTCCGAGCGGTTGCTAAGAAAATGGCAAATAACTTTAGGGGATACTTTTTTTGCCGCACACTGTATAGCGTAATGCTTGTCAAAGAGACCACCATGACGTGATACATGACTGTTTTGTCTGTAGAATATATTTAAGATAGTAAGTCTGTAATGTATGGTATGACTGTGAAAGTAATGTTACGTCTGATGACAAGATGAAAAAGTATACATTGAGGTGGCTTGTTTCTATGTTGAGTATAAAGACTATCAAGCAGTGTGTGACATATGATGATGGGATCAACAGAACTAGATAGAGGGACAACCGAGGACTACTTGCTGAGATGGCGTCAAGGAAGATTTTAAATTTTTGATCTTGCCTGAAGGGATGCACAGGTTAGGAACAAATGAAGAAGGAAGATCAAGGGTGCAACCAACGAACCCAGATTTACCTAGAAAATGGTAGCTAAAGTGGTATTTGTGACTTGTAAAAGTAGTACATTTCAACATTTTCATCATCTTACTGTGGTTTTGCTTACTCTGCAGAAAGAGCCAATTAGTCAAGTCCGACAACGCATTCAGGCAAAGCTTGATGTTCCTGATAAAGAATTTGAAAAAGTATGAATTTATCAACTATTTTTATTCTTGTTGATGTATGCATTGTATTCAATGCAGTAGCAATTCCATATGTTGGTAGTTGGTCTTGTGTGAATACAGCAAGAACTTCCATTAAAACTATGGCAGATTTGCATTTGGATTGTAGTAAACATGCAAATATGTTTGTGGAAAACTTCCTTCATATACTTTGTACTGACCACATTCGGGCAGTAAAATGGTACACATCTTCTGCCATTTAATATCATTTGAACGATCACATCTATTGGTAATTTTTACATACTTAACGTATTATTGTTGATGTTAAGCATATCCACTGTTTACTGTTGGTGTATTGTATCACTGTTTTGTGGCTTGCTAGTAATGATGCTTTATCACGTGCATTTGACTTGCAGTATTACTTAAGTGTTTGCTTGCTGTGGTTCACATATCATTACTGCTAGTGCAGGGTGATTATATGTACTACAGTGCCTGAGGATGATGTGTCTGTTGCAGTTCAAGATTGCTATCGTTGTAATGGGCCGACCAAAGTATCTACCAGATGACAGTGACTATGTTGTCAGTTTAGATGATTTTCAACCACCACACTGGCAGGGTCGATCTAGATCGTTTGATGGTACATAGCTCAAGTTGATCATATAATTTAGACTTGCGCAATACTTTCAAGTAGTGTATGTAAGTTGGTTGGACAATAAGAATTGCGTCCAGACTAAAATTTCCTGCTCTAACAATTGCCAGAAGTTCACTTTTTGATGACCCGGCCTAACCTGGAGTAACTTTGGAGAATTGGCCAGTTAAATGAAAACCAAAACTACACTGTGGTCCATAAAAATATACCACTGTTTTTCTAGTAGCTTTTTCAAACATCCAGTTTCTATAATTCTTTCACTGTTCGTTCAGATGTGAACTGCAGAGAAGCTGGAATAAAATCTACCACCCTGCCTCAGATCATACCATAACTTCTAGAAAGGCAATGATGGCACAAATGTCTCACTGCATGTTTAGGCTGCATGTAATAGAATAAGCTGTCAACCACAGTAGGCTATTTGTTTTACACTATTATCACAACATAAAAGTTGTATTGTCCGGTTGTAAAGATTAAATGAAGTATACACTGAGTGTCAACACTGAATGAAACAAAGTTTAGTGTTGACAACATGCCTAATACACAAGCTGCATTACGGCACTGAACAGCAACAGTAAGTCTGTATAATAGAATCTCAGTTGAGTGAAGTTCACCAGTTATGACAGTAATGCATCCGCCAAGTTCAGCAGCATCTTTGCCAAGAGCGCCGGCAGACTGCCATTCCCACTGTGAAGCATTATGTGTAAAAGTTATAATGAGCTGCATAGTGCACTGTAGCCTGGTCATTTCTTCCTGGGTGGATGCAGTGAACACTGCTGGTGGCCGTGCCTATTGCTTCGAGTAACACAGGGTGAAGTGATACTGTGGCCAGAACTTCCAGTGTGTTGTCTCACTGGATAATGTATACTGGCTTTGTGAGAATTTTTCGTGCCTGTTTGGAAAGTGTAAGTTTGAATGCATTTGTTACTGTGGGGCTTTGAAGTCTGTGGTGTATTTCGTCTCATCATACATTCTGTTTGTCTTTGTGTCTAGGGCAAGGTGGATACCAGGCAAGACCGTGGATTGGCCTGGATCACATAAATCGGTCCAAAGGTCCTCGTGCTGCGTACTTGGAGAAGGCTATCAAAATCCACAACTAATGATTACACTGTTGCAACGTTTGTGATGCAGTTGCAGCTGTACTAGTCTGGTTGGGTTGGGTTGGGTTGAATGTGGTGATGTGGCGTCATCGTTGCGTAAACACCCACAGTCGTCTGTCAGTTGGTCATTGTTATCCTTGTCATAATATTGTCTGCACTGTTGCAGTTCAGCCAATAAGAAACTTGTAGGTTTTTATCGTTGATGAACCACCGTTGACTGACATGTCGCTTGTTGATGACGTCGGTTTTAAATGAATTTTACCATCATGGTCACTTTGATCAGCCTACAGCACTGGTCATTGTGGCGCTTAAACTGTTGATGCTGTAATTTATCAGAGCGCAGTGTACATAGATGAGGCGAAGTGTCGACTCTACTTGCAATTTATGTCACTGTCTGATTAGTTGCCACGTTTGCTGTGATCTCGGACATGTTAATAACTGTTGTACATAGTCTGTGCTGTCGTCAACTGAATTCTGTTTGTCTGCGTTTTTCATTCTCGCACGAGAATATCGGATAACTTACTAAGAGTGTGCAAGAATGTTTATGTGCAGTGGTAAGACACGCCGAGTAATGTGTCAGAACACTGAAATTGTCTGCTGCTGCAGGTTCTCAACAGTGTACTTGTATACTGACATTGTACAGTACAGTTAGATGTACTGGGCTGGGTCTTGTCATGTGCATCTGCAGTGTACAACGTGCTCAAAAATCATTTGTAAATTTACCGGCTTTCTTCTGTTGTGGACCATTTTATCAGTTGCCCACTGCTGAAGTGTCGTCTGTGTAATGTATTCTCTACAGTATTGACATGCTGAAAATGCCGAGCCTGCGAGGGTTATGGGGCAGAGTCGTTGGGTGATATAACGGAGGTATGTAGTGATGAACAAATGATATAGATTGTGAACCACAGCAAGCAAATATGACAAATGCTGGAGTCACAGAGACACACTGGCAGAGTTCAAAATGTTGATAAGTATGTTTGTCAGTGCACACATATACATCTGCTGATGGTGTTTTATTCCCTTCACGTTACAGTGCTGCCATCTGGAGGAAAGTAGGAAGTGCATTGCTGTCCCATTGAAAATGCATTATGGGGTGAAATATTGGGGCATACTATGGGGTCATCAGATTGCCACCAAAATCTAATCGATTGGTGCCTGGACCACGCTCTACCTCCAGTGAATTTCATCAAAATCCATGATTACTTTTTTGGAGATATTTTGCATACACTCGGACACACACAGAACCCTACGGTTACATTACATGCTCAGCAGAGGTAATAAGTTTGTCTTTCGTATTTTTTGATAAATCTGTATAAAAGTGCTGACAGTATTGTGAACTAAAGCCGTGACGTTTTGAGTGGTTGCTCATAGTTCGGGAGGTAGCTAGTACTGCGGTGAATGAATGAGTGATAATCACAACGAACAGACTGAGAGACGTGATGTCTTCATTTATTGCTGTGAGCAACATTGTCAGATGGTTGGAAAACTACCTGAACACTGCTGTGCATGTGCAGTTAATGTGGTGATATTTGGGAGAAGTAACCTTGTTGCTAGCAGTTTGCTAGTTTCAGTTGACAAGAAGTTGATAATTTTGTAATAAAGAACCTTTTTGGCTTATAATTTTGTAAGTTTTTTTGCTCAGCCGATGGCTGTAGAAGTTGTTTACCTCCACTGGGATGTTGCAGACTCCTCAGTTACTTGCTACCATATTCTGTCCACTAGATGCCACTGTGATTGTGCCATGTGAAACGTCATGGGACACAATCACTGGCGTCTAGTGCATGCAATAGTATTTACCTGTAGACCAAATTAATGAACTTTATTTGGCACTTTTTGTTAGCAAACCTTTTTTATTGTACTGGTAAATTGTTTTCTGATTAAAAGTTTGCTGTTAGATATGCCACTCAGTTCAATATATGTTGTTAAAATTTTGTTATGATGTGTTTGTGCGTTTCTCAATGCTGGCGTGTTACAGTTTCCCAGCACAGTATGAAAACATGTACACAAATTATGAACTTTCTCATATTTATCAGTGCTTAACCCATTCATCAGCATCCACTTCCCACGCCAGTTCAGTCTATAATTTGTGATTACCAAAATGACTGCTTTTAGCCAAGTATTTCTCCGAGCTGTGCACTATTTTTTCAATAATGTCGCAACTTCTGCATCGTAACAGGAAGAACCCTGTCATCTTCTTCAATAGGTGAGAATTTGCCAGACATTCTCTGCATCTAGCCGCTTTGACGCTGTCGGTTGGGTGAAGGAAGGGTGTCTGGCCTGTAAAAGCTTTGCACCAAAACCCCTTAGCCATGGTAGATGATATTAGTGGGTGAGGTAGAGGCTGTAGTACCTTATGACAACCCCATCTTCGTGTCAATGCAACTGAGATGGCAGCCGGCTTACCCATGTTCTCCTCAAAAATGTCCGTTAAGAGGATGTGTATGTATGTGTCTCTGCATCTAGCCATTGCTCTTGCTGGCAGCTTACTCTGACCGTGTGCATCTGAATGTCATTCAGTAAAGATGTGTGTGCACCTTTTCACTTTTTCTCAGAGAATTATCATTTACAATGCTGACAGAAGCTGATCTGTCATTCATTAACAACACCTGCCACATTTTGGCGTCCTACTGCTAGACCATTGTACTACTATCTAATAATGAGTGTAATTCAGAGCCGTCCCTCACCTACATTAAGCCTGCAATACTCTACAACAACATGTATGCAGTGAAAACACTATAACGTCCAATGTCCTGATTCAAGCTTGCTATTAATGGTATTTGTGTACAGGATGATCATGATTACGTCACATTTCAGTAAATAACTACAAATCCGTAATGATCAGCAAGAAGTGCTGTATTTTTCACCTTCAAGAACAGTGCATGTATTTGCAATAAATAAATCTGTAAGATTTCAAGTCCAGAACTTCAGACCATTATGTGCTATACATAAACTGACTGTCCTGTAGCTGTCACTCACTATAATGATCACGTATACACATTACACAATTGTTCGCTGTCACAACGCTCATTTTTTGGCTAATAATTGCATTTTTTCATCCACAAAAGCAAGACATGTCACACATGAATACTGACACAGTAATGAAATCCCCATTTGATGTAATCACTGCCAGAAACAGTCTTGGAAAACATTTCTGTAGAAGGGGAGCTGTTCAACATCACAAAGATGCACAGTACTTCAGCTACAGTGTTAAAATCACCTATTTTGACTGCAGACAAACACTTCAGTTAAAAGTCATCACCCACAAGGAAAGAAAATTTTCTGTGCCCGTGATATAGCAAAAGCAAATACGGTGAAGGGTATTCTACACAGAATGTTAGGAAAATACACGTCGGACTCGGCATATGGATTCGTTAGTTTAGTGCTTATACACCATTTGGCAGTCATTTCAGCAACAGAAAAACCTTTAACTTGGATGGTGCTGATGAAAAGTGGTAAAACTAGGAAAACGTCAGAAGACAACCAGTAATATTTAACTGTAGCTGCCCTGCAGATCAATCAGGAAAGGGACAGGATCTATTGTACATGCTGTGAAGCGTGCATGGGACATTTCATATAAATGACTATCAACTGCAATGCATTCACTTTAAACTACTTACTTACTTACTTACTTAAGCATGAAGACTTATAATACTTATCGATATTACATCAAAGTACTTCAGCTGCTGGCAAAGAATGAATGACTATACTTGTAACAATAAGCAACTATAAATAATGTTCACAACTATTTCTGGCTTTAGAATCCAAACAGCTGCACCAGGCAGAATGATAAGTTATAAGCTGTAATGCACTGTCAAAATATAAATACATGCTACCTCACATAACAACACTGTGGTGGGCAAAGACTAAAACATGACACTGGGCCTATTCAAAAAATGGTACAAACTGATCTGGTATAGCCGATGATTGTGACATCACCAGCTCAACTGGACTAATTCAGTCCATTTCAACAAGAAGTACAGATTTAGCCACAAAAGCACAACCAAATGTTGAAACAAACTAAAACCAACGCTGCATGCAATTGTTCATACTGCAGGACTAAGGAATGGAAACTTCACCAGAACTAAGCAGTAAGGTCTTCTCAGCAAAAACATCACATATATACTCGTAAAAATGGGCAGAGTATCAAGAACAGAAATACAAAGTAATTAAGGACAAATTCAACTCGATGATTAACAGAATCATACACATGCCACTGCACACTTGAATAGAGATCTTTAACAGCTTCTCATGGTTTAGACTGCTCAAATCAACTTACTGTGCACTAGAACGGGCCCAGTAAAGGCATTATAGCATCAAAAGTAGCACGAGATCAACACCGTTTGATCATCAACAACAGCCACAAAATATTCTGCTTTATACTGAAGACAAACTACTGACGTACTATACAATACATAAACATTAATCACACTCAAACAAACAGATGCAGGCTTGCTCTAATAAACATGCAAATAATAAACAAAAAATGCACAAA
>Ga0209679_1001021_pt1 | contig 11303 bp, 9 predicted proteins | sample WorMetHEROISLAND_4_FD_187408 | JGI IMG/M metagenome (GOLD analysis project Ga0209679, IMG submission 187408) | Marine gutless worms symbiont microbial communities from Max Planck institute for Marine Microbiology, Germany - Olavius sp. 2 HERON... ...
ACAGTAGCACGTTGGATGACGCGCGACCCCACTGTCGTTTGATGGCTCCTTTCTAGAGAACCCCTGCAAATACCTGCATATACTTTACATTGCCATAAACTACAGTCCCTGCGCAACGTGACAGCTGCTATAGTATGGGTTTATCTGTATTTAGTTTTACGCAATTGTTTTCAAAATCCAAGAAACGATATTCAAGACGAGCGTTAACGCACCACCTCACTGTCCTTTAAAGTCTTCTTTCTAGAGAACTCGAGCGAATATCAGCACAAACCTTATATTGCCAGAAACTAGAACTAGATCCCTGCAAAAGATTTGCGCCGCTGACAGTGTGTGTCTATCTTTATTAGTTTTCATGCTATTATTTTGCAAAAACCGCGCAGTCTGAGAAAGCCAAACCGGTGCAAAAACAGCGAACGCGAACATAGCAATTCAAGGTCATTCAAGGTCATACATATTGGGATCAATGAAAAGCAGACGATGGACTGCATGCATATTGCTATATAATAACACAGGCCTCATCTCTAAACTTTCCGGAGATATATCCCGTGAAAAAGCTGAAAATTGCCGTTGTCAACAATCCCACTGTCGTTTGTCGTTCCCCAGGGAACCTCCGCGAACATCCACACAAACCTTATATGGCCAGAAACTAGAGTCACTGGCCTACATTTCTGCTGCTGATAGTATGGGTCTACCTTCGTTCAAATTTTCGTTGTGGGCTCCATAAAACATATTTTCTGCAACAGAGTGCGCATCGGACGTTCAAGGTCATCCAAGGTCGTTGACTATGGCACCAATCGAAACGGCGTATGCGACTTCCTATTAGTCTTTTATAGTAACTTTGGTCCTATCTTGCACCGTTTCTGAGATATGGCGAGTTACTGGCTGAAAATCGCAATTTTTCCTACCCCACTCTCATTTAATGCCCTCGCTAGGGTTGAATCCTTTGGAATTTTTGCCTCAACTCTGTTTCGCCAAGACTCTTTGGTCTATCTGTCGGTGAAGACTTCGTGATCCTAGCTTGTGCTGTTTTTACTTAGTGCCAGCATGTGACAGACGGACGGAGAGACAGACGGACATCCCGACGGACATACAGGGCTCTGTATAGCACGCTATGCTGACGCCCTGTGAAAACTGCTAACAAATGAAACTAAAGCATTTTTTTGCCAAAAACGAAAATACCATATTTGCAGGATTTCCAGAGTTTACCTACAAAACAGTTTAATTACATGACTTTGTAACTGTTTGACCAAACATCTTTGTTAAAAATGCTGCTAAGTTAGGCTTAACAAAAAGAGGCATTAACTTACACCATGATCTGGAGCGATTCTTCCAGTAGAGTGGTTAGTCACTATCATAAAATTACTTATTACGGCACTGAAAATGAAGCTACTTCAGTTCAACAGCTACTTCAGTTCAACTGATGTATTACTAGTCTGCGTGGGTCTTTCTTTATGGTCACATTACTTCTGGCTGAAAACGAAAAAGAAACAAGGAAGGCCGGCTGTCGCCGACAAACCCGCGCGACGCTTGCGAAACGTTTGCATGGTTTATGTAAGAACAGTGGGGTTGTAAGCTGTGGGGTTGCCTATCGATAGCTTGCATATGGTTTCCCTTTAGCGTCCTATATAGTAACTGTCTGTAAAATACGTCACTTTGGAGATATTCGCCTTCTAAAACTACTGTGTCCTTGAAACCCGGGTCAGGGGTCACTCGAGGTCATCGAAAGTGACACCATTCGATAGTTTGCATATGGTTTCCTATTACCGTCCTATAGTAACTTTGTGTCTACAATGAACCGTTTTCGAGATATGACGACATATTGGTCGAAAATCGCGGAAAACCCTACCCCACCCTCATTTGGCACATTCCTTTGGGGTGACCCCTTGCAAATTTTTCGACAAGTCACACCTTGCCAGAAACTAGAATCATGGGGGCTATCAGAAGGTGTACATTTCACGATCCTGCTTTCGCTCTGCTAGGCACAAACGGACAGACGGACGGACACGTTGCTGTCGCAAAGACCGCGCTAGCATAGCGTCGTGTGGGTAAAAAGTGAATTACTGACCTGATCAGCAGACATGTCACTGCTGTTCTTAGCATTATTCTCCTGAGTTACAGCAGTCTTCACCGCCTTGCATGCATTGTGATAATCCTTCTTTGACTTCTCCACCTTCATCAGCTTCTTCGTCCAAGGTTTCTGCGCCTTTATATAACAACACCAGACCGTCAATGACAGAGTAGCTCATTCCATGATGTAGACATTACATCTAGCTGTCTGACACTTGTACTGGAAGGAGAGTGTAACGATGCTTCGTAAAGTGAGTGCATGTAGAGACAGAACGTCAGAAGGTACTGTATAGCAAACATTTCGTGACATCACAGAAGTGCCCGTATCATGTGACCTTTGATCTGAACCTTGAGACCACCCTGGATGCAGGCCTATGTGGGGACCATCATGTGCAAGTTTGGTGGCGATCCAGTCCTGTCTGTGGCAGAAGAAGCGATTTTTGTCACATCAGAAAAGTGTCCGTATCACGTGACCTTTGACCTTGACCTTGAACACACCCTGGATGCGGTCTATGCTGGGGACCATCGTGTGCAAGTTTGGTGGTGATCCGGTCATGTTTGTGGTAGAAGAAGTGATTTTCGTGTAATCAGAAAAGTGTCTGTATCATGTGACCTTTGACCTTGACCTTGAGCACATCCTGGATGTGGGCTATGCTCGGGACCAGGTTGTGTAAGTTTGGTGGTGATCCAGTTATGTTTGTGGTAGAAGAAGCGATTTTCGTCACATCAGAAAACTGTCCGTATCACGTGACCTTTGACATTGACCTTGATGTTGAGCACATCCTGGATGCAGGCCTGTCCGGGGACCATCGTGTGTAAGTTTGGTGGCGATCGAGTCATGTTTGTGGTAGAAGTAGCGACTTGCGTGTAAAAGTTTACAGACGGACAGAGAGACAGAGAGACAGACAGACGGATGATGGACGCCTCACGATTGCATAAGCTCATTCCAATGGAATGAGCTAACAAAACTCCAAAATTCTTTTGACAGAACTTCTGAAAACTCAACATCGCTGTTACCGTACAGTCACCGGACACCTGCAACTGTCAGAACTCCAGCTGTCAGGTTCAGTGACATTGTCAGTTTCAGAAGCCAAAGCATTCACTTGACAACTAGAATTATCACACTTACTAATACCAAAGAGTTGTCCCGGCAACGGGATGTATACAAGATAAGATATTTATTGAAGCAACCATGAATGGTTGAAATGATACAATGCAACAAGTATAACAGTTATCACTGACAGTCAGTTACTTAACTGTAACAAATGCCAAAATACAGCTGACAGCAATGACACTATGTCAAAGACATATGGTAAATTATTTATTAAAAAACTGCAAGCAATAAGCGATAAAAAAACTGCAAAAATCAAAAAGTATAAGCATGAACACTATGCACTAGCTTAGACATATATTCTGGCTACTGCTGACAGATTAAATGTATAAGCTAATACATGTTCGTGCTTATACTTTTTGATTGTTGCGGTTTTATATCGCTTACATAACATTAAATAAATTGCTTGCAGTTTTTTATAAATAATATTTGCAGTTTTGTTAAAGAATATAGTTTGGTATGGCATGAATGGCAGAGTATCAAAAAAGAAATTAAATATGGCGGCCCCGATGTTGGATTTGTCGGAACTATAATAATACGGCATTTCTGTCTTTACTTCAGTCTCTGTGCCCTGCCGCCATCTCAGATTTTGTCGTAGTTGAAAAATGACTTTAGGGAACGTAGGGGACTGAAGATAGCTGAAATAGCGGCTGAGTTATGGTGATTTTCTTTTTTTTCAAAATGGCCGTCGGCCGCCATATTGGATTTTGTTACCGGTCAAAAATGACGTCACAGCATGTTACGGATTACCGATGTCTACCACCGTGCCAAATTTGGTGACAATATCTCAAACGACAGCCGAGTTATTGCGATTTTCCGTTTTTCAAAATGGCGGCCGGCTGCCATCTTGGATTCTGTTGTAGCCCCAAAATGACATCACGTCACACTGCGGGCTGACTATGGCTAGCCGCATACCAAATTTGGTGAAGATATCTCAAAAAGCGGCTGAGTTATGGCGATTTTCATTTTTTCAAGATGGCGGCCGGCCGCCATCTTGGATTTTGATACGGGTCAAAAATGGCGTTACGGCACGTTGCGGACTGTCCATGTCTACTACCATGCCAAATTTTTTGGCTGTACGTCAACTGGCGGCAGAGTTATTGCGTTTTGTGGAAAAATTCAAAATGGCGGCGTCCGCCATTTTGAATTTGTATTTGGCAATTCTGGACCATCCACGAAGTTCACTTATGGACCTGAAGCTGCACAGAAAATTTGGAGTCAATCAAACTTTTACTTTTGAAGATATCGTGATTTTAAAATTTTTTAAATTTGGCTTAAAACGCCTATTCAGGCCCCCAAAATACGTTTTTGGGGGTTTTAACCCCTAAATGTTACTTTTCGTTGTTAAGACCCCAAAAGGTACTTCTTGGCCGGACACACGCCGTTTGAGCCCTCATTGGTCACCGTACGACGCGCGGTGCGACCGGGACGCTGAGCGAAGAGTACAAAAAATAAAAATAAAAAAGGGTAGCCCAGAATGTACGGCCAAAATTTGGGTGGTCGCCCAGATGCCCCTGGTGAACCGATCTCTAACAAATTTTGCATGCGGGTTCGTGTCCCGGATGTGTTTCTTAATTTTGAGTTTCAGAAAGATCGGTTGAAAAATATGGGAGCTGTGGGGGTCGAAATTTCACCTCTCCCATTGAAAAGGCACATCGCTTATACAACTGCTTGTTGCTACCGCACAAGCCGTGATGATAGCATCTCAGTATTGTACGTTACATGTCATTTTGAGAACGTGTAAAGTTTAACAAACAACTAAAAATTAAAGAGACCTTATGAAACTCATCTTCAAATACTTTGGCTTCTTTACAGATGCCAACCATCTGCTTATGATAGTTTGCAGCCTTCCAGTCCTTTAGCTGAACGATCACCTCAGCAAGCAGTCGATCCCTGACAATCAGATGAACATCTGCTAGTTCTTCAGCCTCCACTAACACTGACAACAGCGCCTGCTTGTTACTGCCATATTCCGGCCCTGACAGTTTCACACCACACATAATCATGTATTCACTCCTAGATGGAAACAAAACAGTACAAAATATTTTAACAAGATGTGAAACCATTCCTCCCACATACTGCTATGCAAAGTGCTTACAAGCACTGGATATTCACTCACATACTGTGCTGAAACGTCATCAGCTCTCACCTCACACGGTCACACCTCACATCAAATGTTTACTTTACAATGATATAAACATAATGAATGACGTAATATACAAAATGTTGTGGTAGCTAATTATGCCTTCAATAAAAAAATTAGCAGTATTTAACTATGTTCAAATTAAAACTACTTATAGTTAACTAAATGTTATTTCACATTCTTTCTGTTCTACTCAAGAAGAGTATATCAGTTGGTATCCAATCCACCTAACCTTTTCCATTTTACTGTCGAATTTTCCACTGATATACAGTGATATTACAGATATGAAACAACCACACAGAGTAGGAATGTGCCGGACTTCTGGATCTAGATTTAGTCAGATTTACATCTGCAAATTTGGATTTAAAAGAAAATTACTGCACTTATATAATCACTGTTTTTCCTTGACCTCAGTCAAATAACAACATCAACTTAAATAAACAAACACTTTTAATCACATAATATTATTACTAAAGAACGACCAATTCAGGGTGTAGGACCTATGTCCGACCTGCGCTGTTGACATGTAAACATGGTTGATACCAATGTTTGAACTTTGACACTGACAGACGGTTCCACTTGGACAATGATACACTGTTCTCAGTTACTTCTGCTGCCAGCACCGTGGTCTTGAGGACGGACGTTTTTGAATTACGGGAGACCAGTGAAAGTGTGATGAGCATGACAAGGCAAGAGTGTGAGTGCCTATAACAGACGTCTTTACAAGCCGGCTTGTTTCCTGGAAACTCAAGTACTGTACACCGCAGAAACCACCGGCATGTCTCAACTGTATGTAGTACTGGGAGACCACCCAAGTATTGCCAATGTGCACCGGCTACTAGTCAACCACGGGAACACGGGTAGACCAGACGGGGTCAGCTAGTACGTTATTTCACATTCTTCAACCATAGCATCCTAATGACCAGCAGTATAAAGGCTGTTGGTAGCTTGCATCTGCCAACTTTGATTGACTTCTACCTTCATATTCAGTTAATAAAAATAATGAGTTAATTAGGGGTTATTAGTTGCTAATGTCGAACTCTTAAGATGACAATTAGGCTGATCTGATTTCTGACTTTCGACCAGTACTGTCAGTGCTTGAAGTAGCTGATGGCAAGTGAAAACACTTCGACAGCCGTCCACTGTGTCTGTGTCACACTTGTCAGTATGTAACAGCGTTGTTGTTGTGACCTTGAGTGACAAGACTCTTACACATCAAAATACAGACAATATTATGAGCTCTATGCATATGTAGCGCAATCTGCAATCACAGAATTTTTAACTGTAATGTGTGTGTGTTTCAACTGAATCAAAGCAACACTGCAATGAGACCATGATCAAGATTGTCTCTCCATTTGTGAGCCCAAGATTTCAGTCGTTTTGCATAGTCTTTCTCAATCTCTGAACGTTCCAACACCAGTTTTGACAGTTCTCCACACATCTGCACCCCAGACTCAGTTCTCTTCACAACATGCTGGTATCCATTCACATCCCAGAAACTGTCGCCTGCCGCTACTGCATCACCATTTTGAGTCATCATGTATGTCTGCAAGAATGAACACAGTCTACAAACATTAATATACACTGAATTCAAAAACCCAAAAATAGGCTGAGAAGCGTCATCTTTACATGATATGCATCTTACAAGATAATCAAGACGTGGTAGGTTTTTACACAGAAATATCTCCCTGCATAGTGGGTCCTAACTGTTAAGGTCACAGTGCTAAGTAACTCAGCTAACCAGTTGTCCGTTAGGGAGAGGTACGGCAGATTACTTTACAAAACCAACATTTGACTCACAGATGACATCCCGTGATTGGTGTGCCATACAGCAACATTATTGACTTAACTGGTGCCACTTTTGTACAATGCCCTCAGCATGTGAAAAATTAGCAACCAATACCACTTACAAACATCATGTGATTCTGCTCACGATTTCTGTTACCATGACAAGCACGATGTTTGCTGATGGAAGGTCATGCACGTATGTTTATAGAGTTTGACATAAGAGTGTATAGTGAGTGATGTCATGTTATTCCTGCTCGCAATGTCTGTTACTTATACATCCATGACACTCTGCATATTTGTTTTAAGCTCTTTTTTTCTGACAATGTAAGGTGCCCCACAGCGTTACAGGCACGACGTCATCTAAAAATGCCTGCATTTATACGTTACATTATGTCTAATGCCAAGCTGAAGTAATGCATGTACACCACCTAGCACGTAGCACATCTTTTGACTACAGCTCAATACCAGTCACATTAAAACACGTCAGCATGCCAGGATGCCGTGACAGATGCTGGGATACTAACAGTAGTGCTGTTACGATAATCAATATCGATATCGCGATATATGGCGGTGTCTCTGCCGCGATTTTCCCTCCGGCGATTTGATGCTTTGATCGAGATCGGTAAAAGTGGGATCGTAACAGCACTAATTAACACTGTTAACACTGGCTGAACCTATGATTGTGCACAGCCTGGTGTCACACTAAGTGGATGGTCATGAAGGATTACAGGAGACTGCTGTCTAAAATCCACCGGGATGCGGAGCACCAGGTCAGATGCTGGGATGCTGTTTGCAGATGCTGAGACATGTAAGCTGAGATGCCAGGTATCATATGCCAAGAAGATGTGCAAAGTTTCTCTGCCTGTATTAACGTCATTGTATTCTATAGCTTATTTGTCTGTTATTTATCAAACAACTGCTATTGCAACTCTTAAGGCATTGATTTATTTGCACATTGTACACCAGTATAAGTCAATGAAATACATTACAAAGGTTCTAAATGGCAATCAAAAATTTTCAGCTAAACATGTACTTCAGATATTTAATGATCAGGGGCGGCATCTGTATATATTCATAGTATTCACTGAATACCCTCTAAATCTCAGCTCTAGCTGTATTTCAATGTTTTCCATAAATCTGACCTTTGACAAGATATTAATGATGCAATTTTGTTAGCTTTTCTGCAAAAAACGCCATAAAAGTGGGCTATAAATGTGTAAGTACTCAAAACTCAACTTGAATACTTTTGTGCTCAGCTGCACTGAGTTGTTGCACAGCAGCACGTTGGTGCACAGTTACTGTCAGCCGTGTGTTCACTAACGTGCTGCTATGCAGCAGCTGAGAAGTATTCAAGTTGAGTTTTGAATACTTACACATGTATAGACCAAAAAGTGGCAATTTTTGCAGAAAAAAAGCATAATTGCATCATTAATGTCTTGTCAAAGGTCAGATTTACAGCCGCCCCTGTTAATGATATGAAACCATCAGCAGTTGAAATGATACAATGGACTACAGGCAATGTTGCAGTTTAGCGGTATTTAGATTTTCTGCCATTTATGAGCAGTGACAACTTACGGTTAGGGTTACGGCTACAGTCAGTACTGATTGTGGGTTTTACTTCTACATTCCGAACACCCACAAAGTTTATTTCATAATGGCTAAAATCTAAATATAGCTAAACTGCAACATTATAAGCTCTCAAAAGGAAATATTAACGTACTTCTGAGAGCTCACCAAAACTTATTTTATTGCATTTCATTACACGTCTAAAGTCACGAAATAAAACATATATATGGATCATCCGATGACTTTCATGCAATCGTAACATTTTTGCACATATTTGCACTACGCACCTTGTTTACGTTATAATCATCTCAATGACCCGAAAATATGTATGGCATGCGTTTGTCTAAGCGATACATTTTTACCACTTGATGCATGTAGTGCTAGCGCGGTACTGCAATCATATGTCGCCGTCCGTCTGTCTGTCCGTCTGTCTGTGATGTTGCTGTATCGTGGGCACGTAGGTTGGACTAGTTCGAAATTAATTACACAAATAATTAGCTGAGGGACTTCGCTCCTCGGATCCACAGCATCGGCAGTCTAGTCCAAGTGGAACACCCCTAAAATTCAGGTAAACTAGGGGTGGGGTAGTTCTCAGCAGGAAACCTGCAATATCTCTGAAACGGGGCATAGGTTGAAACATAGGTGGGACTACTTCGAAATTAATTACACGAATAATTAGCTGAGGGACTTCGCTCCAAGGTTACCATTGATGACCTATAGGAAGTCGCATACGCGCTTTCAATTGGTGCCAAAATCAACGACCTTGGTTGACCATGAAGGGCCATTACGCACTGTATTTAAAAACACGTGCGTCTTTCGGAGCCCACCAAGAAAAATTGAATGAAGATAGACTATACTGCCAGTGAATACGATGTAGCCCAGTGACTCTGGATTCTGACAACATAAGGTTTATGCGGATATTCGCGGGAGTGCCTGGAAAGACGGCATCATACAACAGTGGGGTAATCGAAAACGTGTTTTTTTTCTCACTTTCGGACGTTACATATTTGGCACCTTAGGAAATGACGCCAACATTATTACATAGTATTATTTAGTCCCTTGTCGCCTTTCCACTGACCCCAAAATACGTGACCTTGAATGACTTTGAATGACTTGAAGGGCCATTTTACGTTATATGTTCACTATTACGAACTGCCACTGACTAATTATTTGTTACTTATTCACTGTTATTACACGTGTGACTAATGCATGTGACCAGCGGCAAAGTGCGGGTAGTGGAGTAGTAAACAGTGATCCGCAGAATGTTTGGAATCCGCGGAAAATCCGTGGACGCTACATCATCAGAACCTTAACAAATAATGCCAACATTATTATATAGTATAATAGTATTAGCCTACTTAGCGCCTTATCGTCTTTCCAGTGACTCCAAAACACGTGACTTTGAATGACCGTGAATCGCCATTTTGCGTTATATTCTGTTTTGTGTGGGTACGTTTGGAGCTCTGAAGCCTGGTTTTCGAAGCTTGGCTACTCTTAAACTTGAAATGAATGTCGTCAGCGAACTTTAAACCGAAAAGAACAGCTGCGGCATCGTGTGGATTCCTTGCGACAGCACGGCTTTCTTGTTTACACTTGAACTTGCTACCTATTAACTATTTCTAAGTCTAGCGAGGGCATTGAACTCAAAGCTTTCAATAGCTGTCAGTCCAACGCCTTACTCACTAAGCTACACAGCATACCGATGTTGTCCAGGACCGGTCCTGGCCATAAGGACCGGTTAACCATACAATGATACAACATGAGCACTGAAGCGTCGTTGTCACATAATCGTCTGCGAATGAGATGCGATGTCTGTTCTTTGCCGGCCGCTTCACCGGCCGTGGATTGACGTAGCCGCCATTGATGCTGCTGGTGTTTGATTACCCCTCCCCTCCTCATGTGTTCCTGCTGAAGCTGCCTTCCCCTCGGCTAATCATTAACTCATGGTGCACGCTGGAGACTGTAGTGCAAAGTGACAAAATTTTTGTGCACTTTCCTTCCCGTCTGTGTCCACTGCACCTGATCGTATGCGTGCGGGAAGGCAGTTTGCAGCAGCACTGACCTCTTAATAACTAACAACTAAGTTACGTATCGACAGTAGTGCGGTGCATTTCGTCAGGTTATACTTAGGCCCGACATGTTCAGTCTTCTAACGTCATGTTACCCACTTACAACCACGGTTAACCGGTCCTTTTAGCAACGGTTAACCGGTTACAGTAAATGGGCAGTTTTAACAACCTTAATACTTACATGCGTACCACTATGCAATGAGAACGAAATACAAAACAATATATAATCTGCCCGTCATTACAATCGCTGCAGAATATTTTCTCAACAATAATTTTTCAATAATCATTTAATTAGAAGCAAAAACATGCACAAAAATTAAGCTGAAATGATTCGCTAAATCTATTTTCCGTGAATATTCACGTACACTAGAAGCCTAGTTCCGCTATTTTCCGCGAAGGGTTACCGTTCACTTTATAGGGTTAGGGTCAGTTTTCGTTAAACTCTATTGTGTATACTTATTTAAGTTCTCCCCACCCAAAACCCCAATTTTGCACTCGGGTCCCGTAATAATCATACGGTTATTCAGCTAAAATCGTCAACTACTGTTGTATTGGCCTT
>Ga0209679_1001022_pt1 | contig 11303 bp, 7 predicted proteins | sample WorMetHEROISLAND_4_FD_187408 | JGI IMG/M metagenome (GOLD analysis project Ga0209679, IMG submission 187408) | Marine gutless worms symbiont microbial communities from Max Planck institute for Marine Microbiology, Germany - Olavius sp. 2 HERON... ...
TAGTAACTTTGTGTCTAAAATGCACCGTTTTCGAGATATGACGACATATTGGTTGAAAATCGTCGAAAAAACCCAAACCCCCCTCATTTGGCACCATTTTTGGGGGTGACCCCTTGCGAATTTTTCAACGAGTCATACCTTCCCAGAAACTAGAGTGATGGGGCTATCAGATGGTATACATTTCACGATCCTGCTTTCGCTCTGCTAGGCACAATACCGGCGTGCGGCAGACAGACAGACAGACAGACGGACAGACGGACACGTCGCTATCGCAAAGACCCGCGCTAGCATAGCGTCGCGCGGGTAAAAACCAACAGTCCTAGACCTGTAGGCCAATTTACAGACATTCCTAGGAATTCCCAAGAATTTTCTAAGTTCATTCTTAGGTTCTTCTTCAGTCAGCAGCTTAGGACTTCCTAAGTTTTTCTTAGGAATTTCTTAAGTTGATTTACAAAAGGAGACTTAACACTTCTTAAGTTATAGCCATTATTCTATACAGTTTAGTCTTTTTCACTGCACTACATTAGATTGTTCGCACACATTGGCCATGGTGCCGTTGCCAATGGTTAACTATATAAACACTGGTGGACTGAGCTATATCAGCAATTTTGTTGCCTAAATATGCCACAAATAAAATTTATATTTGTTTTGACCGCACACAGACATTACAAATAAATGAAAAATTGAAATAATGAATGCATGCATGTTTGATGTTTACCTAAGTTGCACTCTCTTAAGTTTTTCATAAGTTAAGCATAAGTTGTAATTTTTTCCTTTAGTTTTTCCTACAATTCTTTCTAAATCACACACTTTGCATAAGACTATCATAAGTCTGATTTTCCTAAGTTTTCCAAAGTTGGACTGGAATGTTTTGTAAAATAGCCCCCACACCATTAACCTATATAATACAGAATGAACTAAGACCACACAAAACTGGACAGATGGCCATCTATTCAAGCTAAAATGTGTCTGCAGAACAAAAATAAATATTTCACAAGAAATATTTTCGATTGTGACCAATCTAATGACTCCTCGCTCATTATTTTCTGCTATACCGGGTATTCCTCCAAGGCTGCTCTCTAATTTATGAAAGTGAATCAGATAACCCATTCCAGAGATATGGTCACTCGAAATTTTCCAAGATGGCGAGCGGCCACCTCTTGGATTTTTTGCAACCGGAAATAGGTCCATTCGATCTGCTGTCCCCGAAATCCCTACCGTAGAACCGAACATGAAGTGGATCGGACGACCCGTTGCCGAGACATGGCCATTCGAAATTTTCCAAAATGCGAGGTCGGTCGGTCGGTCGTCGGTCCTCAATATATACATTGTTCTCATGTACTCCTCTTCGCTACATCAGGAATGTAGCGCATGAGGAGTAAAGGCAAGAGTACGATATCGGAACACCCACAAAACTTAACTTTACTATGCAAAATAGTTACGAAATGGTTAGTTTAAACAATATCTGTAGCCTAAAGTCTGCGGAGACCGATAATTTTAACACAACATACATTTTGTGCATGCTTACACTTATGCCCACTAACGGAAATCGTTAATGGCAGTATTTCAAGTTAACATCTGCAGTACACTTACCGATGTTCAAATGTAGTGTGAAAACGCTGCGAAATGCTGTTTTAATTACAAATTCTACAAGAGTTATGATATTATACTTTTGTTCGTTTTCCTAGTACGTCGACACAGATAGGCTTCCGCTGTAGTCGACAGGTTAACATGCACCCGTCAATCAATGAGGCCACCTGTCAATCACTGAGTGCGCCTGTAGTGATGTGCGATTAGTGCGATAAGTACTATTTTCAGACGATAATCATAAGTCAATCTTGATCATTTTACTCTATAATATCGGTAGAATAAACTACAACAACGGACTTTCAATCATTTATTTATCATGGGACAACAAATTAATCCGTTAAATATTACATAATTTCAAATTTCGCTTTACAAGAAATTCGAACGATTGCCGCACAGCCCTAGGTCTGTGGTGAGGTTAACGTCCATCGTGTCACGTGACGTCTGGTGCGCCACGCACGCCGTCATTGTTCGTTATGGCGCAGAACAGTGCGCACGTGGGCGACCGTCGACGGTTATGTTTAATTGTCATTTTATGCTTCTTAATTTGTGTTTTGCTTCAAAAGTGAATGAAATCGGTAGAATTAGTGTTGTCATGTATGTTTCAGATCATTTTGTCGGCATTTTGTCTATGGGAAACTGCAGTTGACTTTGAATTAGGGAGGGTGTCTGTTTGCATTTCGGCTTATTTCATTACTGTTTTGCTGCTTATTCAGTCAATTCTTCCTTTAGTTCGACGTTCATTCGCAAGGGAAGCGCCAGTAGATTTCAGCGTTTTTTGTGCGAATCTTGCCGGAATTTTTGTGCATTTTTTCATAGCTGCATTTCGGCTTATTTCAAAACCGTACATACTGCTTATTCAGTTAATGCTTCCTTTAGTTCGACGTTCATTCGCCAGGGGGCGCCACTAGATTTCGGCGTTTTGCAGTGTTTTCTTGTCGTTTTAATCTTGTCCCCACGACAACCCCAACTTTGTACTCGGGTCCCGATAGTGAGTCAACTGCATTTTCCCATGAACAAATTGGTCTGAAACATACATAACAACACTAATTCTACCGATTTCAGTCACTTTTGAAGCAAAACACACAAAAACAATGGCTGAATAAGCCGAATGACGTCACAGTAGCCGTGCCAATCCAGTCGCTTCATTAGAGACACTCGGTCGACTGACTCTCAGTTGGCTTGCCACTATAAATTTTAAGCATGGCTACTTCCTTATGCTAAATTATTAGCATGGTGTATAGTTTATGTAACAAGCATTTAATAACCTTGAGGGAACAGCTGCTCTTATCATTAAGAGCATGCCTTGGAGAAACACAACACAACTACATTAGAGTGCAGAATAAGACATAAACAATAAAACATATAACTTTTCTGTGAAAAAAGTAGTTTTCGGCTTCAACCGCGGTTTATATATAGCATAGAATATATAAATCCGTGCCAACAACCCGTTGCTAGGGCGGTAATTAAGGTTGCTCTGGGCTAAAATGCCTGAGATTTGAGTTGTAGAAATGAAACCACGCCTATAGGATACAATCGTAAGTAAGTAAATGCTGCATTGACAGATAAGGCGCGTTGGAGAGCGGACGCTAGGGCAGGCTTACTGGAAGTAATGCGTCTTTAAATGACGTCTGAATGACGAAAATATGATTGTAATATGCTGCAAGAGGGCCTGTGGACGTGGCGTGCGACATAGGCCATATGCCGTTAGTTGCGTGAGAACTGTCAAGATCGCAATTCGCAAGATTAAACTGGTTGCGCCACTAGATCGGAAGCCAACGGAGCGGAGCGGGCCAAAAAGTTAGATGAGCATAGTGGAGCGCCGGAGCGGTGAGCGTACGGTGACGCGTAAAAGGGTCAACATAAAAATAAGCTACGACACAACACTTTTTCCCACAACAACTTTTATCACAACTAGAGCTGTCGAATTAACGCGTTAATTAACGCGTTAAAGAATTAATCGCGATTAAGAAATTTAACGCCGTTAAAAAAATTAACGCACATAACGCACATACATAAATTTTTATGAAGCAGGATTTCCAACATGCAATTGAACTGCAGTTATTTGACGATCGAATAATATTCAATTAATTATTAACAACAAATGTCGGTTAATTTGTCAGTTGTGCATCATTGTTTGACGGCAAGTTCGACAGTGTTCGCATCTTGTAGATAAGTCGTGAACAGCAAGACGTGCAGACGTTCGCTGACAGCAACCGACAACATGATCTATACCTGTCGAAATGACGCGTTAATTAACGCGTTAACGCGCGATTAAAATAATTAATCGCGCGATTAACGCGATTAAAAAAATTGATCGTTCGACAGCTCTAGTTTTATCAGGTATTCCCTCGCTGGCAAAAATGATTGATTATATTATTAGATGGGTTTTCCTTTGTGGGGTAGCTTTTGTGTTGTTGTTTTAGCGAGTGTTATGTTAGTAACTGGCTCTGATGTTCACAAGCTGATCATTTGTTTCGTGTTTTGATGTGCCTTGTATTGATAAGATCTGTGCATAATGTACAGGGTGGCACCGAAAACCATATCATTTATTTTTTGCTTTGCAACGTATACTTGGTACAATATTATTATCGTCAAAACAAAACGAGTTGTATGTTGATATAGACGTGATGCAGTCTCTGCCAAAGTGATGGATGCAGTTGAAACAGGCAGTGAAGGGAGAAAACTACTGTGCCATTGCAGAACTCTAAAAATCATTTTATAGAGTAGCTAGAGACGTAACGTGATGGACTTGAGGAAGGCAGGCGTGGAGGAGTGGTGAGGAAGGCAGGTGTGGAGGAGAGGTTAGTGAGTGCAGTCGTGGCAATGTACACAAGCACAGCCAGTGGTTGGGACAGAAGAAGGTGATAGTAGGACTTTTGATGTGATGGTGGGCTATGTGGATATGCGAGTTTACTTTGAAAGAAAGTGTGAATGTGCTGAGCTGAATTGGGAGATTTCATTCAGCTTGATGATTAGAAGCAGCAGATTGGGGTGGTTTATACACGTTGAACATAAAGAAGATGATGCTGATTGAGTTGAGTGATGTGTGACTATGGACGCTGAGGGAACTAGACGGCGGGTGTCGTACGTTTATAGACAAAACAGTTTCAGTTTTTTTCTGTGACACCCTGTCATTAGAGGTGTGGTTTAGTGTGAAATTTTTTTAACAGTTAAGTTCATGGAACTAACAACCGTGATTTTTATGAGCCACCCTGTGTGTTTTTGCTTGATTGCACGTTGTTTGTTTGCATCGTGTGCCCATTGCTCGTTGGTGTTTAATGGTGGTTAGTGTTAAACATTCCGTTGTTATTGACATTGCCTGTTAGTTACAGACGTTGCATGTTTCTCGTGCATTGTCTAATCTTGTTTGCATGTCAAAATTCATCGTTTTTTCCTGTGCACGTAATTTGTTCATCTAGTGCATGTTCTGTTTTAAGTTACGTCCGTATATTACACATTGGCGCAGTTTATCAAGGATTTTATGGTTTACAGTTATTAGATGTGCATAGTTTATTGTGTTCTGACAACAGTGGAATTTGGTTGGCTGTAGTCAAGTGTGGCTTTGGGTCTGGCTAGTCTGGCTTTGGAATGGATCCCAGAAGGCGGCAGGAGGAGGGTTGGAAGACCAATGAGGACATAGCAAGATATGCTGAAAGAAGATTTTGAGACGATGGGTGTAGACTGGAGTGATGCGAGAGATACTGCCAGCGACCGTGCCAGATGGAGACAACTTGTTGTCTGATGTTCCACTTGGAACAGGAAGAACTAAGTCTTAAGTAAGTAAGTAGTCAAGTGTGCATAAATTATCGCAGATTACAGCATCGCTAGCGGGATGTGGGTGTGGTTTGTAGCATCATTGGTCTGTACGTGTCCGTCATACTAGTCATCGGTCGAATCATTCGCCTGCAGACGGTCGGCAGCATCAAGAACATCATGTTCGTTGAGTTGCCGTACGTGGACCGCGTCCACGGACTCTGCCGAGACATCTACCTTGTCCGGCAGGCCGGTGAACTGGCGCTCGAAGAACTTCTCTTCTCAAAACTGCTCTTCCTCTACCGGTCACCGGAGACAATGATCCGGTGGACAAGACCACCTCGTGAGAAGATAGAGTAATTGATGGAGACCACCCGTGAGATGAACAGGACCACCATGTGAGAAGAAAGACGTGCTGGTGCGAAGTGATGACTGTGACGTGTGATGTGTTGTGTCAGTTTGGTGTTCTTGAAGTCTGCAGTGCACTTGAGTGTCCCTTCTGCTCCAAGCTCACCTAAAATTATTAAACGAAATTAAAGTGAACTTTTGACGTCTTGACAGCAGTGAGTCGGTGAGAAATAGAGCCCTGCACAGGACGGGCAACCCGCGGGCCACGCCCGGGCCAGGCTGAGGCCGAATTTTGATAAAAGAAAACAGGCCGGGCCGGCCTAGGCTGTATACAGGCCTGTATTTAACTTTGGCGGGCCTGAAAATTTTAGACAGAAAATGGGCTGGGCCGGACTGGGGCTACGAAGCAACGAGCCAGACCGGGCCGGGCCGGGCCAGGCCATGATATTTAGACCCACGCAGGGCTCTAGTGAGAAAGCTGAGGAACTGAATGTGATTACTTCTAAGTCAGCACTTCTTCAGCTCAAATGTCTCAACTAATAACTCAACTGAAAATAACACAATTTGGCTTTTTTGCTGCAATTGTTGGTAACTGTTTTTACGATGACAGCGTTGATGCCGAGCATTCTGTACATCGATTCGTTCATAAGATGCATTGAGATTATCTGCCGATTGATGATAGGAAGAGATTCTTCGTGGAAAAGATCTTGGCAGAAAGAATAATGAAATTGAACAAAAAAGCGTAAAATGTGAGCACAGTGTGTGTGTGTCCAGTCTTGAGCACTGATGTCATCATGTACAGAAACCGCACTGTGCACTTTAACTTACTTACTTATTTTTAAAGTTGACGTCAATTGGTCTAGTGCGAACTGCAGCGGGTCATGTTGTGTGCGTCAGTAGCAGTTTCTGTCTGTGTGATGTCACTGTTCATGTGTCGTTGGCGATCAATCTAGTGTTTTTATTGTTTGCATCGTTAACTGTGGAAACTGTTGTGATCTTTTATTCTGTTCTATTGATGTCATCATGTTGTTGGCGTCCATTCCATATTCATGTATGAAGTTTCCATCACGTACATTCCTTTTGCTGTCAGTCGTGTGTTACTGCTGTTGGTAGTTGGCAACGTAAAGCTCATCTTTCCTGTCAGCACTCTCCGAATGTTTCCGTCTGGGTATATGGCCTTCGCCGGAATAACTGAAGGTCAGATAAACGGAGACCAGTTATGTTAATGTTATGACTCCGTTACTGCCAGTTATTAGTGACGTTTATATTCTGTTTCTGACTTGCATCATCTTATGCAATATTGCAGTATTTCTATTGTAATTGGCGTACCGCGTATAACTCTGTCACTCTAGTCATTGGCGCCGTACCACGTATAACTCCGTAATATAGCTATACACTCTAGTCGGGAGTAATTCCACTTATTGCTGCAAAATTCAATATTTGTAACATTTGCAGTATTTTTTTCTGCAGTTTATTTTTATATGTTTGCTTATGTAGAAGCTCCGCCCACTGCCCCCTCCCCCCCGGCCCGGTTTCGTTTTCACTGCAGGTTTTTACTCGTTCTGTTTTTATGATGTCAGCTTTTAACGGAGTATTTTTATTAGCTGAGAGCTGATCAGTGATGACCCACCGACGATGTCAGAGTGTGTTTTATATTTGCTGATACTGATTTGCCGTCTAATAACGTACATGTTCAATGAAAGTAATTTAAATGCATAACAGCTGACATTTCGCCAGCTGTTTTGAGCACCGAGTGTTTGTGTTAGCTTGTCTGTGTACACTGTTTGACAGTAAGTAACTGATCAAGTTTATCATTCCGTTTATTGTATTTTATTTACTAGGGCCAGTTTATTTGCTTTATGAGTAGCTTATTTTGTATGTTTTATTCAGAGATCGTTTCCAGCAGGAACGCCTGGGAACGGCGTTCCCGAAGTTACTTTGACAGGGGGAACGGCGTTCTCAAAAATGCAATACCAGCTTTAGGTGAACTGTACAAAAAGCACCCAGTTCGCACCAAAATTCGCCTATTTCAGATCCAAAGTCGAAATTTTTTCTGTGGATGGGGCACAGCACCCTTCCCCACCAAGGAGGGGACACCCCCTCCCCACATCCCACCTCCCTCGGCACCTATGGCGTTTCGATCCTGGCGCCTACGGCGCTCGAACTCAGTGCCGCACTCGTCCCCCCATTTGCTTATCCTGGAGACCCACTTTTTCTTTTTTTAGGAAACGATCCCTGGTTTTATTCATGTATTTTCTCTTCGTTGTTGTGATTTTAATTGTCAATACCAGTGCAGTTGATTGCCTGCAAAGATTCGTCTTTGAAATGACACGTGACATGTCAAGTGAGACGTGAAACTCTACTCACTCGCTAACTGTGTTTGACTGCTTGTAGTCATGCTGTATTTTTGCTGCTGAAGTCATGTTTATCGTGCTGTGTATTTTATTGGACCACCGTGTATGTTGCGCAGTATTTCATGTGGCTGTAGTTCACAGTCATTCTCCTAGGTGGGCAGGGTATTTTTTCTTTTTAAACCTGTACATTGACTGATGTTGCACATAGTTTCACTGGCATAATGTTGTTCGTTTCTCTGTATATTTTAGTTGAGTGTTGTCGCTAATAAGATTGATGAATCTGGTCATCATACGTTCATTACTTGCATGATGTTGACAGTGAAAAGCTACGACTGTCTATCATTCTTTGAAAGTATGCTTTTCCTTCAGTGATCATGCGTTGCTTTGAAATAAGCTTTTTTTGCTGTTGTTTATTAGTAAATTATTAACATTTTGATAACCAGAGGAATCAACTAACAGAACTCAAGAGATAAACTGTTGTTTCTGACAGTTGGTATCAGATTGTGGTCAGTAACATCCAAATAATAAAACTGGGAGTGAACACTTGTCTGTAAAAGCCAGAAATGTCATGAATTTCGACAGCTCTGGGGGCAACTGACCAAATATCAGGGAAATGTCGGTCGAGTGATTTTGCAGCGTGTGGAGAACAGTCATTGTCAATGTACTGTTTAGCCATAGTGTAGTTTTGTCAAAAGCACGGCTTGGCTGGTAAAGCAGTCAGTTTGCCGTGGTAGTTTTTTTTCTGTGAATGGCATGTCACTGACAGTTATTAAAGATACATAAGATTTGACTATATTATTATTATTATTTTTTTAAACCCTCGGTAGTAAAGATCCCAAGGGTTAAAAGCTAAAGTTAAAAACTAAGCTGGTTTGGCTAGTGGTCCGGACAGTCGATGCAGAATGAATTGTGCAAAAGCACGAAATTAAAACGTTGAATCATCACAGAGATTCTTCTTCTTCTTCTTATTATTATTATTACATTTGCCGTCGCTTAGTGAGTGGAGAAGGTATTGTGTCGCTAGGCGTCCGTCTGTCCCACGCTGCGTGTGTGTGTGTCCGCCGCATTAGTCTCGGCGGCGACGGTAATGCACTGTATCCAGTGCTCTGTAGTTATTATTATTACTGTGTAAATTGCTGGTAGGACTTTTTATTCTGTGACATTGACTGCTAAGAGTTGTAAATAGTTTTCGTTTGCTTTTCCGTGAGTTTAATAATTTATGTGTATTTATCGTTAATAATAGCGGCAAATTATGTAACGTGTCCCGGCGTGAGTTAGTCTGTTGTGCATGTTCAACACGTAATGAGACGCGAGGCTGTTAATGTTGTTTTAAACAAAGGCTTTTCCGTTGTGTCACGTGTTTGATTCAGTCACAAAATAATTAATATTCTGTTGTGTCTGGTGAATGATTGTGTCATAGAATGTTTAACAATCTTCTGTATGTTGTTAGCGAGTGTTTCGTCGGCAATGGTGTCCTGTGATCGTGTTACATTCGCATTTTGCACTTGTTACATTTTTCGCACATAAATTTATTTTCTTTGAAAAACCTTTGAATTGTGATCGTTGAGTTGTGATCTCTGATCAGTTTCAATGATTTGGGGTCAATTTTCTGATTTTTGAAGCTTACCGATGTTTTCATTATATTTTGATTGATCAGTGAGTGTAGTTTACTTCCTTAAGGATGTGTTGTTACAGAGTCATCACCTACCAGTATTGCATACAGTCGTCACCAAGGGGCCATTCACGTACGACAATACGTAAAAATTGCCAATCTTTTGCCCACCCGCCTGCTAAACTGCTTATCCAAAAATTCTAAGTAAGTAAAATTTATAAGTCAGTTTTACAAAAACGGATGAATTAAGTTGAGGTCATGTTAGCTCAGACGTGAGCATGTATGCGGTCGAGGTCTCGAGAATTGCGGTCTTCTTTGTCTCAAAGAGTTTGTTCTTGGTCTTGGAAGTCCGTAGCTGATCTTGGTGTGGTAACGTCCCATTTTAGTCTTGAGCCTGAAATATCGTAGCAACTTCATTCACGTATCAGTCATGCACTGCTCAAAACTTACCGGCTGAACTGCTAAAAACACGAGGATTCTGAATACAAATACTGGAATCACCAGCCTGGTCTTGATCGTGGTCTCGAGTTCTTGGTCTTGAGTTCTTGGTCTTGAGTTCTTGATCTTGAGTTCTTGGTCTCGAGTTCTTGGTCTTGAGTTCTTAATCCCAGTCATGCTCTCGAGTTCTTGGTCTCGAGTTCTTGATCTCGAGTTCTTGATCTCGAGTTCTTGGTCTTGAGTTCTTGGTCTCGAGTTCTTGGTCTCGAGTTCTTGGTCTCGAGTTCTTGGTCTTGAGTTCTTGATCCCAGTCATGCTCTCGAGTTCTTGGTCTCGAGTTCTTGATCTCGAGTTCTTGATCTCGAGTTCTTGGTCTTGAGTTCTTGATCTTGAGTTCTTGGTCTCGAGTTCTTGGTCTCGAGTTCTTGGTCTTGAGTTCTTGATCCCAGTCATCCTCTCGAGTTCTTGGTCTCGAGTTCTTGGTCTTGAGTTCGTGATCCCAGTCACGCTCTCGAGTTCTTGGTCTCGAGTTCTTGGTCTCGAGTTCTTGATCTTGAGTTCTTGGTCTCGAGTTCTTGGTCTCGAGTTCTTGGTCTTGAGTTCTTGATCTTGAGTTCTTGATCCCAGTTATGCTCTCGAGTTCTTGGTCTCGAGTTCTTGGTCTTGAGTTCTTGGTCTCGAGTTCTTGTTCTTGAGTTCTTGATCCCAGTCATGCTCTCGAGTTCTTGGTCTCGAGTTCTTGATCTCGTGTTCTTGATCTTGAGTTCTTGGTCTCGAGTTCTTGATCTGGAGTTCTTGATCTCGAGTTCTTGGTCTGGAGTTCTTGATCTGGAGTTCTTGGTCTCGAGTTCTTGGTCTCGAGTTCTTGGTCTTGAGTTCTTGATCCCAGTCATGGTCTCGAGTTCTTGGTCTCGAGTTCTTGGTCTCGAGTTCTTGATCTTGAGTTCTCGGTCTCAAGTTCTTGGTCGTGGTCTTGTGATTTTGATCTTTTTGGTCTTGTTTGCATCGATGGAAGTGACAGCTATGAGGTCAGTGTATTACGCCAGTGTTTTAGGCCAATGTATTAGGCCATTTGGTCTTTGTATATATATATATATATATATATATATCAGTGTTGTGTGATATCGTGCCAAGTCTCAGTCTTATATCTTTGATCTCAATCTCATATACACAGTGTGTCGTCATCTGACTTTTTGTGTTCACGTGTA
>Ga0209679_1001023_pt1 | contig 11298 bp, 8 predicted proteins | sample WorMetHEROISLAND_4_FD_187408 | JGI IMG/M metagenome (GOLD analysis project Ga0209679, IMG submission 187408) | Marine gutless worms symbiont microbial communities from Max Planck institute for Marine Microbiology, Germany - Olavius sp. 2 HERON... ...
TCACTCAGTGTAGTCTGTTGTAGCTAAGCTGTATTACCTGCTCTCCTGCTTCGTGTCATCTGCTCGGATGACTTTGACCGGATGTGCACTTTCTTGTACGGTGACATGTATGACAGGGAATATGTTCCGGATGTCTGTGGTTGTGATAACTGTACTGAGGATATATTTTTGTCTTGTCACTTATGCAATGCATTTTTGTGCTATGATCATATGAATACCACTTGCTATATCTCTATATGAAAGAGAACTTGGACATGTCAAGCATGTTGTCATTACATCCGGCAGCACGGTAGCACAAAACAGAAACCAGTTTGTAACACGCACGATGTTCTTCATTGTTCAGACACTTCCTTTGGAAACAATTGAACTTAACTTTTTGGAACCAGGGCATACTCACATGGAAGTAGACAGCATCCATTCAGCAGTAGACAGGTGCCGCAAAAACATTAAGATCTTTGCGCCATGCCAGTGGCATGTTTGGAGTATGTGTCCCAATGATTCGTAGTCCTCACACATTGTACTTACGTCTAGCAATAAGACTTTCATCGATTTCAACCGCCACGCCTGGGCCACCAAACGTTTAGTTGGGATTGTTTAGGAGGGTCTCCCTGCACTTTTCGCGTAGGAATTGGTACCATTGTGATACCAAATTTTCACACCTCCGTCATTGCTGATGCACTTTTTACTGGCAATTTCGCCGACAAACAGACAGCAACTGAGAGTATTTCTTCGATGGACAGGTTTGAATGTTTGAAAAACGACCCTTTTTGAATTGACTGAGTAGACTGCATTTCGGGCAACGAAAGTAGTAATTGTCTTTTTTGATGAGTCTTTAGTAAGTATCATTCTTCTTCTGCAATTAACTCTTGCGCAATTTCTGCGACATTTTACCAAACCCTTTATCAGCAAAAAATTCATCAACTTTATAGGATCTGCACACAATTTAACAATCTCACAAAAACTATAAGCAGACATCTTGCAAAAACCAAATGCGAAATGATAACGAATAAAAATTAACGATATTACCGCATAACATAACATATCATGTTCAGTATGCCACTTATTCAGCTTAGGTAGTATGTATGTAGCCTGCATGTTTGGAGTATGTGCCCCAACAATTCATAGTCCCCACATGTTTCACAACTGGAATCATGAGACGGTCGGCCGCGAGATGCACGACCCTTTGTAAAAAGGGTGTTACATCACACTTGTATAGCACTGATATATTTCCTCCAACTCAGCATGGCTGTACCGTCACTCATTCAACTGTGTACGTATGGCACTGTGGTGTGCTGGCTCAGGCCAATTCCATCATACTTTTGTAGAGATCCAACTTGATTTCAGTATCGAGAGCACTTGACTTTGTCACCACAGTGTCCTTATATTTGATAACTGAGATGTGCAGAGGTGAATTCTGAGAGTACCAGTATAGCACCAAATCCTCTGTGCTTAATACCCTTTGTAAAAGGATTATCGAGGCGACTTGTTCGCATGATGTGCACTTTAGTTCCCAGTGTGGGAATACCCAATCCACCGTCATTCATTTTCTCATGAAACATCAACGTAGGAGTGCACTCTTGCTGCAGCTGTGCTACATAACAGATTCACAAACTCATCAAACATAGCTATTCTAGGTCATTCAAGGTCTGCCGAAGAGCAGTCAGGGCTCTTTGGCCAACTCCACAAACTCAAACCCATTCTGGACGGCAAGCATAGTCTTGATGCATGACAATTCTGCGGCAATAGACTTCAAAGCCTGTAATTTTCCTCTTTCAGTCTGAAGGCTACGTGTCTGCAGAGCCACGCTGCATCGAAGGTACTGAGCGGAAGTCATTGGCTGACGCCTTCCAGCTCTCAGACGACGACTGCAGCAAATAATTACACAGCCAAGACAGTAGTAGAAATCACTGACAAATACATTCTAACAGGATGAAATGCTGGTCACAGAAACCTGCTTGTTCCCAGTGGCGTAACTCAGAAGCGTGTTTAATAATTGTCTGGAACTAAGGGGCCCCCCTGCACAGCCTATTGCTATGCTGAAAAATGATGATGATGATAATGATGATGATGATGATGATGATGATGATGATGATGATAATAATAATAATAATAATAATAATAACAATATACATCGGGTACTTATGCACCAAGAAAATTTGGACCTGGTACTTATATAACCGAAAAACGGTACTTCTGTAACTATGTGTACTTCTGCACCGGTTGCAAATGTGCAATATGGTACTTACGTAACTCCATTGTGACTTTTGTATCTCACACGTGCACTTTTGTAACATGTTGCATTTGTCACTTTCGTACTTCAGTAACTCGTTACATTTGTTACTATCGTATTCTAGTAACTGTGTTACATAAGTACCTACTTGGTGCACATGTACCATAAGCCAATACATATAGTTATAATCATTAAGGTACTTACAAGTGGCCATTATTAAGGTTGTTCGTACAAAATGAGTCATGCCAAGCCACCATAACGGTTCAGGTCATCATCCTCATAGTGAACAAAGTGAGATTGCTACTATATATGGAAGCAATGACGGAACATTCTAAGTGCTAGATTAATGTTGTTCATGGTTAGCTAAAGTTATACTGTTTCAGTGTTACTGTTTATGCCCAGGTAACTTTTGTGTAAAAGAAGACATCCACGACGTTAACCTACTCTAAAGGACATGTGGATTATTAGAAAAGAGGAAAACTTACCTCTTTGTATGACAATTTGACTACAGTTTATTAGCTGTGTACTAAATGCTAGATAGATGTTAGATATTTTGTTCTTATTTCAGTGTATCTCAGCTGTAGCATGAGTAAAGCCGATCCTGGCATGTATTAAAAAGTAATACTTTGGTTAAAAACAGTCATATATTGTACTAGTGCTGTTACATGGTTAGAATATTGCACCTCTTCATGATCCTAACCCTTGTAGATTACTTTGGCAAACACATATACCACATTTTTCTTTCTTGCTACTTGTGTGAAACAGATTGATTTTAGGTACAGGTTACTATGCCATACCAATAATTATATTTCATTATGTGGATAGAACAATGTAACTGATGGATGATGATGCATCTAGTTGTTTATTCATACTTTGTTATAACTGTCTTACAATGCAACTGCTGTTTCAAGTACCGTCATGGTGTTTCAGTATTTGTTTTGATGTTTTGGGAAATTTTCATAAACTATGTACAGTGTACACATAGCATGTAGTTTTGAGAAATCCACTAGAAGCAGTCAACCTAGTTTATTGGCCAAAACTTTAGAAGTCCCTGAACTTGTTGTACAGCATTTTAATTTCAAATATTGCACGTCTTGAGATTTACGTTCTGCATATGGACTTAAATTTTGATGTTTTCAAAAATGATCATCTGCACAACGACCATGTTGCTTGTTTGCATGTTTTTGCTTCACTATATGTAGGTGACTTGCATAAAATGCTCTGGCGTCTTAGCACTAAATGTGTATCCGTTAGTTATCAGAAATATGCTAGTACAGATAAGTTATTGCCACACAATTCAGACATCGAAGTCATTTTACTGAAATAAGCAAACAAAAATTAAACACATTGCCCACTGTGCAGGTGCTATCAAACAGGGAATGCGGAACAGTCAAGGGCGTCTACATCATATAAACCTTGGAGCAAATGCTCCAAGAGAAACGTACGGGGAAGGTTTTTGTGAAATAAGGGGGCTTGAGAATTCTGCATTTGTGATATAGCACACGCGAAACTTAACAACAGACAATTGTTTTAACATTCTCGTTATTTGATACCAAATGCCAGTGTAGTGGTGAAATACTGTCACTACTTATTCCTATGCTAGCAAAATACCACCTCCACATTCGCCACCCATTCCTGCGCATGAGATAAGACTTGCTCCAAGGACTAGAGAATAGACGCCCCTGGGTACAGTCTACCGCAATAGTTATTTTGTGCCATACAAAGTAAATATTTATTAATCACGGCTACTTGCACACAATATGCACACCACTCGACACCAGATCAAATGCACTAAATTATGACAAGCCAAGTGAGTGAGTGAGTGAGTGAGCAGTGTTTTACGTCCCCGCCAACACAGTATAGGTTATACGGGAGACGGTTTTTACAGGTCAAAAGACCCAACCAACAGTATCAAAGTACTGAAGGAAGATCTACAAAAGAGAAAGAAAACAACGAAAACAACTAAATACAGATATACGTAGACAATAATGCACACACAAAACGATATACACAAAATGAGCACAGCAAGTCCCCTAGTCTACACTAATATGGGGCGACTAGGGGACAGCTCCCACAGAGGGCAGGGTCTTTAGGCCTGACGGCGGTGGGGCTGCCGCCGCGGTACCCCCTATGACAGGCCAACACAAACACACTGTACTGTATACAGACACTCAAAAAAACTTGTCTATTAACCCATTTACGGTATACAGGGTGTGCCAAGAGAAAAGGATTCCTAGAAAAACTGTTTGTATATCAGCAACAACAGTACAGGACTGAGCCAAACTTTTGCAGATTCTTATGGACACAACATATCGTTCAAGTTTTCATTAAAGCAACTGATATGGTTAAAGAGATATAGCAGTTGAAACAAAATTGTAACAAATCCCAATAATATTAAAACAACCAGCAATTTGACGTAGAAAATGGAATCATATTTCATGGGACTACTAACATGTAAAAGGAAATGAAAGATATTCATAAGGCTTAAATGACACTGCACTGTTTTTCGGCAATAATTACAGTTTAATTACTTTTTTTCATCGAAAAATACACTTTTACATTTAAACAGTTATAACTTTTAAACAAAATCAAATGTTATGATGAAGTGTGCTGGATATGCGGCTTGAATCATCTTCTGTAAATACTGAAAATGTAATGAAGAAATTTGCGACATTTTCAGAGGTATATAATGTTTCTTGGAACATTGGTTTTTATTGGCACACCCCATACAACACGAAGAGGTGACGGCAAAAACTGTCTGTCATCAGTGTGTCGACTCTCAGCATATCAATGTCAACAAGAAATTCAGCAAGGCTACTAATGCCTGTGCACTACAAAGTGCACTTATTGCTGAAGTACACCTTTCATTCAGATCCCACCGGTCATTCAAGTCAAAAACAATGGAACTAAATTTAACACACAACACTGAAGCACACTGCTGTTTTCAGCATTGTGGACCTATGAAAAAGCTACCCACATGGTGGCACTAGCATACTGTTACATCAACTTTCGGCGCTCGTAAGTGAGACGCGTGATAAGCTGCACCATACTGTAACGTTTCAGAAGTTCAAGTCCCTCCATGCTGGAGGAGAGTGCTGCTGTTATTTTTTCTTTACTCATACTGCCACCGTGTATAATGTCGTGGCAACATATGGTCAGTGTACGTAGTTCGCATGCACTGAACAGTTTCTTGCGCTGCATAAGGTCAGGTGCATCTGCAACACTGTCTGATGAAGGGTTCTTCAGCGATGTATTGCTCGTTTCGTCCAACTGTTCAGTGTCAGAAGATGGCTCTACTTCTTCAGTGTTGTTCATGACCTCGGCTAATTTCGCAGCTGCGTGAACTGACGTCTGGTTTTTGTCGACCATTCTGTACCATTTCGTGGCTGTTTCTGGGCGATGACACATTAAGTCCGCCAAGTTGGCTTTTTCACTAGGATACTCTTGATGAATCTTCGAAACGGCCGACTTTCGGAAGAGTGTGCACGTGATGTCACGAAGTCCAGCTCTCTTCATGGTTGCCCGAAAGTACCGTCCAATGTTGTCGATTGTATCTCCATTCCACGACCTGAACATTAAGTTATTGTTACAGTCGTTTGGTATTATTGGCAACATCTTTGTTACAAAAACCATCAACCACTTATGCAACCCTTTTGTGAGAACTAGTTTTGCAGGTCCATGAAAAGCTGACGTTTTGTGTCGGGATACGGACACCACATACTGGTCTTTGACGTTTTTAGCCTTTTTCACTTGGTCAGTTGTCAAGCTTGACAAAACTCCCGGTCTGTTTGCATTTCGCAAAATCATTGTGCATAACAGATAGTCACGCACTGTGGTATACTCCTGCTTTGTTATCTTAGTTATGCTTCTCTCAGATGCATCACGCAGTAGCTTCAGTGCATCTTTTGCAACTTGGCTCTCGTTAAACTTCGTCACGTCATCAGGCGTAATAATGTTTGCCAGATCAATGTCTTGTTTCTCTGTATGTCTTTGGTTCGCACTTTTTTTATAGCTGGTCATCCATCGTTTTATTGTCTGCTTCATCACTGTCACTTCATGCTTTCTGTGATCAGGTCTTGTCAACAGCCAAAAGTCATACATATGACACAGACTGGACAGGTGACTCCTAACAGTGCCTGGCTGATATTGACGCTGTACAGCATATTCACCAAGAAATGCATCCGAAATATGAGTCTTGTCTAACAACAAGTCAGCCATATGTTGCTCACCATTTAGTTTACCAACGATGTTCTTAATCTGTCTCACGTGTTGTTGTGCAGATTTTATGTCAACCAGGCCACCATCTGCACTGGTTAACCACTTCTGAAATTTGTCACATTCAACCTGTAAATCACTGCGCTGCTTTAGCAAAGCGTCTTCATTGGGCTCTGCGTCTTCATTTGGCTCAATGTATTCATGTTCACCTGCTTCGTTCACATCATCACAGTCACTGTCACCAGACATACTTTCTGCCAGCTGATGTTGCTCTTGCAGCTGACCAGTAACAGACAGTTCATCTCTTTCGTCAGTGTTCTCACTGCAACTGTCGTCTTCTTTCTCCGTACGTCTGGCTTTGTTAATATACTTTGCCAGCAAGTGCGATTCTTTGGGAATACCGTGCACCTTTATGAGATGTCTCGATAGGCGCTTAATTACGGCCAAACAATGTGAAAATGGACATTTAACTGGCTTATGCCCATCTTTCGACACTATGCTTCGTTTCACAAGTATACCGAGAGAATTCTTGCGTTGGTTGGTTGTTGCTGTATGTAAATTTCTGTATGTATAGCTCTTCCTGAGCTGGAATCTTGAAGTAGCACACTTGGCCTTCTCCTGAGTCCACTTATGCGAACGCGATCGCAAATGTCGCGGCAAGTGAATGACAGTTTTGCCACATATTGGACACTGTTTCCCATCTCTGCCACCTACTTGCGACCTTGCATCTGCTGCGAATGTTTCCACTGCAGAGTGAGATGCAGCGGGCTGCACTTCGTCATCTCGAGCTGTGTCACAATCGCTTGGTCCAAAAATATCGTCACTACTGTCAGTCGCTGCAGAATATGATGTAGTTGATTTTATGTTACTATCACTTGGTTCAACTGCGTGACCTACACTGTCCTGTACTGTTGCTCTTGTTAACAACTGACCTACAGTTGATGTTGCAGCATGCATAGCGTCAACTTCTGACTGATTCACAGGCAGTTCTGAATAGCTCTCCACATTCTGACGAGCTGCAATTGCAACAAAATGAGACTCTACCAAAAAACAATAATGTCAGAAACAAATCACAATAGTTTTGAAATAATTTTCTGAGCACATCCATAATAAAAGGTCTGTCAACTACTGGTTGCACATCATAATTTACACATCCCCTCATTTATATTTAACTAAGCACATATTTCAATGAAAATGTGTGTCTATTATTTGCTTTCACCTACATGGTGACAATCTCAGGACAGATCGTCTGTGTCCTGGTCTTTTGGGTTGGGACGGAGCCCGGTGTACATGTCAGTGGCGTAGGCAGGATTTTCGTTTGGAGGGGCCGCATCGAGGGGTGTGGGGAGGGGTGTCCCCCTCCCCACTGGGGAGGGGTCTGGGTAGGGGCTGTGCCCCCTGCCCAGAAATTTTTTTGATTTTTTTGTATCTTGAAATGGTGCATTTTGACGCACATCTGAGGTATCTGATGCACTTATTTTAAAGTTCTGCATTGCAACGTAAAGCATACGTATATGAATACATGTACAAGACAAAGGACAAATGTAATGTTGTATAGGGCCTATTGATATTTAGCATGCCATTTTACTATGGTACAGCAAAATCGTACAAGTTCAAAAATTTCCAGAATTTACTCGTTCAGATATCAGCAGAATTTTGACAGGCTGGGTAGGTAAAAGTTTCTCATTTTGGAGTGGAGTGTGTTTTAGACAAGCACGGGGGCACGTTGTAAGTGGCTGTAGAGTGGGCCTTCTGTATTAAATCGGCCACTGTCGGCATCGCGGCTCAAACTAAATAAGCCCATGGCCTCTGTAGCTTTGCGTATGGTAGGGGTGTGACGGAGCCAGCCAATATCCGCATCCGTCAGATGCGGATTTGTTGCGCGATCAAAATGTAATACTATAGACAATATTCTTTGCCAAGCAAATGAACATAACACGTCCAGCAGTGCAACAATGTATTGTAGGCCTTATCATACTGGACCAAGATAAAAAAATTCCATCACGTTGCAACCCTGTCGTCTGTCGCTTGGCTTACTACCAACTCGGTCAACTACACACGATTGCACTTCATTGTTAGACGATGCAGCGAAGACGTTAGTCCAGGCGTTCATCTCGTGTCGACTGGACTACTGTAACGCTGTGCTGTGTGGCGTCTCTGACGGTCTGGTCCACCGCCTGCAGTCTGTACAAAACGCAGCAGCTCTGCTGGTAACTGGAGCTGGTCGACGAGAGCACATTACGCCAGTGCTGAGGCAGCTTTATAGGCTGCCTCTGAGGCAACGAACTGATTTCAAAGTCGCACTTCTGGTGTACAAGTCTCTTCACAACCTCACCCCTCCATACCTATCGGACGACTGCAAACTCGTTACCGACATAGGACGTCGGCATCTCCGATCAGCCAATGTAAATTGTATACACATTAAATGCGCCGTGTATAAGCACTATTACTTAATTACTTATTTATAGTTATATGCAAGATGTCTTTTGTAAACATGAACACAGTGCACTTATAGAGGGATAATAATAATAATAATAATACTAATAACTAAACAATTCACCTTTTGTTGAAAAGCAAAGTGTTGCAGACTGAAGATCTGACTTGGTGTTGCTAAGTGACAGAACATATACAAAGTATTGGCTGCCCTCCATCAAATCCGTGAATGCTGTACTTGCTTTACCGTCATTTGCATGAACTATGTGTACAAATTGATCTCCACTCAATACATGCTCACAGGTGACTCTGAATACCTACAAGCATTCACCATACAAAACTTGAAAAAATTAGACTGACAGTATACAGTTCACAAAGTAAACGCATTTGCATATATCTACAACAAACACTTACTCAAAGCTACTTCTTTCATAAATGCCATACGTGTCATTACTGAGATGACTGTTCTGGTTTGTCCACAAAATAATAGTAAGATGCAGATGTGCTTCCCTAAAGGTCAACACAAAAAGTGTTTAATGTCACATCAGCCATCCAAAGTTGCTGACACAGTGAGAAACAAAAGCAAGTTATATTCATCTTCATTGCTAATAAGTGACTCAAAAAAACCCTGGTAAAGATTAAACAATTTTAACAGTCAACGTGGCAAGAATCAATACGATACAATGGAAGAGTTTAACGTGGACTCGAAAGCTGAGTATACAGCTTAATCTAGCACACGTAGCCAGAAACTAAAACAAACCACAATGCCCCTTTAATTCAGTACAGGTTAAGATCCGTGAATTAAAATCAATAATTCTGACTAAAACCAAACTATGATCATTGTCAAAGAAAACAAAGAAAACGTACTTGTAATTACTAAACTGTGGCAAATATAAACAGCGAGTGTGAGTCAAAATGCCTCCACACTTCTGAAATTGTTCCACTATCCCCATTCCCCAATCAATTTTACAAGGCACTATCATGGCAAGCGTGGACCCCAAGCTCGGTGAGTAGTTAATCTTAATACATCAAAAATCAATTAACGGTATCAATGAAGTACAAACTACCACAATCCCATGTGCAGACATATACCATACCTGAGTAATTCCCGTATGTAAACATTCAACATCTATCATTGCACACTTATAGCCAACAACCCTGATTTTAACATTCAATGCATCGATGTGACAGTCTCCAGCTGAATGCTACAACACAGTCAAAATGCATACAGGGAGTAAAATGCAGTGTCAACAATTGTTTGACCCTGATGGAAAAAGATTAGTTCCTCTATTCTCAGTTCAGATTCTTCTTAACTTCAGCCTGGAAGCATAAACCCAAAAGGAAATTTATGACTGACAATGTTGCCTCATGAATTTCTAACTGAGACTGGTCAGCTATGATAGTGTGGAATACATGTGCAAAAAGCAGAGCGAAAATGTCCATCAGAGTCTTCAACAACTGACTTTTGTCAAGTGCAATTCAAGACAACAATATCAGCAAAGATAAAAAATGAACATACGATAAAACACTTTAAATGAAACTATACAAAATTTACAGTATATCTTCACTTCCACACATTTTCAGGTATGCCACTTCGTCGAAAAACATCACATACAAAATACATCATTCTAATTAGTGACATCAACAGCAGCTGCAATTGGTGAAAAATTAACTTAATTTAAAAACTTACCTGATCACCACACACAGCAGCAATTGGTGGTGAAATGTTAACATCGGCAGCAGTAGGTACTGACTCATTAATATCAGCTGTCTCTGGCTCATTAACATCAGCAGTCTGTACTGAATCGTTAACATCAGCAATAGATACATCATCATCTTCATCTTCATCAGCAGTCTGCACTGAATCGTTAGCATCAGCAATAGATACATCATCATCTTCATCTTCATCAGCAGTCTGTACTGAATCGTTAACATTGGCAGCAGTAGGTACTGACTCATTAATATCAGCTGTCTCTGACTCATTAACATCAGCAGTCTGCACTGAATCGTTAGCATCAGCAATAGATACATCATTATCTTCATCTTCATCAGCAGTCTGTACTGAATCGTTAACATTGGCAGCAGTAGGTACTGACTCATTAATATCAGCTGTCTCTGGCTCATTAACATCAGCAGTCTGCACTGAACCGTTAGCATCAGCAATAGATACATCATTATCTTCATCTTCATCAGCAGTCTGTACTGAATCGTTAACATTGGCAGCAGTAGGTACTGACTCATTAATATCAGCAACAGTCTGCTTTGAATAGTCAACATCTTGATCCTTTCTTTCTGCACATCGTTACAACAATATCGACAAAAATGCGTTTGCATCATGTCATCACGCACTCCAAAACACATACACACGAACATGCACACCTACCATGATAACTCGCAGTCATCGGCAACAATTTGGTATA
>Ga0209679_1001024_pt1 | contig 11294 bp, 6 predicted proteins | sample WorMetHEROISLAND_4_FD_187408 | JGI IMG/M metagenome (GOLD analysis project Ga0209679, IMG submission 187408) | Marine gutless worms symbiont microbial communities from Max Planck institute for Marine Microbiology, Germany - Olavius sp. 2 HERON... ...
AGATCGCCGTTAACATGGTATATAAACTTTAGTTTTGTACATTTACAATACATAACATCATACGTACGTTCATAATGGTGAAGCCTGGTAATTGTCCGTGACAATTACAGTTGTCTAGTTGTTTGTTGTTTCTGATGGTGTTACAGCAGCTGCACAGTGCCGAGATGCTGGAGATGCATCAGAGGACGCGTGAAGCAGTTGATTCTATTGTACAGCACTATCAGGTTGTCTGTTGTGTCTGTCATATACAATGGGTGAGTTCAAGTTCCGCTAAGCGAAAAGTCTAGGACTAAATGCTTAGACCCATGTTTGGTCTAAGACCCAACTTAAGACTGAACTTGACCTCGCGACAAAGGTTAGGTCTAAGAATATTCTTAGCTGAACTCGGCAGCAATTTGCTGGGAATTCCCATTGATAAAGTAATGCATTATCGTCTTCAGTCTTAGTGCTTAACTTTGGTCTAAGACCAAACAGAGGTCAAGTTACGTCTAATCTGAGCTCCGACTTAAGTTGAAACTTTAGAGTTCGGCCAAGACTTGTCTAAGCATTTAGTCTAAGACTTTTTGCTTAGTGCAACTTGACCTCACCCATTGTTAACTAACCACTCTTCCTAGGTATGCTTAGTGGAACACACACACACAAATCAGTAAATGGCACAGTGCTGTTCAACAGGACACAAGATGAAAAGACCAATAACAGAACAAAAATGGCAAGGACAGTTATAAGTAAGCAGTGTCAGTGTCTCAAGTTCTGATTCTGTTCTACTGTGTTGCAAGTGAATTCTATTGTTTGGTTACCGGTATTCTTTAAAAATCAGCTTTAATGTATTAGGCAGGCATATGACTGCAATGCTCATTTTTTATATTTCAGAAACAAAACTAAGAATCAGCTAATGGCTGATGTATACGTGGAATATTGTGTGATTTAGAGACTGCTGAGTGAGACAGTGAAGCAGTGTGAAGAAGCCTGCAAGATACAGATCAGAGAAGCTGTTAGCAGCGAGAGAGCCTCGTTGGCAGATGTAATACAGCGGCAGGTTCGTATATTGTTTCACTGTGTCACATTCTCCCCGGTACTATGATTGTTTTAGTATACTAAGTTACTAACTTATCCAGATTAGATCTGTTCCCCAAAAAGTGAACTTACGGAAATATTTTGTAGCAGGACTACTGATAGGAGCTAGATGCTTGCCCTTCTTGTCCCCAAACCAGTAGCATCAGAGCACTGAAAGGTTAAACGGCTGTGCTGTATATCATGATGAAAATTAGTAATTTTTAAGCACAGAAGAGGATAAATGCTACTGCTCCTGCTGTATCATAGCACTGAAGGATATACTTTTCTCCACTTATACTATTGTGTGATATCACTGCCTCATTACAGAATGGTGCTGCCTAGATGGGGCACCTGAAGTGGCTAATACAGCAGGGTGTCAAACAACCTGTGTCAAACAATGGTCGGCTTCATTGCTGACCTCAGTGGCCCAAACACTAGGTAACATATGACATGTCAGATTCAGTTTCAGTTCTGTGTCTGTGCAGCTTTGCCAATTAAGTTGCCTGTTATCTGTTGTTGCACTACTGCCTTCAGTCGAATTATTGATGGTTGATGATGTTTTGTACCGCAGGAAGAAGAGACAAATAAGTTGATGGAGGAACGGATCAGCACATTGACGATCCGCTTCGATGAATATCTCACTGAACAGCAAGTAAAACAGCAGGTTAGTATTCTCCGTGTCTTAGTCAGCCTGTGAAATTTATCATTTCATCACAATACCTTCTCCACTTAGCCAGAGGAGAAGGTATTGTGGTCATCGGCGTCGGTATGTGTGTGGATCTGTCTGTCTGTCCGTCCACCCAGCCGTGACTGCATGCCATAACGCCACATTAGTCTCCCCAGCAAACGTAATGCTCTGTATCCAGTGCTCTCTAGTTGCCGTCATTGTCCTTGTTATCGGCTTTGTCAGTCTCGTATGTGTGTGTTACTTTCTGATTCCAGATTAAAATTATTTGCTGAATCAAGACTGAAGCTTCATGATTTTACTGTTGCTGTGGTTCTTATCCGACATCAGCACTATACAGACTACTTATTTACTTAGTTATTGTATTCAGGACTTTGGAGCATTCCAAAATGTTGCCGAGTTTGTTGACTGTTTTCTCCTGCTCATCAGTCTGTGAATTATGCATTACATTATTTGATTTGCAGGAAATTCATGAGGAATTGAGGCTGGAGGAACGACGTCAGACGGAAGAACATATCAACACTCTCCTTCAGGTCGATTTATTTTCTGTTTTGACTCAGATCTCATCATTGTCTTCGTTGTCGTTGTCGCCATCATCATTTATTTGCGCATACCATACTACAAGAACAATATGCAAAAAAACAAAGTAAAAAATCAAGCATGTGCAGGACAGTCAGACAGCACGAAATTACTGTAATAATAATCTCGCGTATATTCCTGTTCAGCTGTTCTCCTGCCATATGCCTCATGCATTTATTACGAGAATTTTGCAACATCTGTGCATTCCTGTTTTGTAATTAACTATCTCAACCAACAGTCATTTTTGAAATTTTTATTTTAAAATATCAAAATTTGAAAAAATTAAATTCACCGTATGCAATATGTAAGAAGAACAAAAAGTTTATTTCAATGACAGTTTAATCTGCAACATATTTTGTGAGTGATATGCATTAATGTTTGTAACTGACTGATGGCCCTTTTGTAGAAAATATATAAGTGGTCTTGCGTGCATTTGAGTCATACATCAGTGCTTTGATCTGTTGGATGGGCGACAGGAATGTTCTGCCATAACAATTCCCAAAAGTTTACTTTTGGGGACCGGCATAGCCTGGAGTAACCTAAAGAAGAGTAATTCTGGAAGATGAGCTGGTTAAAAAAACTTTGTGTGTGTGTGTCACATAGAACGGTATGATATGATACGACATATTCACTGTGTGTTTGTTACATTAAACAGTACAGTAGCATATTATGCAAGTGTACTAGTTAATTAAAAACTAAATTTCAGAAATGTGATTGACTTTTCGTTTAAAACCCAAAGTGAATTTGATTTGATGGAGATTAGTCAGTAGAGCTCCAAGCCTTAAGCCCAGATACAGCAAAAGTCTGCCCACTGCACTGTGCATGCCCTGGCCTGAATACTTCTTTTTTCAAGTTGCTTCTATATGTCTGGGGAAAATGAATGTGAAATTGGTGTCGTTGCTGTGCGGAAAGGAGAAAGATAATAGCATTAAACAAGCAATTGAAGAAGCAGTACAGCTGGAGCGAGATCGAACGAAACAAACCGTTAGTGATGAACGTGTAAGTAACTGGCAACATAGATATTGTGTCTTGTTTGCTGTGCTGCCATTTCTGCCCTGTGCATACGTGTTGTGCAACGATGATATTCGTGCATTGCCATAGAAGCTAGAGTGCTGGTTATTGGTCGATACAGATAGAAGTAAAACTAGATAAGACTTTGATGCCAAGTGTCAGTGTGGATGCATCTGCCCGCCACAGAAACTTACTGAAATATTTGACCTTATAACAACCTTGAGCTAGACCTCACGACCTAGCTTGGAGTGAAATAGTAAGAACAACATATTACAGTGGTTTGGATGTATTTGATTTTTGTTTAACTGTTTAATATTTGCCAGATCACAAGATCTGTCTTGGCAGCATGGTGGCAGTGTGCTGGTCCCAGTCAGGAACACTATCATTCTTCAGTGCTGTAATGCTGTTGGTTGGGTGACAGGAAAGCATCGGGAATATAAAAGTTCTGCCACAACAGTTCCTAATGCACAACAATCTTGTGCAAGTGGACTGGCACAAGGAACTTGCACGTCTGATGTGATTTTTTGTACAGGTTTTTTACCCTCCCTGCCACTTAATGAGCGGAGAAGGTATTTTATCGCTCGGCATCCGTCTGTCGCACTCTTTGTATGTGTGTGTGTCTGTCTGCCAAGTCATGACTGCACGCGGCATTAGTCTCGGCAGCGAGGGTAATGCGCTGTATCCAGTGCTGTCTAGTTTGTACAAGCTTCTTGTTGTGAAAGATTCTTGTACAAGAACTTGCATTTTCTTGCATCCAAATACTTGTAGAAGAAACTTGTGTGAGTTTCTTGTACAGTTTTCTTGGCAGTTTCTTGTACAGTTTTGTGTCACGGCATAAAAGCTTACTTTTGTGACCGGCCTAACCTGGAGTAAAGTGGCTGGTTAAATAAAAAGCTGAGTGTGTGTGTGTGTGTTTAATTTTTGCACAAGTTATTTCAGATTACCCGGGTCTCCCAAAAGTGAACTGGCACGGGAAATTGCTGGCGTAGGACTTTCCAGCCTGGATGATGTTCCTGTCACGTGCTGTTTGTTTCAGGAACGGCTGTTGGAGCTTGTAGTCGAGGAACGTGAACGTTCACAAAAAGCAGTCAGAGAACTGATAGCAGAAGAAAGACTTCATCTTCAGGTTAAAGTTATAGCTTTTAATTTTCTTGATTTGAGAGCGAAGCTGCAATTGAAGAGTAGTTGTCAATAAGTGTGTAGTTTTAAACTTAATGTTTGAAGCAATTCAGTGTTTTTTTCCATTTTTTGTTTAACTGACCTACTTTAATTCAGGTCGAATCCCAGAGGGATTGTTATAGCTAGATTTCAGGCTGGATGTGTGATTGTCTCAGTGATCAGTAATACAAAGATGTATTGCATGTTGTCTCTGCTCACCGTGATAGGGACAGTGCCAGCATTGAAAGACTGATGGCCACAGATAGTGATGAAGTGTGGATGTGGGCGACAAAGGTGGGGATAGCGATAAACTGGGGATGAGCAGAGCATTTTGGGGGATGAAGTTGGAAGTTCATTTCCATGAGTCGTTAGTCAAGCCAGATTTCTGTCTTTTCTGTTTGACAGGAATCAATGGAGAAGACAGTGCATGAGTATAAGAATGAAACTGACAATCTGATGTCCAGAACACTGCAGCTGGCACAAGAACAGATTAAAACTTACGTCGATGAACAAAAACGGGTTAGTGTTTTGATGTAGATTTAACAAAGTGATGTAGATGATGTAGATTTAACAAAGTGATCTAACAAAGATGTAGATTTAACAATCTAACAATGATGTAGATTTAACAAAGTGATCGGCACTAAATGCAGTCAGATGATTGTTTAGACCTAAAAAATTTGTAAGAAATCTATTGTTGTCGTTATGTTATGACATAATTGTTATTTATATTTTGTGAAAATTAAAAAAAACGTTTTTGACCCTATGACTAAATGGTAATGTTTGAAACTAAACACCAAAATGTGTGCATCAGAAACCAGCTGTTCATTCTGCGGTGCCACAGTTTCAAAGTCAGAAATCATCAATCACAACATTTTATTAACTAACTGTTTTTACAGTCAACCATCATGTTTGTTATGTATGTTGTATTATTAGCTAAATAGCCTTGTTTTTGCACCTTTTACCATCTTTTTATTTGATGCAGTTATGCCACCAAGCTACCATCGAGTACTGTAAAACCCGAAATTTTTGCGTGCCCTTTATTTCGCGAATTTCACAACCTCAGCAAATTCGCGAAAATAACGTATCGCGAATATTCGAACGTTAATCAGTCACTTAGTACATCTGTAATAGAACCCAATATAAAGTTTGTGCAGATATTTGCAGGGTTCTCTGGAGAGGAGCGTCAAATGACAGCGAGATCGTGCGTTAACACATGTGCTGCACATTGGCATACAGTATAGTTGATAAGTTTTGTCTTGCTTACATGTGTGACAAGCGATATTGCGGTTGACTTATGAGCACTACTATGCTATTTTTAGTGTGCTGTATTACTAATAGTTCAACAAGCAAAAACGCTAAAATTAAGGGCGCCAAAATAATTTCATAGCTCTAACCGCCAAAATTAAGGGCAGCCAAAATTAAGGGTTTTACAGTACCGGCCTTGGGTGGCATGTAACACTGTGATCCCGTATGGCAAGTGACGCTCCGTAGCTCTGAGAAGACTTCCCATAAAGAGCTGTATGCACCTTTAACCTTTTTTAACCTTTTCACTTTTGTATAAAAGCCTTATGACACTAATTGACTTTCCGTATGTTGATATGCTGTTAAGACAAACACTCATTTAACCCCTGAACAGTCACATATACCCTTGGTGCTTTGACACAGTTGAACGACAGGAAGGGGCACATCTTGCCTGTTGAAAGTCTACTCTGATGATTCCCAAAAGCTCCCTTTTGGGTACCCAGCCTAGCAAGTAGTAACTCCGGAAAATTAGCTGGTTATCCAAAAATATGATAAAGAGAGAACTTTTACACGATTGTCTGTACTACGTGTACTTTTCAGTTTTTGTTTAAGCAGTCAAATTTCTGTGAACGTCAGATTACACTGGTATCAAAGAAAGCTTTTTACTAGTTGCTGGAGACTGGAAAGCTGTTTTCAGTCTCAAAGCATTATAGTAGTATCTCGTTGTCCAGCAGGTTTGTAGTAGAGCTATATACTGTGTTGTTAGGATGATGGTGCTGCTCGGCTGCGGCTGCTGTCCAGCGTTGATGTTCTGCTAGACACTGCACGATGTCAGCTTCAGCAGCTGCTTGTGACGCCGAATCATCATACTAGCTGTTTCTCATCTGACTCGGCTGAACACTGATGACAGTTTTATCTCCTTAGCATTAGTTAATGGTAATGTGTTGGTATTGATCAATGAAGTTGCTCTATGGTGGGCCCGGGTGCTACTTGGATAGGTGATTGTCTGTGGACTGATGAACCATCTCGGTATGTAACCGACTACTCAGGTCCACTCAGCCTCCTGCCCTGTGTGGGCTGGTAAAATGAGTATCAGCTTTCAGTCTGGGTAGTGATAAATGGCAATAGTGGATGTAGACACTATAGCTGCTTAAAGGCAGACCTGTGTCCAAATTTCGGCAGGCATCTGTCACTGTTCTGCATTTGTCAAACTAGAAAGTCCTCGACAGATCAGCGGTGCTAAGCAGCCATTTGAATCTTCATCTTATTGACCTTGCATTATGATGCTGCTGTCGTACTGCCATCTGGCAAATACCAACCAGTACATTGTGATAGGTGTTAAAAATTGAGGCAAAATCGGGGAAGGGATTATTGGATTGCCACCAAAATCTAACTGACTGGTCACTGGGCCACACCGACCTCCAGATAATTTTGTAACAGTCTGTTCATAACTTTGGAGATTTTTTTGCAAGAAATGAATACACACACGCGTAGACAGAATACACTGACACACACACAGCTACTGACTACATAGACATGTGGCTGCAGCGAGCATGAACCGGGTGAACTCTTGCAATAGCTGTGCCATGATGATGGCCCCATAAACTTTGTCATTTCTATTACTATTATTATTACTATTGGCCGTAGAGTTTGTGAAAAATATTATGAGGCAGTGTATTTGTTCAAAAAAGTTACAGGGTAGTGAATGAGTAAAGAACTAAGAAGAAGTGTAAGCCTGAGAAATTGATAAATAGTTCCTGGGAGTTTGTGAAGCAGAGTGTTGCACTGTCACCAAATAGGTCACTGTTTAATATTACTGGTTTAAAATACTCTGAGCAGCATTAGCGAGGGTTGGTTATTGTTATGAAGAACTTTGAGCCTGAGTACCACGTTAGTGCTAAGGAAGTTATCATTCACTGCTCGGTGGACATTCTGAATTTACTGCTTATACTTGATGGTGCTGCTCGGCTGTAGCTGAATTTTGGTAGCTTTCATACAAAATATTATGTTCTATGTTAATGCAGCTATCTGTGTTCATCTTGCATTGTTCTGTCTGGGCAGTTATCTCAAAACAGAAGACACATAGACCTATTTTCACTGTTTATGACTAACAGAAAATGTAGTACATTGAAAGATGAAATAAATAATGCTGTGTCTACCTGTATATGTGATGAGCTGATGATACTGCAGCACAATACATGGCTATCCATTGCCAGCACTAGCAGACAACTGAACCAGTGATGCGCCTAGCAGACATAATTATGTCCGCCGCAAGCTATGCCGGCCATTCTGTTTTACTGCTGTAGTTTAGATCTTTCTTTTTTCGCCACCTAATCTCCGAGGTCGCTTGGCCGATCGTCACCAAACTTTGCCACATGTTTGATGGTGATCCATATTTATAACATCTGATCAGAAATATCGGTGGCCCCTCCCCCAAAAAATTTGGCAGCCCAAAAACATCAAAATTTTGGCGCAATTTCGGACAACTTTGCAACTTGATCGCGAATGTCTCAGGAACGCAACAAGACATCGTCAATTGAAAAACAGCGTTGCAAACTACGGACACTCCCGCACAGGCAAACTTAATTCAGTGTACTTTGATCCACAAACGGCGAAAAATAGGACCGGAGTTCTGACCCACTAAACAGGCGGCCATCAGGTTGGGCCATGATCATGTTATTGTATCGGCCTAAGCCAATACATTGCAGTTCTCGAATATCTCCGTTAATTCTTAATCGATTTACACCAAATTTACAGGCATAGTAGTGTGCCAAAAAACATGTCTCCCTGAATTTCTCCAGCTTCTTAGCTCAAGCGGTTTCAGAGCACGGTGCCGCCGCGACATTTTTTTGACACGTTGTGTCTGTCACGGTCTAGCAAATCCCTCGACTGCCTCACACTAGCATAATTTGGCTTAATTAACGTGTTTCCTGTTCGAAGGAATGCCCGACGTCAAAAAATCGAAATACTTCTATCGTGGGCATAGCCAGAATTGATAAACCTGAAAATCTCGCATTTTTACCCCATGCGCCCGCGCGGCAGCATATCAACATCAGCAATACATTTCATAATTTCAAAAATGGTTTCAGCAGTTAGGGCAGATGCCACAGAAGTGCCCATCCGGAAGACAAAATCCTCTAGCAGAAACGGTTTAGCCGCTACAGTCCGCTAAAGTGCATCAAAAAAATTTTTTTCTCGGAAAAAAATTTTTTATGCTCCACTACCACCAGAAAAATATGCTGAATCCATTGGTGAAATCCTTTCTTAAATCCGTTGGCAATTAGCGGAGATATTTGCAAATTTGTGACTGCCGTGTCTGCTCTTTCTAATACGTCGCAACGCAGCGTCTACAACTACACGCGTAGGCCGAGACTTCGCACTGGGCTTGCCCTGTGCAGCTTCTTCCAGTTTAGTTTTTAAACTGATGATGATTCTGAAGGTCACTCAAGGTCATTTGGATGGTTTTTCTTTATATTTACAGTGCATTCACTAGCAGCTGCCCTGTGACTGTGTAATTACTTGGAAGTAGGCTGCAGTTCGTACACAGCATGAGGATAAGACTATATCATCTCTGCCGTTTCTAATTCCAATACAATTGTTTTGTTGCCATTAACTGATTTATTGTTATTATTGCTTTGCTATGGTTTACATTTCATTGTTTCATGTTTTTATGCATCCGCCGGCAGTTCGTCTGGATGCACTCTGTTTTCTGGCTGTTCATGTGTGCATCCATCCGTCCATGCATCCTGAATGTTGTTAATGCAATATCTTGAAAATTATTGGACGTATTTTCACCAAACTTTCAGCGTTGGTGCATTATGGGACAAGGATGAAGTCTTCACGTTTTGGGGTCAAAAGGTCAAAGGTCAAGGTGGTGGTTGGGTCCAAAATGCTGAAAAATCTACTTTTTGGCTTTGTTAGTGCGATATCTTAAAAGTACTGGACTGAATTTCACCTTTCAGCATTGATGCATTTTAGGGCAAGTATGAACACGTCAATTTTTAGGGACAGAAAGTCAAAGGTAAAGGTCATAGCATGACCAAGGGTTCAGCGGCAGAAGCATATGGAGTTTGACGTGCGTCGCGTTCTAATTTCTATTTCAGTCGAGTGTTTTTGATTGTTTTCAGTGATACTGAATTGTTGTAGTAATTTTCTTTCAGCAGTAATTAAAGTTCTGTTTGTCAGGAATTTTAGGCCTTGGCATTGAGGCCAAATTTTTGGTCTTGTCCTTGGCCTTGGCAACCAAGCCTTGGCCTTGGCCTTGGTCTTGAACTATAAATTTAGTCCTTGTTGCTGGGTATGTGATAGTGAGTGAATTTTGGGAATTGTTGGAGGAGACCTTTACAGAGCAGGTACCCGTCCTTTCGTCCAACCAACAGTGTCAGAACACTGAGCTTTAAGTATAACAGTTACATTTATTTTGTTCACAGCAGTCAGGTTATTGTACGAGTTTGAAAAATATAACGATATTTTTTCTGTTTACTTGTACGACGACAACCTATCTGTGGATCAACATTGCTGTCTGCAATGTTTCATTTTGTTGTTGGTAGAAGTAACTGAACTTTGATATGACCAGCTTTTATGTGATTGCATCATATGCAAGTGCTGTTCGCTGCAATTTGTAAATATTTTGTAACAAAAATGTGTTGTGCACTGTGTTGCCTATTGAGTACAACGTTAGAACGTTTATGTATAGGCTGGTAGTACGGGATTCCCTCGACCGTTCGTAGCTTGTTGGCGATTGTAGTTGAAGCCCTCGTGAAAACGACTGCAGTAGTCTCCCGGAACGTCACAAAAGCGTGCACCAGTGTCGCAGCAGAGTCCATACTCGGTGTATGTTGGATGTGTGGAAACAAGTGTTTTTTTAATAATAATGACAAAGATCTCGGGGGTTAAAAACAAAAGTTAAAAACATAGTTGGAGTGGTGCTAGTCTAATTCGGTGGGGACCGAAAAGGTACCATTGAATGCTACTGAATTGTAACACTGGACGTTTGCAAGCACGTCAGCTGCATCCTGGCCAGCCAACACTTAGCGTTCGAGTGATGGCAATGGCATGATAACGATTGCTACTTTCATAACAAAGACAACGCGAGGACTGTAAACTATCACAAAATGCATGATAGTTGTAAGACCATTGGCAGGCCGGATTTTATAGGCGTATCCAGGAATTTGCTGGATTTGTCGAATTTTTCCTGGGGGTCGATTTGAGGCGCCATATGCGCCGATGGGGGTAGAGCACAGAATATAAATAGGTCGCGCCTATTTATACCGTATTCTGTGGGTGTGGTGTGGGGATGAGGGTGTCCCACTGGGGAAGGGCAGAAAATTTTTTTATTTTTTGATTTCAAAATGGTGAATTTTGTACCGGGTATTCTGACGCGATAGGCCTAAATTTAAAGTTTTTTTCATTAAGCAAAAGCTCTCAAAGTATATGTGGAATACCGTAAAACTTCTAATAAAAGCCGGGTCTCAAATAGAAGCCGGGTCTCTAATACAAGCCGGGGGTCTAAGTCGACTGTTCTAATAGAAGCCTGGTCTCCAATAGAAGCCGGGTCCCTAATACA
>Ga0209679_1001025_pt1 | contig 11279 bp, 12 predicted proteins | sample WorMetHEROISLAND_4_FD_187408 | JGI IMG/M metagenome (GOLD analysis project Ga0209679, IMG submission 187408) | Marine gutless worms symbiont microbial communities from Max Planck institute for Marine Microbiology, Germany - Olavius sp. 2 HERON... ...
TTGAGTCCTGTGCCCAATTCATATTCAGGAAATATCATACAAGAAGCTCAGCTACCACTTAGAAACAGGGGATAGTAGTAGTAGCAGTACTACTACTTTCCGTTTTCTTGTATAATCAATCTATTTTTACGGAGCTAATACCAGGTCGGGCAAGGTTATTATGGGCTGGATGCTGTTCCCATCATGCAATCAACAGATAAAATCTGGTGTAGATCAGACTCACCGGCTGAACTCTGTCTAACAATGCCCTCCATCAAGTTCTTCCGCGACAATTCTTTAACCCTCTCTCTCAGTTCAGTCTTCTCACGCTCCAATGCGTCTATGTCACCTTGCAGCACGTCCATTGCCTCCTCGTGCTCCCTACACACACCGGCCGAATCATCATCATCATCACCGACATCATCAGCACTAGCAGCAGCAGCAAAAACAACAACAACAACGAGATCAGTACTGAAACAGACAAAAACTAATTTAAAATGTTTTTCAGCATTCAAGCATCAGCTTAACCTTTGACAAGAATCAACAACTTGTACACATCTCAGTGTACAACACAACTACCAAAATACTTTCCATCTGTGCAGGCATGCTGCATATCTTCAGAAGATGTTATTTGTCACACACTCACAAAGATATGCTGACACATTTATTTTGCAATGAGTTTTGTTACTTACTTCTCCTTTCGCTTCAGTTCAAAGTTGGCCTCATCAAGTTTCTGGTGGATTTTGTCGACACGGTCGTCAGCATCTTTAGTTGCGTTGTCAAGACGTTTCTCAATTAAACCGATGCGTATCTGCTGTTCACTTAACTCGTCTTCCTACATATAACATCACACAGCTAGCATCAACGAAACAGATTAGTTTGATATGCAGTACAGTAATACAGAATTCACTGAAGCCACCAGCAGCAATAAAACCGACGGCAAAATTATGCATAGATTTCAACATTTTCTGTTACATGGACATGATTTAAGTTTAGACTTCCAGACAAGTCAGTTAATTAATGACTTAAATAGCGACTTAGTTAATGAATTAATTCATTCGTTCAAAGTTGTCTAAACAGCAGTAAGCTGAGTCAGATGAGGAAGCAATAAGTCTGAGTATCGCACATCAACAGCCCTATCACAATAAAACATTCCTGCTGCTTGAGCACAAATTTGTACTAGCAGCAGTAGTAACTAGTACTAATATTATACAAATAGTGACTAGTGCCGAGGTCAATATTGGAAATTATTGACTGAAAGCTGAGGGTAATATTTTCCCAACTGAAGGACAATTATTTCCAATATTGACCAAGGCACCAGTAGCTATTTGTTTTGTATCCTGACGCTCTAAAATGGCAGATGTGCTAACAATAAAATACAATACAAAATCGAACTGCATAATCATTATAATGAACTACAGTGTGTGTCTTAAACTCGCATTTGACCCAGTTGATCAAAGAGTATTTGGTGACAAAGGGTTTTTGGATACAAAAAGAAACCTTTCTAGGATTAGAAATCAATCTACTTTATAACAGTTATTGCACACGATGCAAGAAATTGTAATTTTTGTTTAAAAAACTCAAGCCGCTTGATTGACACGGCTGTGGGCGTGGTCAAGCCGCCTTTTTTCCATAATTTCAGTAATTTAAAAAAACTGTTAATATTTATTAGCTGTGCAATTTCATAACTGTTTGGAACTCAATATTTCCATGATTATGAATGGAAACAGCCAGTTTGTACGAGAGGTGAAGAAATGAAACAGCGGACAATAAATTGTAAATTTTGGACCGCATTACATGGTATTGCTGCAGACCACATGACACGATTTCCACCAATTGCAATCACGCATTTTAGAGCGTACGATACAAATATACAGGGGGCATTCAAAAAGTTCGTAGCCGACACAGTTAACCACGAGATATGCACATCATATTTTATCACTTTTCAACATAGTCTCCTTCAACTGCAACGCCCTTGGTCCAGCATTTCTCCAAAGCTCGGATTCCGTTGTAGAAGAATTATTTATCTTGGTCTTCTAGCCAGTCATTTGCTGTGCAGATAACGTCCTCGTCGTCAGCAAGTTTGCGTCGTTTCATGAATTCTTTCAGTTTAGGAAACAAATAAAAGTCGTTTGGGGCCAAGTGTGACGAATACAGTAGGTGAGGGAGTAGTTCGAATCCGACATTTCGGATGGCAGCCAGTGCTTGAGATGACATGTAAGCAGGTGCGTTGTCCTGGTGAAACAGCACCTTGTGATGCAACTTTCCTCGTCTCTTCTCCTTCAGTGCCGCCCAAGCTTTTCTGATCAGAAAAGAGCTACTAAGTTAGTCATAAGTCTAAAAAAAAGCCTTTATTCAGATCGCTTAAAAAGTTTGAATCTTCCTACTTTGAAATATAGATGCCTAAAAGATAGAGGTGTACAAAATATTATCGGGAAAATATGATTCTAATGTTGCCCCAGTTTTAATTACCAATGATTCTGTCACGAGAGGTAATAAATATAAATTGTTTAAATATAGTTTTCGTCATGACATAAGGAAATTTTCATTTACATGTCGTATTGTTAACATCTGGAACAGTTTACCTAATTATGTTATCGATGCTAACACTGTTGATATATTTAAGACACGTCTAGGTAAGTTTTGGAAAGATCAAGAAGTGTTTTATGATTTTACATGTGACATTAATGGAACTGGAGACCAACCTCAGCATTAGTGTGTATTGAAGTACTATTTTTGATTTACGTAATTAGTGTGTATGAAGATGCAGGCATAGAGGCACATATGTGCCTGCATCCGTCATTCAAATTAACTTGACTTGACTTGATCAGATCAGCGAAGTAGACTCCTGTGATGGTATGCCATGTTCAAGATAGGCAATCAGTACAATTCCCTTAGCATCTCAGAATACAGTCGCCATAACTTTGTGAGCCGACGCGACAACGCGAAACTTTCCCGGAGGTTGAGAAGAGACGTGTTTTCAGGCCATACTTTGCACTTTACTTTCAGGATCAAAGTGATAAAGCCAGGTGTCATCTACTGTTAAAAATCGTGAAATAAAGTTGTCGGGATTCTCGCTGAACAGGCGGAGTAGACTTGTTGATGCGTCAACTTGATTTGCCTTCTGAGTGTCAGATAACATCCACGGCACTCATTGTGCAGACACCTTCTTCTTCAACAAATTCTCCATCAAGATCGAAACACACTACTAGTAGAGATGCCAACAGACTTAGCGATGAAACAAGCCGACAGTTGTCGATCATTTACAAGTTTCTCGACTTTTTCAACAAGTTCTTCGTTGACAGAAGTTGCCGGTCGTCAACGTTGGTACAAGTCTTCACGCAACGACCTCCCTCGTTTAAATTCAGCATGCCACTTTGTAACTGTAGAATAAGCAGGAGCATGTTCATTCATTCATTCACTTCTTTATTGAAAATTGACAGAACGCACATTTAACACGACAATATAAAACATGCAGATAAATGAAATAAAAAAAGTCAATACACATCACGATATAGCAAACGAGTCCACTAATGTCTCCTTCATATCACAAAAATCTCTGGAGCTGTCATTCCTTTTAAATAACTACAGCTCGCACTTAATTACAGCTCACACTTTGTGTTTTTCCACATTAGCATTGTCTGCTTAGCATGGCAAGGGAAAAGCACAGCAGAAAATCTACAGTCCAATTATAGCCCAATAATAAGTCACGCAATATTGTAGTGACACTATGTCAATGACACTGATAATGTCCATATATACATATCAGGCTACGAACTTTTTGAACGCTCCTCGTATATATATTATTCTTCTACTGCTGCTGCTGCTGCCAACTCTGTCACCACGACAACAAACCTTGGCTTTAAGAAGTCGTTTCATCTCTGTGACGAGTTCATCCTTGCTCAACATCTGAGTTTTGAGGTTTTCAATGTCGGCAAACTCGGCCTTCACAGCCAGTGCTCGCACGTCCACTGGTGCTGCCAACTGACACAAACACACCACACAACACAACACGCAGCTTAACAACAACAACAACAAATACCACAACTACAACTACAACTACAACTACAACTACTATTACGACTACTATGGTACTACAATAAAACACTTTCTCTCAGTTTTAGCTAATTTTTCGTTCATCATCATAGGTCCACACAGTTCAGACTAGCAATACATTTGAAAATTGTTGTTAACAGATTTATACAGATGGAGACCTTGTGCTTAATGAATGGCATCAAAGCACTGAAGGCAACTGAAACCAAGATCAAACAACTTCACCTGAAAAAAACTAACAAAATGAGAAATGTAACATCAAATAAGATCAATTTAACAGATAAGCTGTAAGAAACATCAAGTAAGTAAACAAACCCGCTTTTCATGGGTGCCGTCAAAATCATACTCTCCATTCTCCATCGACACAGCGATCTGCTGAATTACTTTACATACATTCTGACAAGAATGTCTGCAACAACAACATATAATCGCTATCTCGTATTTCATAAAAGAGACAAGCCTACGTGAAACTCAATCACATTACTTCAATCACACTACTCCTTTTAAAAGACTGGTTACATTAAATTAATGCTTCATAAAGTATTTTAATTTTATCAATGTCTTATCTGTAGTCTAATAACGCACTGGGAGAGACGAGTAAGATGAAAGAATATATGTATACACAGTAACAAATGCTGATTGTCTCTCTCTCATGACCGGATGCCCTTCCTGTCTTCAAACTAACAGCACAAATCACTGCAGGATGTGACATATGCTGATTAATGAATTTAGTTTATTACACGCTGTAAAAAGGCATCTTATTTTTCATAACAGAAGTAAAAAAATATTTACGTGATAATGTTCTCAAAACTTGTGCAAACCAATTGAGTATAAATTTATCCACCAGCTGTGTGCACTTTACCTTGTGATCACATAATTATAACTTTTTCAGAAAAGTAGGTGTAGCATACAATTTTTTAAAATCAGCTGCAGCGTTATTTTGGTTCTTTCTGCTAAAAATTGTCAAAAATGTCTTCATTGCTGCTGAGTTAATAGACGGCAGAACCAAATACAACTTTTTTTATTTGCAAACGACGCATCCAAGAAGAGAAAAACAAGCATTGTACTGGTGTCCTGAAATGGAAATCCAGGTTGTCCATACATCAGCAGGACTGGAGAGATATTGAACATATGGACATCACATGGAAAGATATATGTATAAACAGCAGATGACAAATCCAAATTTATCAAACTAACAATTTCAGAACGTTGTAGCATAATACAGTGTTTCAATAAAAACCGGACAGTTTTGAAAGAGGTGTAGCACTTTTAATTGCTACATCTCTTCAAAAATGGCGAATCCAGTTATTACTGGCACAACCTGTATAATTCCATCAACAAAGATACTAATCTGATCCGTAATAATGCACATCTTAAATTATTTTTAGAGCTTGTCAATGCAGACGTGTAGCAGAACTCACCGCAGAAGCTGTAAATCAAAGCTGTCAGTTTTTCCATAGATCTTTTCCATCGCTCGCACGGCCAATTTCTCCAACTGACTGGAGCCAAGACCAAGCTTCTCTATACCAAACCACACAACAACAACAACAATAATCATAACTGTATTATGTGCAGAAATAAACAATACACTGTCAAAATGACACTTTCAACATACATTCTTACATTTGTATATTCAACGTTTGAGGGCTCGGATGTAACCACCTGCATGCTGAGACCTCTGAAGCAATAACTATAACTGGAATAACTACAACTACAACTACTACTACAACAACAATAACAACTGCAAGCTATTGTTGTGTTGCTGCTGCTACTACTACTGCTACTACTACTAACTACAACTAGTTTTTGTTTAAGTGGCCTAATTCTCCTGAGTTACTTCAGGTTTGACTGATCCTGTGTTGTAAATTGTTGGATCAGGACTTACTGGCCAGATAGTGTTACAGACAGGCAAAAGTGGGGTTGAACCTGGAAATGTCTTATTAGGTTTTTTCTTGGTGGTTTTGGGTAGCCCAGGTGATCCATTTTCAGAATTCGCCAGGTGGACTTTGGCCACCCTTGAGCATTTTGAGAAATTCACGATGACGTCCATGATGGCCACCATTTCATGAACCTGGTCATAACTTTTTCACATTCAACCTAGGATGACAATTTCGGTGTCAAACATAGGTTTTAGGGGTCAGGGAATCCATTGAAACCATCTCTATTATCATTTTGGAATTATGTCACTGAGAAACCAAGATGGATGAGAAACCAACAACGGCTTAGGCCTAGTCTGCAGTCAGTGCCTGAGTTGTTGGCAACCCGAGCCACCGCCTGTAAGTAAACACGAATGCCCAAAATGCGGCAATTTCTGGAGGTTTTTGACATCCGGTGACCTTGACCTTTGATCTTTTCAACTGAAAATTGGCATTCCTCTTACTCCTGCCTTGGGCAACATTTAGACCTAATGTTGATTTTTCTACTTTTTTTGTTTCCAATGTACAACCTCATACAGGACAAATGGGCAGATGGATAGGCAAAATGCGTAATAAACAGAAAACTAATTAGTTGAAAAACTGCAAAACGTGAAAATCCATCAACGCACACCACAGATATCACAGAAACCGCATCCCAGATGGATGCCCGGACTCACACATGGATGCACACATGGACAAGCACAGATGGACAACAATGCCTCTGGCATCGCCTAATGGCGGCAGAGACATAACAAGAAGCTCAGTTAGAAACAGGGCGTCAGCATCGTATTTCTTTGTAGCTAAATTACTTCCTATTGCCGTAATAACCCACAGCTATGTCTATCACCTCCGAAGCCTATGTATGATGATATGGCTAATTTGTTATGCATGCAGCAAATAAACTTCACCAAGAGACTGCAGCACGTGCGCATAACGTGTGACCCCGCTGTCATTTGATGCCTCTTTTCTAAAGAACCCCAGCGAATACCCGCACAAACTTTATATTAGCAGAAGCTAGAGTCCCTAAGCTACACTACAGCTGCTATAGTTTGGGTCTACCTGCAAATTTTACGCAATTATTTTCGAAACCCAAGAAAAGATGTTCAAGACGAGTGTTAATGTGTGACCCCACTGTCCTTTAACGTCTTCTTTCTACAGAACCCGAGCGAATATCCGCACAAACCTTATATTGCCAGAAAGTAGACTCCCTGCCAAAGATCTGTGCCGCTGACAGTATGTGTATATCTTTATTTCACACAATTATTTTTGAAACTTGCAAGGTCCAAGCCAGCCAAACTTGCTCGAAAACAGAATTTAACTTGAAACAGCTGTTCAAGGTCATTCACTGCATGCACTTTGGAATTACTGAAAAGCCAATGACGGACTGCGTATCGCTATATAATAACACTGGCCTCATCTCTAAAGTTTCCAAAAAGCTAGCCAGCGAAAACGCCGAAAATTGGCGTTCTCATCAACTGCACTGTTTTTTGACGCCCTTCCCCAGAGAACCTCCGCGAATATCTGTATAAACCTTATACCGCCAGAAACTAGAGACAATGGCCTACATTTTTGCTACTGATAGTATGGGTCTATCTTCATTTAAATTTTTGTGCTTGGCTCCGAAAGACGCACCTTTTCTGCAATAGAGTGCATATCGGCCATTCAAGGTCATGCAAGGTCGATTTTGGCACCAATTGAAAGGGCGTATGCGACTTCCTATTAGTAATTAATAATAGTAACTTTGGTCCTATCCTGCACCGTTTCTGACATATGGCGAGTTATTGGCTGAAAATTGCGAATTTTTCCTACCCCACTCTCATTTAATGCCCTTGCTCGGGGTGAATCTTTTCGAATTTCTGGATGAACTTTCTATCCCGAAAACTAGAGTCCTTGGGCTATCCATCGGTGAAGATTTCGTGATCCTAGCTTGCGTCGTTTTCACTCAGTGCCAGCGTGTTACGGACAGACAGACAGACATCCCGATTGTAGCTAATACAGCAAGCTATGCTGACGCCCTGTAAAAATTTAATAACAATATTAACAATTTAAGAACACAGGCAACTTGCATGCACGGTCTTTGCATCTCACAAGTGCATGCATTCAGTACTCACAGCACGTCATGCGCCATTATCAGTTACACATAACACAGCACATATACACTGTGTTCAGAAAGATAAATGCCACAGCTCCTATGAAAATTAATCAACGTGAACAAAAATTTCAGAAACTAAAACTCTAAGAATGGGAGAAACTAACAATGAGTGATTTCAGAGTCAGGGATGACGTCTCGAGACCAAAGTCTTAATCTTGAGTCTCCAGGCTGAACGTTACGGTCATCGTCTTCATCTCAGAGTCTACAGCCTGGTCTCTGCTCTCACACTCTTGGTCTTGGAAGTCTGTAGCTGATCTTGCTGTGGTAGTTGAGTTTGGTTTAGTTTGGAACTTGAAGTTTCATCATTGCAAGTAAATTCATATAATGACATCACACTACTTAAAACCTATTCGCTAAACTGCTAAATATGCAAAGCTGTTCTCACAAATACCACAGCTGCCTGAGCCTCAATTCTGTGACAGTATTCTTAAGCTCCAGAGTCGTAGGACTTGGTCTCAACGTGGTCTCAGTCTTAGTCTTGTGTTCTATAGTCGTTGTCTTCAGATTTTGGGTCATTTATATCACTCGTTTGAGTAGTGGTTACACTGTCAACACCAATATATCAGTGGTCTAAACAGTGGTTACACTGCCAACACTGATATTGTCTCCTGACAATTATCTTGCTCTATCTCCACTTTTTGTCTATATTGACCTTTTGGTACCGTTAGATACACAATTTTATGCCCTATCTCCTCGTAGCTTCAGCAAAACTGCTAGTGCTTTCTATCTGCAAAAAAGTGTGTTTCATCTTGCGCTATCTCTCAGAAATGGCACTTTTACCAGACTGCCTGGCTTCTATTTTGCTCTTACTCCACTGACCAATGGCAGGCGTTAGTCATATGTGTTGCAGCAATATAGCACTGCAAGCTTACAATTTTTATTTTTCTATATATTTTTTCTAAATGTTTAAAAAATTCGTTTAAACAACATCATTCCTGCAAAGGCCAGTAAAAACATGCAGAGAGACAAGACAGCAAAAGAAACTAAAACGCATGACAGCAAGAGAAACCGAATGACAATACAAACATCTCCGGAGTAACATCAGCAACGTCAGATTAAGAACTGAACTACACTCAAAGGGGGAAAGTTTACCTGTGTCACCACTGGGAGCAGGCTGACCTATGTAATGACAATAACAACTACTCTGTGATAACACAGAAATATGACAGTTTACAGTGTCAGCAGACAGACAGACACTGTCAGCACACAGACAGACAATGGCAGCACACAGACAGACAACGGCAGCACACAGACAGACACTGTCAGCACACAGACAGACAATGGCAGCACACACGGGGTTAAATGCTAATAGCTCCAAAATGGTGAAAGCTATGTACTTCAAATATGACGTGCATGTTTCCGGGACTGTCCAGACACGACCCCTTAAGATTTTTTCGAAAAGGGGTGGGACCAGGGTCACGTGACCCCTAAATTTTTGGCCACGTGAACTGACCACACCCACTTAGTGCACCGGAGGGCCACAAAGTGGGCGTGGTCAGCTTGCATGAACAAATTTGTATATTTCACACTCCCTTAAATATCTTTTGCAATCTTTAATGATAGACCATTCAAATTTACACACAACTGAAGAGGGTCCTAGGAGTACAGTACAAGATTCGTACACAAGATGGCCCATAAGTGGGCGTGGTCAGGTAATGTGACCAGATGTGTAATTTTACATCCCCGTAATTAGGCTTCACCATTACAATGGTGAAGACTTGATTTTGTCATTATTATTATTCTTTTTTCTCTTTTTCTTTCTTTCTTTCTTTCTTTCTTTCTTCTTCTTCTCAAACTAAGTTTAGTGGACAAACATTGAAACCTGCACAGGTATGGACCCCGGGTTGACCTAAGAACACTGACCCACTTTCAGCGACCTTGACCCACTTTTCAAGGTCACAGACCCATTTTTGTGCCAAAAATCCGAAACTTCAAATCCATATAACTTCGCCATTTATGATCGGATTTTGATGAAACTTTGTAGGAATGGACCCTCATACGACGCCATGTTGGTGACCTACTTTTTGGTGATCTTGACCTACTTCTTCAGGTCAAACTCGAAATCGGCCCGAAATTTTGTGTCACCAGTTTGGCCAAATGTAGACATTGTAGGATAATTCTAGCAACGTAATTGGATGGCTACTGCTAAAAACCAGTGTGGATAGAAGTCTAGTGAAGATTGATTAAATATTCTTTGAAATATTAAATTTGGAAATTTTCGAAAATTTCGAAATTTTTCCATTTTGCCATATTTGTGATTTCAGGAAAATCGCTTATTCTCGTAAGCGGATGGCTGGATCGCCACCAAACTTGCATACGATGGTCCCCACATGGGCCTGCATCCACGGTGTGCTCAAGGTCAAGGTCAAGGTCAAAGGTCACGTGATATGGACACTTTTGTGATTTCACGAAAATCGATTCTTCTCGCAGGCAAATGGCTGGATCGCCACCAAACTTGCATACGATGGTCCCCAGTATAGCGCGCATCCAGGGTGTGCCCAAGGTCAAGGTCGAGGTCAAAGGTCACATGAAATGGGCACTTCTGTGATGTCACAAAATGTTTGCTATATGGTACCTTCTGACGTTCTGTCTCTACATGCACTCACTTTACGAAGCATCATTACACTCTCCTTCCAGTATAAGTGTCAGGCACCTAGATGTAATGTCTACATCATGGAATGAGGTACTCCGTCACTGATGGTCTGGTTGCACTTTTCGACATGTCAGCTCGCCGTTAACATGGTATATAAACTTTAGCTTTGTACATTTACAATATATAACGTCAGACGTACGTCTATTTTGGTGAAGCCTGGTAATTGTCTGTGACAATTACAACCTAAACCAGACAACTGTAATTGTCACGGACAATTACCAGGCTTCACCATAATGGACGAACACATGATGTTATATATTGTATACTAAGCTTCAAATGTATTGGGGTCACGACCTTGACCTTTCGGGTCACGTGACATCATCGGTCATGTGACCACTAGATTCCCAAGGTGTGGTTTCCTATTGGTAGTCAATATGAACCGACCATGTATCTCACACGGTTGTTGAGATATTAAGTTCAAAGTTATCTGGGTCACGACCTTGACATTTAGGGGTTACGTGACGTCATCTGTCACGTGACCGTTCGCAATATGGGGTTCCGATAGGTGGTTAATTAGAACCGACCG
>Ga0209679_1001026_pt1 | contig 11276 bp, 11 predicted proteins | sample WorMetHEROISLAND_4_FD_187408 | JGI IMG/M metagenome (GOLD analysis project Ga0209679, IMG submission 187408) | Marine gutless worms symbiont microbial communities from Max Planck institute for Marine Microbiology, Germany - Olavius sp. 2 HERON... ...
AAATCGTAATTTCAATCACTTCCGTCATCGTCGAATGTGTCGTGGTATCGTCGTATCGTAGTCATATCGTAACTCGCAGTTGTGATATAGGCCTAATGACGCAACGAGTTGTGTATTGTTTCTAGTCTGGTTTGTGTTTGTGTTTTCTTCTTCTCTGTCTCTATGTTGTTTCTTTGCTCGTCTGTTTGTGTTTTGTCTCTATGCGCCTCGTTGCCTGAAATAAATAAATACGATATGATAGTGACAGGTTTAATTGTGGCATTGAGTATGATTAGACCTGATGAATCGTGTCAGAGGGATAGGATAGTTTGGCGTGTCCCGTGAGGGTGCTAATTATGGAGATCAGTGGAGACGGAGATTCAATGGGAAAACCCGGGTTCAAGGGGAAACCCAGTTATTCTCAAGAAGTGGATTTCAGCCTGACCTGATTTCACATGATTCTTTAGCCTGATGTTAATTGCAACTGTAGCAAACCATCAAAGATCTCTTCGAGGAACCGACTGGGCTAGAAAGTCTCGCTAAGGAAGATGCGAAGGCAGAGTCTCGGCAAGCAGAAAAAGTTCAAGAAGAGTCAGTAAGTAACGAGAATTCATCGAGCTCGGTGGCGGCACCGACCGATGCGAGCGCTACAGACGATGTGTTGAATGATGACCTCATGGAGCAGGTTTGATTTCTGTTTGAAGTGAATTACTCGATGAGTTATAGAAACGTTGTTGTAGCTTTGTTATTGTGGCTGTTATTTATGTAAATGCTAGTAAGTAACCTGGGAAGAAATTTCAATACGACACACTAAAAACAGAAAGTCACTAGTGCAGCCCGACGTCAAATTGTCACAATCGATGTTTTTCAGCAGTCGTCCGAATTCACCAGATGAACTGAACTGAACTGAAGTTTATTAAAGCACACTTGCAGCCAAAAGTGAAAGAGGTAAATACTACAATCTATGACCTGTGTAAAAGAAACACAGACATGAGGCTAAGCTAAATAAATGAGTGGACGACTACATGAAAGTGAAATTTAGATGATTACGTGTAAAAAATACAATACAGATTGTGCACGTAAAAATGCCAATTATGCACGTTTGCCATTTACAGTGAGAGAAACTAGCTTTAAAGGCATGAATTTACAAGTACAGAAATGTCTATGAAGTGGTTGTTTTATCCTCTTAACACGTTTGCTACTTTGAATGTCTTACAACAATTACCATGTTGTCATGTTGTGTGCTCTAGCTGTGAAAAGATATCCGTCGATGAATAAAGCATTTGATTACTTATTATTACTGGTGATAACCATGTCATCCGCTTGTCTAATCATGACATCATGACAGCATTGTGTTCTACTTGTATAGTGTATAGATAGCATGATGTGTTGTGCACTATAACACAAATTACTGATAGACCAAAGTTTTGTTGAGTGTCCGTTGACTTGACGTGAGAACATAAAACGATTCTGCTGGTGTTTTTACGGTCGTCACAGTCTCGACTCCTCCAAGAAAGTTCTGGACTCTTAAAACTGACCTTTTTAATCGGAACATTATTGAGAAGTGGCCAAAGTCCTGTAAAGTTCTGAATTCCAGTATTTTTCCAGAACTTTAGAGTCATGGAATTCAGTATTAGGCTAAAATCATTTTTAGCAGATTGTTTATTATTATTATTAATATTATTATTATTACACGGCTGGTAACGCGCCATATGTCAGCTTAATAAAAACGAATCTCAGGCGCGGAAAACAGTCACGCGACTAGGATAAAAAAGATTGATTATAGAAGTGAGTTTTGAGACTAACGTTTAAAAGTGGGTAAAAACACGGAGTTAAAATCGTCAGTTTTTAAGTTGTGAAACGCGAGTATGTTATTTTTCAGTCGCTTTCAGTGTTTAGGAGGACGTAGTCTAATACTGTTACTTTTTGCTTAGACATTTAGACTTATAGTACTGCTTATAATACTGCTTATCTTATTGTTGCTGTCATTGGTCACTACTTTATTCATGTATTAATCCAGCCATTCCAGCCATTGGCTGCGTTATTATTATGATAGTGTTCATTAAGTTATGTTTCTGAAAATTCCAGCGTCTTGGAAAGTTGTGGGCGATTGGTTTTCAAAAATCCGGAAAACTTCTGTAATTTAGTCATTTTCAGACCTAGAAAGTCCTGAAAACTGTGGTTAGCTCTTTGTGTGACCCCTGTATCATGGTATCAGTTTTCGTGATGATATTGATGACAACGATGTTAAACTAGTCGTGCATGTTTTTGTTTTCAGGCTCTAGGAGCAGCTGAGGATGAGAGTGACATACAGGCAGCGAAGGTCGCCCGTGCAGAGCTGAAGGACGAGCTGGCGGAGTTCGATGAGAACATTCCGTGGGACGAGCGCGAGGTCACTGCCAAGCGTGAGCGCGAGGAACAGTCCAAAGTCGAGATGGAGCTGGCTTTGCTCGAGAAAGAGGTCCACTCCTTATATTGTTTATTTTGCGGAGGCTATATGTTTTCGGGTCGTCCGTCCGTGCCGCTGTCCGTCCGTCCATCCGTGATTCACGTGGTAGTTTTATGTTTCCACGATATCTCCAGTATCTGTTGATGGATTTTCACCAAACTTTTGTCACTGGTGCATCTTGGGACACAGATGACCTGATTACGTTTTTGGGTCAAAAGGTCAAAGTTCAAGGTCACACCATTGCAGCGGAAGCGCACAGCACTCGACACTACCGTCGAGTGCAACTTTTTCTAGTTCTAATTTTTATTTAAAATGGCAAAGGGCCAAAGCCACTAACATGCTGCAATAAAAAGTGTAGTAAAATTTAAATCGCAAGTTAACATCCACAGTCTGTGATAATGTGATCTAAAAATGTCTAGAAAAAATAAATACCCTGCAGGTTATCTAGCGAAAAATTTTGAAGTGAGACAGCATTTGAAACTGTTAAGATTACTGCAGTGTTATTACCGTGGTTGCTTTGCAGGTCGTGAAGTTTATACATTTCCTCTGGTGGGCTGAAATTAATGCATTATGTTATGCATTAACATAACGTGTTAATTAACAGAGCCAGCAGTATTCCGCGGCATGCAGGTTTTCATGCCGTGCCGCGGAATTTGCTGTTTGCCTCGGAATTTGCTGGTTGCCGTGGAAAAATTGCCCATTTTTGCTACAGTGTTTTTCAGACTCCTTTTTAATTTTACCATTTATGAAACAATAAAATCTAGTTGTTGTAGACTAACTTTTATGATAATTATGAGTACTGTGGCATGAATTTTCATCATTAGTGGCCTAATGTAATGTGTTTTCGTGTTACAGGTTATAGTAAATTCCTGTATTCCTTATACTTTGAAGTGTTGTCAGTTAATACAACAATGTCTAGTGGCCACGGAATGTACGATATTTGGGGATAATAGTGCTGCAGAATTTTGCGGCATTTCACAAATTGCGCCGCGGAATTTTGCAAAATTTGTTGCGGAAAAACGGGGGCCCTGTTAATTAGCATGTTAACTTAATGTGTTAAGGAATTAGTCGCACTTTAAAAAGATCCGTGCCATTAAAAGATTAATGCATTGCCAAAAATCACTGCAGGCTGCAGCAGCTTGGCTTTCTCTTTATGGCTATTTCTTTGTGCTTAAACATTGCCAGAAATATCAACGAAGGGTGCTGAAAACCAGCAGCACTGCCCCTCAACATACAACTGCTAGTCATTTTTTGTCTTCACCTATGTAGTGCAGTTGGAGGCATCATCTGTCTGTGCATCTCTGCATCTTTCCGTGCATCCGGAAAAGTATCAATACCTTGAAAAGTATCGGATTTATTTTCACCATTTTGGTACTCTTAAAAGTTTTGGGGTCAAAAGGTCAAAGTTCAAGGTCGTGGTGGGTCCAGTGTGCTGGAAAATGCACTTCTTGGTCTTGTTAATGCAATATCTTACTGGGCTGAATTTCACCAGCATTGGTGTATTTTGTTACAAGGATTAACATACCAGTTTTGGGGGTCAAAAGGTCAAAGGTCAGGGTCACAGCATGACCAAGTATCCAGCGGGCTGAGGCATACAGAGCTTGATGCTGTGCATAGAGTTCTAATTTCAAGTTTTTTGGGTTGTTTTCGTTTTTTCTTGAGTGTCTGTTTGGCTTAAGTCGGTTATTCACCGGTTTTCTCCGTGTACGTTAAGCATTTTCTTACCAAAGAAGATAGCGTTACAACCGTGATTAATGTGCGGTCAGAATAATTAATTAGTGGTGCGATTAGTGCAACCTAAGAAAGTTAATCGCTCGAGAGCCGCCTTATTTCTGTGTTGTGAGGATGAGTTTCTGTTTGCTGTTTCAGCTGATGCCTGTCGAGAGATATGCCGTGGCATATGTCGAGAAGCAACAGGCTCCGATGACTCGGGATGAATTGCAGAAAGCCGAGGTAGGTTTATGGTGCTGTCGGTATGGCGCAGTCATTGCGGGAGTCTACCCGATTCAGTCTAATGAATGCGAAACAGTGCTGAGCAGGCGCTGACCTTTGATCCAAGCCAGTTAACTTGGGTCGATGGTCCATGTGAATAGGCAGTTATAAGTGTTCACGGCCATTTTGCCATTTAATTACTACTCCACCTGAAAGTTGATTTCATGATTTCATTTTACCGTCCCATGAAGGGTAGAATACTGAGTCGACCTGAGCGGCTAATCATGTAGTGAGATGGTTTACCTGTCCACAGACAGTCACCGATCCAGGTGTTAACCATGCTACATATGGAGCATCTTCGTTGATTGAGACCACTAAGCCATACTGCCAACCCAATCAGAGTTGTATGTATTCATTCAAAACTGATTACTACCAATATACTAAACAGAACGTGCTCCCCTCATTTGTTTGACGTACGATTTCCCGTTTAAAAAGCAATCAGTTGAGGGTTCGGACATGCTTACTTGTGATGTTGTACTCAACTCAGCAGCTTAAACGCAGTTTTTGACAGGCTGCCCGTGCTGATGCTACCGTTCATTCACATAGGGCTCAGGAAGTCAAGCCTTGGTTGATGGCCTTAGAGTTCACTGTGTTAACCAGAAGCCATGACTGCTTTATTCATATTTAAAGAATTATATAATTGTGGTGTAGGCTTGAAAGTTCGCTTCATTTTGAGAATATGGGTCTGTTAATTCGGTCTTTTTGTGGATCTTATATGTCGAACGTTCTGTTTAGTATATTTTCTTTGCTATTAAATGTCACAGATAATAAATACAGAGATGCTACAGATTACTGCAGTATTGTTACTTTGCATGCAGCATGCTGTCTGATGACTTCAGAAAATAGTCTGAATTTATATATAAATTCGTACATGAAGTACAATAAAAGTGAAAAATAAAATCACATGCTATAAATGTGAGAAATTAAAAACTGTGCATTATCCTCAGAACATGGCAAATTTACCCGGAATGAACCGTCTCTAATAAAAATCAACTCGAGCAGCAAGCATGCTGTATCTACAGTGCCAGCGTGGACATTCTGAAGATAGTGTTTTGCAATTTTTTGATGCTTCAAAATGTATACTGCTGTCCATCTTGTACATGATTGTTTTATGCCTGCTGTTTACATCGAGTGGCCAGACACTAAACAACAGCTGTGTTGCTGTTATTTACTTCTTTATCTTTTGTGTATTTTATATTTTACTGGCCACACGTAAGCGGTTTCTTAAACCCTGTGTAGGCCATTTGGCCAGTATATTCTCAAATTGTTTTGTACTGCTCTTTTTTGTTACTTGTACTGGTTGATAAATAAATTGATGATGATTGTTTTACTGCTCCGTAAACCATTTTTGTGAAGTCTTGCTGTTATATTGTTTTGGATTCTGCTACTGCTGTTGTTGTTATAAGATGGTTTCGTATAACTGTGAAATGCAGTAGTAGCGTAGATGGCACTTTTATGCCTCTGTTAGTGACATATATGGTAAGCATGCACTGATGAATTTTCACCCAACTTTTGTCAGTAGTGCATCGTGGGACAAAGATGAATTGATTAGGTTTTGGGGTCAAAAGGTCAAATGTCAAGGTCACAGCATGACCAAAAATGCTAAAAATAGCATTTTCGAGGGAGGGGGCGTAAGCATACACAGCTCGGTGCTGTGCATCAAGTTCCTGTCATCCAACCAATGGCACCGAAGCACTGAAAATTGGTGGCTTGGTGGCGTAACGGTTAGGGCATTGGACTTGCGATCAAGTGGTCGTGGGTTCGATTCCCAGTCGGGCCACTATCAAGCTACCTAGGTCAACTCAGCCTTCCATCTCTCTGGTGTAGGTAAACCGAGTACCGGCCTGGTTGGCTGGTGTTGTGGCGGAACACGTTCACTTGTTTCGGATCGCAGGTACCACTGTATGATCCCTTATGGCAAGTGACGCCCTGTATCTCTGAGATGGATTCCCGTGAACAGCTATACTCGGCTTTAACCTTTTAAACGTTGTGGTTGTTATCCCAATTTTCTGCGTGTGCTGTACAGGAAGAGGTGAGCATTGCGAAGGAGGAGTGGGAACTTGGGCATCTCAAAGCGATCAAAGAGGAAGACGAGCGTCGAGCCGAGATTGAAGAAGATGACATGCTGTATACGTCACTTCATGAGTCTCCACAGAACAAGTCATCCGCAAGTGGAAAGCCTGGAAAGCCAAAGCCGAAGCTGTACTCGTACGGTGGCTGGGAGTTTGAGTCATTTGACGAAGATGCAGTCGCAAGCTTGCTCGATGATGATGGGTCACAGAGCCTTGACGACGAGGCAGCATCCATCGACTCTAGTCTCCTCAGCAGCCAGTTTGCCTCCGTTCCAGGACGTAGGAAAAAGACAAACATTACGAAAACGAAACCGCCCGATGTTAAGAAGTTGGATTCTTCGAATATGATACCCAAGCGTAAATACTGGACCAAGAAACGTCGAGCGGAAATCGGCATGGAAGAAGGCAGTGCGGAAAAAATTATTGGCAGGAAACGGTCGAAGCTGTCGCCGAAGGGTGCTAAATTGCAGAAGCTTCCGAAAAAGGTTGGCCGCCCTCTGCAGGCGAAAGCAGAGCGCATTGCAGCGGCATCTGTAACATTAGACGGTAGACATAGAGGACACACTATGCGACCGCGGTTTGTATCTCCCACAGTTGCTAAGGCACCGCGACTAAAGGTGCTGAGACAGTTTTCTCGTCCGTCGAACGTGGTACAGCATCGACCTCTGATTCAACCTATCAGATCATCAGACCTCGGTATACGACCGCGAATGGTGCGGATGCAGTTGGGTGGTCCGAGAATGGGTGCCCGGACGATTGCCGAGATCGGTGCGCAGTCACCGCCGCAGCCGACGCCAATACTGGAAAAGCTCGGTGCTACCGTTCTGGCTAGTCCGTCACCCACCAATCAGACTAGTCGGCTGACGCAGATAGTTTCGTCTATATCGGCCGCTGCGGCTCTGCAGAATACGGTACTGGCTAATACCACGTCGTCGCCAGGTACCATTCAGTACGTGATCACAACCAATGCGCGACCAGCTGTCCAACCTGTCGGGCAGACCCCGATTCTCGTTGGCGCCTCGGGGTCACTTGCCAGCAATCTGCGTACGAACGTTGTCTACCAGGTACCGCCGGCCGGACGCCAGTTGCCACTGCAGGCCACGGCTCAGTCCGTTTCCGCCGTTAAGCCGTCCCAGTCTCCTCGACTTATGCTTCCGTCAAGTGTGCCGGCTTCTTCGGCCACGAGACAGAGCTTTGTCCTGACGGCTCCCGGCGGTGATCGTCAGAGCTTTGTTCTTCTTCCTACCAGCAATCGACAGAGTTACATTCTAGCACCGGCCGCGTCGGCGTCGCAGCCGGCAGTGGTCACGACTACCGTGTCCACCGGAACCTCTGGCGTCCTCCGTCCAACCAACTTCAGTGTTCAGATGTCGCCGCCGCGGTTACCGAGAATGGTCCAACAGCCGATTCAGCCGGCGCCGGCTCAGAGAACGATCCATTTAGCACCAACGCCCCGACCACCGGCTGCCAACACGCTGCCGATACTGGAGAAGTTCGCGCTACAGCTGCATTCCGGGCGGCCTGCCACTTACGAGTTGGTGGCACACAGCGGAGAGCTAATTGCGGCTACGAGTCCAACGAAAGCCGCCCTCCAGCAGATCGTCTACCCGTCGTCAAGTCCCCCGTCGCAGGTCGTTCGGATCTCCGGCTCAACCGGACCGAGCAATCTACAGCTGGTGAATCACATGGTGGTCGGAGCATCGGTTGCCAAGCCGGTCCAAACCATCACCATGCCACAGTTCGTTATCCGACAACCCCGCCAGGTTGCTCCGGTTTCGTCCATCATCTCTGCGACTCCTGCTGTGCTGCCAGTCCGAAATCAGCTTCCAGGACCAAGGATTGTCTCGAGTACCAACCTCGTACCAGTTCCCACATCCCAACTGTCCACTGTCATTATTGTAGACAGCAGACCCGATGGACCAGACAGTTCGGCAGCGGCCCGACAAAGCTAGTATATTGAATTAGACTGTATTTATGACTTCAGTCTTTCCATCTGATACAGTAAAGCAGATGTTGCATGTACTTAACAGTCAGTTAGAAAGCACTTAATATTGGAATTCTGTACTTGTCATTTGCAACAACAGTTAATGGTGGCACGTCTTAATTTTGCAGCACGTTTCAGAATCGCGGATATATGAAGTGTAAACGTTATTTTGCAAATGATAGATGGTTTGCTTGTTGTTGATTCTGTAAATTTACGTTCAGTGTACACGTACATTTCATGTTTTATTATATTTTCCCCATACTTCCAAACAGGGATGTTAAGTCTCGAGGCGGGGTCGAGGCCAAATTTTACGGTCTTGACCTTGTTCTTGGCCTCATAGTTGTTGGCCTCGGCCTCGTTCTCGGCCTCATGAGTTGTGGCCTCATTCTTGTGCATCTTGGCCTCGCGACCTCAATAATTCGCAAGTCGATGAAAATTATTAATTATCTACCTCATTTTCAGCGTTGTCTCTAAGCTTATAAGACTTGCTATTTTTACTTTGCTATTGTATGACGTGTATTTTCGAAATTTGTGATAAATTAAATATTGTCCATATTTTGATATGGAATATTAACTAATAAACGTTTTGCAGTAACAGTAAGCAACTGGCCTCGGCTTCGGTCTCATAGTTATTGGCCTTGACCTCGGCTTCGAAAAATATTCTTGGCTTCGGCCTCGGCCTCACATCATCTGGCCTCGGCCTCGTCATACACTGGCCTCGCTAACATCCCTGCTTCCAAATGTCAGAAATAAATTGATGCATTGAATATCCCTGCCAAGTGTGTGAGATTGGGATGTAACAAAATTTTTGGCTGTTGTAGATAGGAATTAAGTGCTTCCACTGCTTTGACACTGTTGATTCAGCTATTAGAAGGGTGTCTGACCCATAAAAATCCCCGTTAACACTAAAGGTTTTCTTAAGGGGGATTCTGTCAAGGAGCCAGTTAAACCCTTGCAAGCGTGAAAAAAATTGGCCAGTTAAAGCAGAGAGTGATGTGTAAACATGAATTAAGATGCTGAAAGCAATTGTTTTACCGTATCCGGTTGTGATTGTCACTGTTGAGCTTCTAGGCTTTGGACTTTTATGGAGAAATTTTTTTTCCGTTGACTAGTATATTATTTTGTTTTGATTTGGATTCTGAGAAAGAAATAATTATATTGTCAAATGGTGTGTCTTATGCCTTCAACAATATATTTCATTTATATTGTTTTTGTTGTTAATGGATAACTTAAGGGCATTTAAATGAGTAATGCCTATAGTGGTGTTCAGTGATTGCCTCATTTATACCACATCTACGTACATTTTGACCCTCCGTCACCGTTACCTGGTACCGGAGGCATTATGTTATTTGTCATCTGTGTGTGTGTGTGTGTGTGTGTGCGTGTGTGTGTGTGTGCATCTCTGTGTCTCTGTATCCGTCTGTCTATGCTGTTGTTTCCGCAATATCTGTGGTGTGCATTGATAGATTTTCGCGAAACTTTTGACAGTAGTGCGTGTGGAACAAAGGTAAACTGTTTAGTTTTTGGGGTCAAAAGGTCGAGGTCACGGCAAGACAGACATGTCATTTTACAGGTCAGTAAATCTTAAGGCAGGTGTGAAGACCCGAAGGGCTTGAGAACCGAGGCCTGTGTCCCCTTAGGGGTCCGGGACCACCTTGTCACGCCCGAATTACTGTACATTGCGAGCGATTCATATCGCCGTCTAAAATGTGATGCGGACGAAAAACCTGATGTTTAGAGCATTTACATCAATATCAATAAGTCATGTGAACAGTTTGAGGGCGAACAAAAAGTAACGAACGTACAGAATATGAATCACAACTTGCGTTTTGTAGCGCATAAATTAATTAGTTTCTTTGTTTGTGCGCTATGTTAATGAAATTTATGGAAATTTTAGTCAGCCTGGTCTCCAGCCATGACAGGAGCTCTTCAGCCAGGTCATTTGACGTGGTGCGCGGTGCGCCCTGGTGTAGTTACATGTAGTACATTTGTATGGCGCCAGTTAACAATCGCGCCGCCGCAGTCAAACAAACAAATAGGATTTTAACAGTTTTGTGAATGTCAAGAATGACAGACTAATCTCGGATGATATCAGGTAGGTTGTTGCACGTGCGTGGACCAGCGACGACGAACGACCTGTTACCAAATGAAGTCTGCGTGTATCATAGCGCCGCCACTGCGGCATGACTGAATATGCTAAGTAGAATTGTTCAGAAAGTTATCAGCGGCACTGGGCAGCCATTTTGAAACTGCCAATTAGTCAAGCGCATAGGAACTCAAAATTATTGATAAATGAAACTGAGAATAAAACGAGAATGAGTCTGATTTACATAAGAAACAATCCGGTAATGTGAGTGATAGGAGCCTCAGAGCCTGGTACAAAATAACTAAAAGAATAACGAGAAACTAAAGAGGATAAGTAACCGAAACAAAAGCAAAACCGTTGAGCAAAGAAAACTGATGAACAGTGAAGTAACCGTGAAATCACTCCGGGGAGTACCGGTAGTCTATGGAGTGAAGAAGAAGAAGAAGAATTTATTTTCCACATCATCACAAATAACATGCAATGTAATTATTAAAAATTAATATAGACAATGTGGAAGGCTACCGGAAGAGCCGTGGCCATCAAAGCCGGTTGGCTCATTATGTGAAACATGTATAACTATTATAATTCAGACAGACAGACAGACAGAATAATGAAATCACAACTGAACAAGAAGCCCAGCTGTTGCTAGGATGGCCGACCGTACTGCCCCATTGCAGACGATCTATGCAAAAGCTGTGGTGCATTCATGCAAAT
>Ga0209679_1001027_pt1 | contig 11271 bp, 7 predicted proteins | sample WorMetHEROISLAND_4_FD_187408 | JGI IMG/M metagenome (GOLD analysis project Ga0209679, IMG submission 187408) | Marine gutless worms symbiont microbial communities from Max Planck institute for Marine Microbiology, Germany - Olavius sp. 2 HERON... ...
TGTTACAAAACACAGTCACTGTCACACGATAGACGAAACTGCAATTACGCGTAGACCTCGCTGGGTCCATTCGGACCCACCTTGGGCCAGTAAGTTACACTTTTAGCTCGGGCCACTAAAGGTTAAAGATCACTCAAGGTCATTTGAACTGGAGTGCCATTCGAAAGCTTGAGTGCGGTTTCCTATTCGTTTTCTGTAACCGTATCTGTAGTCGTTTGTGATATATTTAGCGTCAAAGTGTGACATTAAAAACAGGGTTAGGGTTCGTTCAAGGTCACTGGAAATGGCACCATTTGATAGATCGCATACGAGTTCCTATTCTGCTATTCATCTTCCATAGTAACTTTGGCGCAATTTTGTATCATTTGCGAGATATAGTGAGTTATTGGTCCAAAATCGCAAATTTTTTATACCCCACCTGTATTTAGTGCCCCCGCAGGGTGTGACCCCGTCGGAGGTTCGTGAAAATGCTGAAAAAACTAGAATGATTGGGTTACCGTATTGTAAAAAACTATGACAATACGTTAAGCCATTTACATACAATAGTGGAACGTAACGGACGGACGGATGGACGGACATACAGATTTGCTATATCTATATCGCGGGTCATTATGCTGACGCGCATTAAAAAACGATTGAATGCAGAAAGCATAATGGAGACGTTATTCAGCACATTTTCCGCTAATCGCTGTGAACGTGTGACTGGATATCGATCTCATGCAGTGAGACGTGTTGAACTTATTAATTATTTTTTTTATATTTAAGACACCCAATACTCTTTTGCTTATTTCACTGTTAAAACAAAAGCTACGATTGCTCTTTAAAAATATTATTTCTTTTTGTTTGAATTCTGTTGTGGAGCAGTGCAACATTATTGCAAATTTGGAGATGTCTATATGAGCCATCCAGTAGCTCTATATACATATATTCAGGTTTTATATAAACTCCCAGAATTTCCTTAGAGGAAAATTTGTACCAAAAAATAACAATTTTAACGATTTTGGAGTGAGTAATCCCACCTTTATAATGCCACAACAATGAAATTTGGCGTAAGCGAGCGAACCTGCAGCACGTCTTCCCCACGAGAAATTTTGCAATAATCCGTTTCGTGGATTCGCCCCTTAAGGGCACCATTTTTTGAATTTTTTGGGGACAGTGAACTTAAATTTCGAAAGCCACAACGGTGAAATTTGGCATGATGGTGCGCACCTGAAACCCCTTCCTCTGTACCTAATCCTGTAACAATCGCGTAAGCGATACGCTCCTTCTCAAATTTATACCAAAAATATCCATTTTGACGATTTTGAGCTACATTTATGCTTCTAAATACAGTGTTTAAATTTGGCTTATAGGAGCCCACCCTGGAAATCAACAACGACTTGGCACAGGCATAGTTCAACAAGAGATACGACGGTGCGCAGCCATGCTATGGCTAAATATCGGACTATCCGTCCGTCCGTCTGTCACAGTGCATTGTATAGGCTTCAAACGGCACGTGGATAACAGTGCAGTCCGTAAATCTTCTAATAGACGCCAGGTCTCTATTTAACGCAGGCTTGCAATAGACGCTGTGGTTCGAACCATTTTTGTAGGCCTACCAATAGTCGCCGTCTCTGTAATAGACGCCTGCAGGCCTCCTCGCGTATAGTGGTATGAAAACAAATAGCCCTGCTTTCGCAGAGAGGCCGCGCGCTGTTTCGTGTCTGTCAGTGGCTTCCATAATACAATACGTCAAGCGCAAGTCCCGCTTCAGATTTGCGGCTACGTACAATTAAATTAAATTAAATTCTGTTCTGTTTTCTTTTCTTCATCGTGGTCGTCGTCCACGCTGGTTGTGATAAACATCGACTCGCTGATGCGGCGCCGTCTTTAAACTGCACCGTCCACCGTCACAGTTGTTGTTCGCACTCCACTGGTCATCGACCGACAGCCAGTTGTTCGTCAAAATCGCGATTTTTGCCTACCCTACCTGCATTCGATGCCCCAGGTAGGTGGTCCCCCTTCGAAATATTACCATGAACTTTGGTGTGGAAAAACTAGAATGGCGTAGCCATCACCAGACGGTGAAAATTATTGTTTCGACAGAGTCAACGAACGTGACAGACGGACGGACGGACAGAGAGACATCGCACCACGGCATAGGCCACGCTTATACATAGCATTGCGCGGCAAAAAGTGGAAGCCCAGGATCTCTAGTTTTTCAGCACCCAACTGCTACGCGAGATCAGCCAAGAGATGCCACCAAGCGAATTCAAAAACAGAGCGGTGTTAGCGATTTTCCAATTAGAGCTTTTGTTCAGAATCGATGTAATGACAGATGTAATGCCCACATACCACGTGCTCACGGAAGCTTAATATATCCAAATTTTGTTTTTTTTATTATATATTTTTTTCAGTGGCGGCGGAAAATAGACGAGGGGAAGACTGCCGGCTACGGCGCAGAGTTGCAGGGTGCTTTACAGGGATGAATTAAACGCGAAATTACAGAAGATGTTTGGAATCTGGCATTTGAGTGGTGGAATAGCTGAAAGTACCGCGTCCGACGAAATTAATCAGAAATAAATCAGAAATAGGTTATAAATTAAATCAGAAATTAAATTAAACTAAACTGAAATTAAACTGAAGTTAAACCTATTAAAAAGTAAGTTAAAATTAAATGAAAAATTAAATTACATATGTGCGAACGTGGACGTGGAAATTAGTAAGAATACATCAGAAATTAGATCAGAAATTAAATTAAACTAAAGCAAACTTAAGTTAAATTAAACGAAAAAAATAAAACTATGACAAACTGTATCACGCAACCTTTAATGCGTTTTTGGCGAAGAAAAGCCATGCGAACGTATTTCAACGTCCAGAATTTCTGTCACAACGTACAGAAGTCCTATAGGCCTACGTGCATGTGAACGTCCAACGGCTGTCATGTAAGTACTGAAAAATCGATACCTAACATTTTGCCGCGCGACTGCAGCAGCCACGCTGCAAGCACGGCTGCTGCAGTCTTGCGGTGTTCGTCTGTTCGTCACGTTCGTGTATTGTGTCGAAAAGAGTAAACATATTCTCATATTTTTTCACCGTCTGGCAGAACTACAGTTCTAGTTTTTTTCGTACAAAACGTTACGGCAATATTCTGACCGGGACTCCCTAAGATAGAAAAATCGCGCTTTTCGACCAGTATCTTGATTTGGGATGGCTATGGAGTATCGAGTGTTATTAGCAAATTGCGACCGTCGAGTACGTTGACATGCAGCGAGCGTCGACTTCGTTTATGCCTATATCAGTCGACAGTCACGCAAAACGGAATTTATTTGTACACGTTGGTAAATCTGAAGCCACAGTAACTAATAATAAAAAGACTAATAATGCGCTCGAGGTATTGCATTGTTAAAGCTAACTGTTGATAACACATTCGCACGTCTTTTCTGCGGCAGCTGAACTTCTTGTTTCTCAGTTGTCTGACATGCAGGCCAGGCTTTCTAAATAGACCCACAGTTTTATCGTAAGTGTAGCACGAGCCAATCATACATTTCGTGATAACGTATGGTGCGTAGGATAATTTTCCGATTAGCGTGAAATCTACGTGTGCGAGCGCATGCGCTGACGTCATGCTGACGTCACGATGGCGCGACCAGTCACGAGTCACGTTACAAACTGGTCACGGTGGCGCATCACTTCAATTTCGGTTCATTCGGTCCATTTAGTTGTTTCCGTGGCTCAGCAGTAGAACGTTGGTCTTTGATGAGCGGCGCACCGTCCTGCGCTCCACCTACAGCTGACGGGTGACCACTTATGTGGGTAAACCGTCCGCTATAGGTCAGCCAACTTGGCCAACTCAGCCTTTCACCCTTTCGAGGTCGATAAATGAGTAGTAAGCTCCAACTTCATGTTCTCATCACAGTCCGTGGCGGCGCCATCTGGTGCACACAGTCTATCTAAATTGGTATAAGCCTAAGCTCTAAAACAGCAAAAATTAAAATGTTTATTAATTATAAGCATAAAACATATGCGCTATAGCTTAGGCATTTAAACCTGGCGGTTGACAGATTTAAATGTGCTGGCGCATATATTTCACGCTTATAATTAATAAACATTTTAATTTTTGCTGTTTTAGAGATCAGGCTTATGCAACTTTAGATAGACTGTGTGCGGTTTTTCTATGTAATCTGGGTTAGAGGTCAATCAATGTCATTGAAACTGGTGCCATTCGAAAGCTTGGGTGCGGTTTCTTATTCGCTTTCTATAGTAACTGTGGCCGCATCTTTAGCCGTTTGTGAGATATTCAGTTTCAAAAATAGGGTGATCTTGAACACCAGGTTACGGGTCGTTCAAGGTCATTGAAAATGGCGCCGTTCTGTAAACCATATGCGACTTTCTATTCTTCGGCCGTTGCAAATATGGCTCTATCTTGTACCATTTTCGAGTTTTTTGACGTTGAATAATATCGTCACCTTGAAATCTGGGTTAGAGGTCACTCAGTGTCATTGAAAGTGGTGCCATTCGAAAGCTTGGGTGCGGTTTTTTATTCGCCTTCTATAGTAACTGTGGCCATATCTGTAGCCGTTTGTGAGATATTCAGTGTCAAAAAATGGCGTGACCTTGAACACCAAGTTAGGGGTCGTTCAAGGTCATTGAAAATGGCGCCGTTCTATAGACCATATGCGACATTCTATTGGTCCGCCATTGTAAATATAGCTCTATCTTGTACCATTTTCGATTTATTTGACGTTGAATACTATCGTAACCTTGAAATCGGGGTTAGAGATGACTCAAGATCATTGAAATTGGTGCCATTCAAAAGCTTGGGTGCGGTTTCCTATTCCCATTCATTAGTAACTATAACCGTATCTGAAGCCGTTTGTCAGATATTTAGCATCAAACAGTGGTGTGACCTTAAAAACAGGGTTAGGTTTCGTTCAAGGTTACTGGAAATGGCCATTTGATAGATCGCATACGAGTTTCTATTCGCCTTCCATAGTAACTATGGCGATATTTTGTATCGTTTGCGAGATATAGCGACTTATTGGTCTAAAATCGCGAAATTTTTATATTCCACCTGTATTTAGCGCCCCGCAGGGGGTGACCCCATCGGAATTTTGTGAAAATGTTTGAGGCTGGTAAAACTAGAATGATTGGGCTACCGTACGGTTAAAAAATTATGACGATATGTTAAAGCCGTTTTCATGTGGTACCGGAACGTAATATACGGACGGACGGACGGACGGACACACAGATTTGCTATATCAGTATCGCGTGTGAGTATGCTGACGCGCGTAAAAACGACAAAAAGATTTATTTAATCCCATCCCTCATCCCTCATATCAATAGAGTAATATGTGGCTTTTGGCCTGTTATCTTAGCTATAGACGTTAAAATGTGTTGTAGGATACAGTGTATCTTAATGGTATTATATGCCGAGCATGACTGATATTCGGAGACACTTTACAAATCGACGAGACGTGCTAGAAATTCTTCTCACGCTATATCAAGCCCACCTCTAACATATTTTAAAATATTTCGATCTGCCAATGTCTCTATACAATGAATTAAATCTAACGGATATAGACAATCAAACTGTAATTCCTATTCATGTGTACAGTTTTATAAAGAATTGTAGAGTACTTTAGGACCTTTTAGAAGTTTGGTCCAAAACTGAATAATTTTTGCCGCGCTCATTTATGCAGAACGTGCTAGGCATAGATGGTTCCGTCTGTCGGTCGGTCTGCCGTCCGTCACATTATCTCAAAACTAATGATGGCAATATATCACGAAGTTTTCACCACCGGGTAGCACAAAGAGTCTTATTTTTGATACCATAGGTCTCAGGGGTGATCCGGACATTTCCCCTGGACATATTCCTCGGACATTGCCTTCTTCCGAACAACCCCCCCTCTCTTTTTACATGGCGTAGGACATTTCCCCCTTTCCACCACCACCATCCGCCCATCTACAATATAATGTTAAAAAATTTCATGGATGTTTAACTTCCGTTCTAAGGGCTCAGAATGACATCTTTAAAACAGCAAATATCAACTGATACCATTTTCAATAGAAAAGGTGATAATATTTCGCAGCAAATCGCCGAAATGTTAATAGCTGCAATAGTATAATCACCTTTTTATTGGAAATGGTATCAGTTGATAATTGCTGTTTAAAGGTGTCATTCTGAGCCCTTACAACAGAAGTTTTTAACACTATTTTTGCTGTTTTATGACCATTTTTAGAGTAAGTTGACCACGTGTTCTCGCCAACTCCGTCACTGTTATTAACAATTCGCCATCGTGAGGTGGTCGGTCGTTGCTACCATGCATTGTCTACCTATAGGCCTACTCATCCATCAGTGTACCAAATTTCAGTTCCTTGCTCGATTAATTTCGTGATATGGGGGTTCAAAAAATTAAATAGTGTGGATTGCTTATACCGTAGATGCCCCTAGCAGAAAAATTTACACATGGAGAGGGCCTGTGCCACGATATTTACCCTGCTCGGCTTTATAACCGCTGTTTCTTTGACGGCTAATACCGCTTGCATGACGGATGGCTTAGCCCTAACGTGCCTCGCGCCATAGGCCCAAGCCTAGTTTAGCGGCGCATGCAAACATCCATTAATGGCCTGCGGTTGTCGTTTAGAATTGTGGGCTTAACCCTTAAATCGTTCAAAATTGGTAATTTTTGGTATAAATTTATCGAAGGGGCAAATCCCCTTAACATTTTTTAAAATTTGCCATCGGGGAGTCCCCCGCTCCTACATACCAATTCTGTCCAAAATATGTGCGTCCTAGTTGGTCGTTGTGGGGCAAAATACACACGTACAAATGATACATTGTGGGGAAAGTGCTTTGTGGGGAAAATCTGTGCGAGTGTGCGTCCTAGTTGGTCGTTGTGGGGAAAACACACACATACGTATAAATGATACACTGTGGGGAAAGTGCATTGTGGGGAAAATCTGTGCGTCCTAGTTGGTCGTTGTTGGTCGCTTTATAACCGCTGTTTCTTTGACGGCAAATACCGCTTGCATGACGGATGTCTTAGCCCTAGCGTGCCTCGCGCCATAGGCCCAAGCCTAGTTTAGCGGCGCATGCAAACAGCCATGTTTGGCCTGCGGTTGTCGTTTAGAATTGTGGGCTTAACCCTTAAATCGTTCAAAATTGGTAATTTTTGGTATAAATTTATCGAAGGAGCAAATCCCCTTAACATTTTTTAAAATTTGCCATCGGGGAGTCCCCCGCTCCTTCATACCAATTCTGTCCAAAATATGTGCGTCCTAGTTGGTCGTTGTGGGGCAAAATACACACGTACAAATGATACATTGTGGGGAAAGTGCTTTGTGGGGAAAATCTGTGCGAGTGTGCGTCCTAGTTGGTCGTTGTGGGGAAAACACACACATACGTATAAATGATACACTGTGGGGAAAGTGCATTGTGGGGAAAATCTGTGCCTTCTTATTGGTCATTGTGGGGAAAATACACACATATGTACAAATAATACATTGTGGGGAAAATCTGTGCGTCCTAGTTGGTCGTTGTGGAGAAAAAACACACATACGCACAAATGATACATTGTGGGGAAAGTGCATTGTGGGGAAAATCTGTGCATCGTAGTTGCCGTCGTGAGGAAAAGTTCGTTTCCCCACAATGCAAATTTTATTTTCCCACAGTGCAATGTTTTCATGTTCGTCACTCACTATAGTGAGAGGCGCATATTATTAGCTATACAGAGACCAGCATACCGGTATACTGATCAATCACGCACGTGTTCAGGCAACACGCATGCGCATACTATTTATAGGCAGTGTATGTAATATTGCGCTAGGTTACCAACCAAAATCGTTCGAACACGGAAACGGACGTCGACCAAACTTGGCAGGCACAGGCAAGAGGTGACTGACTTTTGGTGGTGATCCGGATCTGCGCGTGGATTCCGTATCACTTTTTCATGTTTTTACCACTGAGAAATGTGCGATTTTCGGACAGTTGTTAGCATTTCTCTGTTTCTCATGCAATTAACAGCCGATTTGTACCACAGGCCCTACTTGGCGAAATTACTGACGCCGACGCTATGATGCATCCACAATTTGGGACCGATACGACGGACATCCGGATTCAGATTAATCCAAAAGTCCCGGATCACTTTAGTTTCAAACTTTAGCGTTGGTGGAGGTTTGCACTTTTTTATTACAGACAGAACATCTTTAATCAGCAAGACACAGAACGTCTGATCTCACCGATTTTCAAAATGCCGTCGCTTCTAAGGGCTATACCAATATGTTCTATCGAAAATCGTATCAGTGATATGTGCTATTTAGAGGTGTCATTCTGAGCCTTTACAACTGTAGTTATAGTTCTTTGACTGATTGTCCGCCGAACTCGACTCTCCACTGTCGGTGATCGAGCCTTCCCGGTCGCCGTTGCTCGTATCTGGAAGAATTTACCACAGCACGTCACTTCTGCGCCTTCTCTTCACGTCATTACATCTCGGCCGAAAATCCGCTTCATCTGTATTTCCTTTCCAGAACAGTTTTGAATCTACAGTGCCTGTGAAGTGACTTCGTCGTTATTAGACACTCTGATCGGTAATCTTATTTATTTACTTACAGTTTAATATTAACTATTATATAGTCTTCGAGTGCACTACAAACCACAGTTCATGAATTGACCAACCGTGCACCTACCAACCAAATAACCAACAAGTTTTAGCAAGACGCTTATACGACAAACGCTAAAACAGCTAAAACTATCTGCAACACCCTGGCCGCCTTTTCAAGGGCTACATCTCTGTCGCTAATTGTATGCTTCTATCTAGCTTACCGAAAACTATTAAAATTAACGGCGGTGTCGAATGCAGGTGTGTAATGAATAACTCGCGATTCTCGATAAATATCTGGTCGATCACTGCTGAATGATCACGCCTCATCACCATTTGGATCGCCGTCTTAGCTTATCGCACGTGAGCCGACGACGATTCCGCGTACGATACGATACGATAGGTAGGTAGGTAAGTAGGTAGGTAGGTAAGTGTATTTATAAGCGCGCTTTTTGTAGTACCTCACACTCAAGGCGCTCAGGCATGGTATTTAACGTGCGGTAAAAAGCTGACGGGTAGCCAGATTAGTCTACCACACGGAATAAACAAAAAATTAAAATGTGAAACTAAAAATAAAATAATGAGCGCAATAGGCGCAATAAACGATGTCCACTCATGAATGGCACATTGGTACGGCCATGCATGAGTGGACAATTGTATCTGACACAATTCGCCGAGCTATGTCGAAGACAATTAGTGCAAAAAGTACCATATTTGACTCCTGTCATTTGGACACCTCTGATGGATATCGCCACCAAAAGTGGAGAAAGCCACGTCCGGGTCAGAGCTCTACAATCGTGCAAATTTTTACGCCCATCGGCGTGAAATATCTGTATTTGGGCAAAAATACACATCTTTTCTTATAGGAGAATTCCATGGGGGCTGTCGTGAACCGTCCCATATGTTATACATCATTAGAAAGCTCTGGATGGGCTGATTTTAAGCTCTAATTGACATGTACCGCTGCCACTTACCGTTTTCTAGATATTCGGTTTATAGACGGCCAAAATTATGGATTTTGGGGATTCCTTGGGGATACTGCCCCGGCGCCCTAAAGGGGAAAGATCTGCCCGATACCCATATCTATCATCATGCAAAATTTCACGCCGATCGGTGGCACCGTCGCCGAGATATGTGGAGCCGTACAAAAAGACATGCACTAAGAAAACGATTATACAACAAAAAGCATACTGGTTACTGGCGTTTGCGTTTGTCGTATAAATAACGTCACAGCACGGTCTACCGCAATATGCACTTTTCAGTTTTCACTATACTGAGCACAAAATGGATCACACGACCGTGCCCACTTTTGCGATAACAAATGTAAAAAAACTGTCTTTTAGGCGTATACGTTACGTTCGCCTTATGTCGTTGCAAATCCGTCTGTCTGTTGTCTGGGTTGGTGCACCCTACTCAAAGTCGGAGGGCTAAACCTTTCAGCAACATTTTTGCACCAGCTTAGGGACTGGAACAGTTTGTGTTCATTTTTCGGAAAAAAAACAATGGGTTCTAGGCTATCGTACAAGTTAGAAGTCATTTCCTGCTTACCTTAGAGACAGTAGTCTTTCTCTTTCATCTTTTAAGCACCACCTCAAAACCTTTCTCTTGTCTTTCTACTAGGCTAGCACACGCAGCGCGTTTGGGTTTTTTTTTACAAAAACGCGCTATATGTATTCACTGTTATTATTAGATGGAAATTGACGTTTTCGACCTCAGTTTATTTCAAAAAGAACGATATTTAGCTCACGGCCATACTTACAATGGAAGACGAATAGGAACTCGTATGCCATCTGTCCAATGGTAGCATATTTCCAACGTAATTGAACGAACCCTGACCTACATTTCAAGGACACGTCAATATTCGTCGCGAATATACGGCGAAAAACGATTTTCAAATGGCAGATGGAATTTTTGCAACCTGCAATATGACACGTGGCTCTGCTTATTTTTCGTTTGCAATTTAAGGTGGGCATACAGACATGCCAACGCCCATTAGGCCTACACATTTTTTGCTTTGCTTTGCTTTGCTTGCTTTGGGATGACATGACATTGAATTTGCCAGGCGGCAGGCTGCAGCACCCTGCCATGTGGCTTGTGGCTCTGGCATGATATATTATTGAACTTGCCAGGTGGCAGCACCCTGCAACGTGGCAAGTGGCTCTGGGATAACATGTTATTGAATTCGCCAGATGACAGCACTCTGCAATATAACACGTGGCTCTAGGATGACATGACATTAAAATCGCCAGCGGCGACTTAATAAATGGCACAATGCACTGGAAAAGTAAAGTGTAAAAGCAAAATAAAACAGAAAAAAACAAAGAAACAAAATTATGACACATGGGAGCGAACTCGTACCTCTAGCATCGCAAGGCAGCATGCGTACTGCTAGGCTATACCGGCCATTCACTGGGGCTGCTATAGACCGGGCATGTAACCTAGCGCAACATTACGTACACGGCCTATAAATAGTACGCGCATGCGTGATGCGCGGAGGACACGTGCGTGATTGGTCAGTATACCAGTATGCTGGTCTCCGTATAACTATTAATATGCGCCTCTCACTATAGTGAGTGACGCACATCAAAACACTGCACTGTAGGAAAATAAAATTTGCATTGTGGGGAAACGAACTTTTCCTCACGACGGCAACTACGACGCACAGATTTTCCCCACAATGCACTTTCCCCAC
>Ga0209679_1001028_pt1 | contig 11265 bp, 5 predicted proteins | sample WorMetHEROISLAND_4_FD_187408 | JGI IMG/M metagenome (GOLD analysis project Ga0209679, IMG submission 187408) | Marine gutless worms symbiont microbial communities from Max Planck institute for Marine Microbiology, Germany - Olavius sp. 2 HERON... ...
TGCTGCTGCTGCCGCTGCCGCTGCCGCCGCCGCCGCTACCGCTACCGCTACCGCTACCACTACCACTACCACTACCACTACCACTACCACTACCACTACTACTACTACTTTCCATTTTTGTTTAACCAGCCAATTTTTCCAGAGTTAGTCCCGGTTAGGCTGGCTCCTCCATAAATGAATGTTTTTTGGAATTGTCAGCACAACAACAACACTGCAATAAGACACGCCATTGTGACAACGTTAAAGACGACAGTACATGCATGTAACTTCAATGATTAATGCACAGATATCTAAATCATTGCAAGTTAAAATAAAATAACTCGTCAATAATCTGGCAAAAGAGCAGCATCAAATTGACGCCGGTCTTTACCGAGAACGGCCTGTGACAACGGCAGCCACTGGTTAAACAGAGATTGTAAATGAGTCTTGGTGTCCGTGACAACTGGCGGCAACCTCAGTCCAAGTGAACGAACAATCTTTGCAACCATCTCTTTATCACTGGCAATCAGAACAACACAACATGTGACACACTTGCTGGAAACAGTTGCAGCAAAGCAGAAGAAAACATGAAGCATGAGTTCGTACTGAGATGTACATTGTACAAAAACCAACAAAACAGTGTTTACGAGAAAGAGCGGGAAGTACCGAGAGACGAGTACAGCATCGTAAACAGTCCAAATATTGTCCAGAATCAACTGAATGAACAGTGTCTTCTTGCCCTTTGCCTGTAAATACACCACACTTGGTGTAACAGTGACTTCACTGGTCAGATAACATTTTAGCTGAAATTTGAAATTAAACCTGAAAAGCAGGCACCAAAGTAGATACAGTGCATCACACTACATTAAGGAGATGCACAACAGGAGAAAAACAAGCTCATCAGCAACCTGCACGTTAGTAAAATGAGCATACGTTTCTGCATTTATAGCCATGGTTAATTTTACACTAAACACAATGTTTCAGGATAATATTACATTAGAATAATTGATAATATTACATTAGAATAATTGGTCAAAGGTGCACTGTTCATCATCTATTTTATTTGTTCTTTACTCATCGTTTTTGGAAACATTTTACGTGCCTATTTCAACTTAAGACTTAGTTTGTTTGCTCAACAAACCAGTGACTTGAGTTACAGCAGCAACAACAGATGGACCAGCAGGAAATCAAACTGACCTGAGCTCCTTTCTTAACAGTTTTAGTCTTTGAGTCGAGATAGTAGTCGCCCCAAAGTGTCTTCTGTAATACTGAAGCACTAACACCGACTTTCTTCGCATACAACTGTGCAAACTGTTCCACTCTGCAGCCAAGTAAGTAAAAGTATAACATACCAAGAAAACAACACTAGAAGAGATTGTTATAGTGATGAACAAGCATCCTACTTAGGTACATTTGCCATATATGTAAAAGATTGTCATTTGTGTTCACTTCCACGAAAGTTTAAAAAACTGGTATACAAATTAAATAAACAAGAAACGAAATGACAGAACATAAAAAAGAATAAGAATTAGCTGAAGAAGACCAAAATGCCAAACACAGATTGCTTCAAGCAGCATTACTCAAGTATGAGAAATGATAAGTACAAAGATAACTGCTGACGGCCCTGAGTGGAAAAATGACACGGTCAAATGTGGCCGACATGGACAACTGACAACACCATACACGATTACTGTAATTGATGATGACCACTACAGACTTGTGGCTCAGTTCTTGACTGCAGTTTGAAGTAAAATAATCAGCCAATAGTCAACTGAAACAATTTTATAGCATTGCTTCTCGTGAGTAAGAGGTACTAGCAGTGTCTAGGCTGAGCACAAACGTCCACTGAAGGTAACGTCAAAATCAGCTTGTGTGCTTTATGACAGTGCTTTGAAGCTGTTTGCTGGACCACGGGAACGGCATCTGGTCTGTAAATAGTGATGCCACCTGAACACGGAGTAACTTAAGAAAAATGAGCCAGTCAAACAAAAAAACGAGCGAGTGTGAGAATGAGTACAGTGAGTACAGTTTAACGTCCCTCTCGACACATAATAGGTCATTTTGGGGACGAGTCTTTCCAGGCAATCATTTGCACTGGTATTAACAACCAATAAAAACCAAACACACAAAACCAAATACCCTATCTACTATCTATCTTAACTAAAATACACACAAGAAAACACAAAAACAGCGAAGCGCCTAGTCTCTAAATCTACATAAGGAAACGGGGGTGACTATGGGTTGGCCCCACAGAGGGCAGGGTCGCCAATTCCTGTCGGCGGTGAGGACGCTGCCGCGTTACCTCCGCTAGTGTGAGAAGCTCGGCAGATCTATCTGTACAGTTATATGACAGTAAGTTCCAGACTGAAGGAGAGCTAACAGTCAAAGCTTTCATCGACAATAGCAAAATGATGAACTCCAACACGTGCACAATTTAAATTTTATGACAAAGACAAATAGTGAAAGATGAACGAACCTGAATCCCCATCCATCAGCAGCACTGGCAAACACTACATTACCCTGATCAGGACAGAAATATAACTGTGAGTCGTCGCTGTCTTCCAGACCACAGCTCCAGGCCAGCAGCTGGACAACAGCGACACATTCAAACACGCCAACAGTCTAGTCAAGACAGTTTCATTATATATGTTCATATTACACACACATTCAGGTACAAACATCAACACACCAAGATAAAGTAAATTAAAGATAAAGTAAATTAATGCAGTAAATTAACTTAACTAGAAAATAAAAGCCAAATGACACTGAAAACAGAGACTAATAACTACAAATCACGATGATCATGATGATGATGATGCTGATTATTGTATGGTACGTACTGATGCATGTCCGACTAATACAACAGACCTGTGTTCATTAGAATTCACTGTTAAACGTGTCATGACTAAACTATTTTGTACCTATGATAACACTGTATGTTGCATGTCGGTCTTTGTTTTCCCCTCAGTGACAGAATTTATCGATCAACATATGAGTAAATTTTTCTCTAAATTTAATGCATCAGATAACATGTGCTGTGCTTGTCAATCATAGGATCAGTAATGCTACTGCTGGAAAGTCTCACGTGTTTATATGTTCGTGGTAGTTAACTTTTATGAACTTAGTAAAGCCTGCTTCACATTTTTCTCTTTTTGTTTATTGTTTGCTACCATTATTATGGTGAATAGAGATCTCCATAATGATGATGACGACAAGCACGGCTGTGGCAGCAGCGACGATGATGACAATGATGCAGAAACAGTTTAAAATTGTTGTTACCTTAGAATGGTAATCAAACAACAAAGGAAATCAGATGATGCTGCAGCAATTCTTCAGCAAGTCTATGTATTTTATTTATCACGAAATTGCATATAAATTCTCTGGACATGAACCCAGTGTTTGCAGACCAAACCACACTGACAATTATAGTTAGCTGTATCATAATCTAGAATGAAGCTAACATCTCACCAGAGCAAGCGCGTAATTCCCTTACCTGATTTGATGTTGTCTGCATTTCTGGCACAGATTTCACGCCACTCTAAAAGTACAGTTACAATAACGTCCCACACATGACACTGGAACATAACATAAATGGAAATATAAACTAGAAAAGTGCAGTGGTTTCTTAGACAACTGCAGATCGGCAATCCGATCCTGTGACGAGTGATGTTTGAAAAAATTATCAGCTATTGATGATTAGTGTTCCGCCCCTCGCCAGGGGGCGCCACTGTCTCCGCATACACGCATGCCCAATTGCCCATTGCCGATACCGTGGCACAGCAAGACGTTCAGACGTGGATAGCTGGAAAATGGTACATCCCTCAGCAAAAGTGACCCAGGAAGGATAAATCTGTGGGATGTGCACGAGGGGATGGAAAGAGCTTCGGCGTCGCAGAATGTTTCCCGTGACCCGTAGCCTCGCCACAAATGCGTACCCTTTTGTACCCTAAAAAGACGCTTTTTCGGGAAATTCGACCCCTAATGGAAACTTTTCTGCAATGTGAAACCATATGTCGTGAGCCACCACCTGGACACGTGTTTGTGGGAAGTTTGGCGGAAATCGATCCAAGGAAAGTGGCAGAAGTGGTGCATTGTTTCCGTCACAAAAAAAGCAACGCCTCTGCGACCCATTTTTTCGTGCTCTATCCGAAACCCATTGCACGGTTTCGCTGTAAACGTGCAAAGCTTAGTCTTTTCAGGCCTCAATCCCACCTGCCAAGTTTCATCCAAATCCATCCAAGCATCTGAGAGTTATTAGCGAAAACGACCTTCCAGATCGCTACAATAATTGGAGTGGTTCAGTAATATAATGCAAACAACTGTCAGTAATATTTTGTAAATAAGTAAAATGAAAGGTGTTAAACAAAAATGGAAGTCAACAGCTTAGAAAAACAGAACTTACACCAAATAAGATAAATTTAATACACGTCAGAAAAGCTCACCTAATAGCAGTCAGTGATGTAAACACAGTCAAATGTCAAGACCAAGATCAAGCTGTTCGAGATCAAGGTTGACACTAGACCAATGATGCCAACCGTTAACAGCAAAAAAGCTAGATGATAAGAATGATAAATAATGCACTGCATTTTTTAAAATGTAAGTAAAATGTAAGTAAAATTCTCACATCCTTTAGCCAATAACTTTTGAATTTTCAGACAGACCAAGAAAAAGAGAGTTCAACAACAACACCTTAGACTTTGAGACCAAGACCAAGACCAAACTATTCAGGATCAAGTAATATAAATGTAAAGACGTTGGTTAAAGCAAATATGCTTTGATGCTGCTGGCTGGGCGACAGGAAGGGCACTCGGCTTGTAAAAACTTCCTGCTTCAAAACCCTCGTTTCCCAGCGGAACTAGCTAACCTGAGTTTTCCTGGAAAATGGTCATTAAATGGTGTATGTGTGTGTGTGTGCTGTGTTATAAGGTTAAAGCTGTGTACTTCATGGGAAACCCATCTCAGAGCTACGGGGCGTCACTTGCCATATGGGATCACACAGTGTTACCTGCCACCCGACACAAGTGAACGCGCATCGCCTTAACCCCAGCCAGACAGGCCGGTACATTTATTGTGTGTGTGTGTGTTGGTCAAAGCACGTGCAGATGGACTCAGTGTTCACCTCTGATGACTTGGCAAACACATCCGACGTAAAAAGCTCGCCAGTGATGGCATTCACTTGCTCCAGCGTCCGCTGCAGATGATGATAAGCCTCGGATGGCGTCATTTTCCACTCAGTAATCAGTCGATCGATCTTATTCAGCACCAGCACCGGCCGAATGTTCTCCAGCCAGGCTTGTCTCAGAACAGCATGTGTCTGCGACATACACACAGCAAACGTCGCGTTGTGTTCCATTGTATCATGCTTACAGTGCAAAGTTATACTGATGCCAAAAACTTATCACATATCAAATGTCCCATAGCCAAATGGTTTTGCAGCCTAAACGTCTAAAATTACTTGTTACGGTTTTACGAGTGAAGTTTTATACTGACATGCGTGGAATGGCTTTTTTTATTTTCATTTCGCTTTCTGTTCCATTTTTTGCAAAAACCACCGTTCTGGTTCGGAATTGGAAGATTTTTATGCCTCCAAAGAATGTTTTTGTCACATGATGTGTGAGCAGCTGGGACTGACGGTCTCTAACAACATGACCTGAGCTTGAACTGACACACTCACGTTTAGACTCAGCGGCCATTATTTTTAAAATGTGCATTCTAGTAGAGGTACTGCCTTAAACCAAAAACAATTACAGTGAAAAGAAATTAGAGTAAGTTTTCAGAACGTATTAAATACTGAATGTACTCATTGTACTGCTTTTCATTACAACATGTATCTCTTTAGCATTCAAAACCACAACTTGCCCACAACCGTTGCAGACAACCAACTGGATGGTTTTCAAAATTATGGATGGTTCGGTTTACCAAAATGATTTTCGGTTTTTCACACACCCCACTTTATACCACATTACATTGGCAAGCTCTACACCGTGAGTCAAAAAAACAAGACACCGAACTCTCATCCATAACTTCACTAAATATTGACCGATTTTCAAAATTCTTTCACTGTTACACTCAACAGGAAATTTACAATAAAGAAATCATTACAGCTCCCGCCATACCTTAATGACGTCGCTACACTACCTTGTGAAATATTAATGTCTGATAACACAGCGTGCCCTATGTGCCGGGACACTGTTTTCTAAAATACAAACCCGCTAGAGACAGGACGTATAGCAGGCAGCACCTGTTGTGACTGAATCAAGTCACAACAGTAAGTTCCATTTACCTTTGCACCTCAGATTTAAGCTTGTCTTAACACTGGTGTGATACCAAAGTTTTTACATTACACTACATTACTTGACTCCCAGACAGACGAATATGACTCTGGGGTAGCAAAATTTCAACATGCCGCCTGTCACTGTCGCACTGTGCGAAGACAGCGTTCTGCTCCGATGTCTTAGTCTTTGATGCAGCAGATGCTTACAGTCGGTCATTCAGTGAATTTTTCAGTGTAGCTAATGTAAATAACTTTTTTATCAATGAAACGAATAAAGATAACATCATTCGACAACTGTTTTGAGCAGAAGAGTCTTGCATGGCAATTTGTTTCAATAGCTGTCCAGCAGATGTCTCTTTAAACAATTCAAACCAAGATCGCGGTGAAAAAAATGATTTGTACGAACCCGGATCGTACTTTTAATGTGTTAGACAATGAATTTGTAGCTGGTTTTATTGGCTTAGTGCCAGCTCACCTAGCACGGTCACATTCTCTTCACTATGCGCACGCCTGGTCTGCCGTTTCTGTGCTGTTTCTGTTTTGTAAATTAATATTTCGCAAGGTAGTGTAGCGACATCTTTAGGTGTGGTGAGATCTGTAATGAGCTTTTTATTGCAAATTTCCTGCTGAGTGTAACAGTGAAAGAATTTTAAAAATCGGTCAATATTTGGCGAAGATATGAACAAGAGTTTGGTGTCGTTTCTTTGACTCACGGTGTAGTACTCATGCACATAATTTTCATGTTTGTAGTTATTAGTATCATAGTAACTGACTGCTGAACATGTGCTTATATTTTTACACTGTGTTATCTCACTGTGCTATCCAACTGCGCCGAAGGCCTAGCATTTCAACCAGCATCGACACGCATCCCAACAAGTAACTCATCTTCTGTCATTATCTCTCTTATACAAAATGCTTCTCAAAATGATCAGGTGCACAAAACCACAACGTGACGTTCATTAGACGCGTGCAACACGCAGTGCCAAATGTCATTCACTAATGATGACGCTATTGATCACACTCTGACGTCACTAGTGTGAGTTCATAGCAAAGAAACACAAATTAACAGCAACTGTGCCAATATTCTGTAATGACATTGACAGCCAGCTCAGTTAACAATGACGGGCAAATCCACACTGCGATTCGATTTAAATTATGATCTAAGTACTTTTCTTCATTTGACTTGAAACAATGTGATTCAACTTTTGATTCAATTTAAAAAAAAATTCTTGACTTTATTATTTATAAAATTGTTTACTATTTCCATCACTGCTCAAACACAGGTACAATTCGTGTATTTCCACTTCCGCTTCCATATCTGCTGAAGCAACGTGAAAGCAACAAACTGTGATTGACAACCTGTCAGTCAGTCAATCAATCAATCAATCAATCAAAAATGCCTAAGTAGCAGAGCTACTTCAAGGTTAAACAGTATAACAGTTTTAAAAAATGAAATAGTGAAAAGTTAAGCAATCTAGCAGATGATGATTCAGATGATAAGACATTCTGAAGAGCCAGGTGTTGAGATGCTGGCAGAAAGTTATCAGCGACTGAGCTGACTTCGTCTCCTCTGGCAGGGCATTCCAGATTCAGGTACCAGCAACCGTGAAGGCCCGGTTACCGACGATTGAGAGCCTCACGGCAGGCACTAGCAGGTGACTGCAGCACAATGTCCGTTGGCCAGGTAGATCATCATCGGCTACTGGATGAGTGGTGCCAGGCATCGCTGCGAACTCCCGTGATATACGATGCGCTGCAGGATGCACAGCCATTGCAGGCTAACATGGGAGGCTAACATGGGCGTCAATGATGTGGTCCGCGGATCTCGCGTGCTGAAGTCACCCAGTTGAACAGTGAGTGACTTCAGCATGAGTGACTCTCAAAGATTTAGAACACGAAGTCTTCATTACTGTCTTCATTGTTACACTGCATCGACTTCCCACACTACAAGTAACTTGTATTTGAAAGATTTGGGTTCTGACTTCAGATTTGCCTTCAAAAGATTTGATATCTTGATAAAAATATAAAGCGAAATTTACGTTTGGACTAAAGATTTAAATAATGTTGCTAAAAAATTTTTAAATTTGAGTTTACGATTTGATTTGAGATTTGCCAATCACTGCTAATTAAGACAGAACTCTGAGCTATAGCTCGTCTTCAAGGAACTATAGTTAATCAAAGTCGAGAAATAAATATTTCATTTGGTCACATTATAAAAACTGTGTATAGATAGTAAACGCGATTAGTAGATAAACGCATTTTCAAAAGTATTTAAATTCTAAATGCATCATGTTTTAAACATGTTTTTGTTTAAACATGTGTAGTTTAGTACTGAAACTCTAAACACGTGTTCACATAATAAACGTGTCACACATAGACTAACACAGTACTGCCAAATAAAATATGCATGCAGCACTTTACTGACACTTTATTCAAGGAGCTCTGGATCTATACAGAGCTCCTTGCTTTATTATGCGGCCGTCCTATAGGCCGCATTACATGTCTTGCCCGTCCATCTCTCCCGTACAGGCACAAACGTTTCCCGGGCCACGAATAAGCGGAGAGATAATTTCCAGTTAAAAACATCAAAGATCAACGTCACCGGATATCACAGAACTCCAAAATCTGGTGTCATGTTTACTTCGGCTTAGGCGGAGGCGGCGCGGGAGCAAATTGTAAAGTAGGCCTAGTTCATTGGCTGCGCCCGAGGATGAGACGCTCAGCAACTAGACGGACGGCCGCATGTCATGTCGGCACTCGGCGCCGACATGCTTTCTTGTTCTATTTTTAGCAGTGACTTTGTCCGTGTAAAGTAGATGAATTTTAGATGAATTTGTAAAGCACACAATGTCGGTGGTTGGCCAGCCGAATCTGCGATAAGATTCATCATTCACTTTAAATAAGACAACGTTGCTCGTAAACATTTTCAACATTAAGTAAATGTCACAAGAAACAGAAACGTGCATGCACACACAGAATACACTGTGTTTATAGAGAAAACGGGCAGAAATCAGCAAATTATTGCAATAATCAGATTTGGCACAATTCAGCCATTTTATAGCTCATTAATTTCTTGCAAACAAATCAGGGAAAGTGCTGACAAAGGCTTATCAAAACTAGATGGTTAGATGACTTTGACCTTTGACCTTTGATCTTTTGACCCCAAAACCTACAAAACCTAAACAGTTCATCTTTCGCCCAAGATGCACTAGCAACAGAAGTTTGCAGAAAATCCATCGATGCATCACCAAAATAAAATCTGACATCTTTTCGTTGCATGACTGCTGGTGTTAGCGTGTTACAAGCTCAATAATGACGTCAACGTAGTCGTCATTAGTGAATGACATTTGACTGTGGGTGCTGCACACACCAACATCATGACATGCAACTCATTAGCAGAGACATTTAGGCCTACATGAACAGCAACTTCACTATCCTCCAGATCACAGTCCGTGTCAACAGCTTCGCATGCAGACGTACTGCCGACGAACCACTAACACTGAAACTTCAGCAAGACTTCTTCAGTTAACTTGAGGTAGGTCTCACATAACGAAAAAAATAATTAACGGTAAAAAGTGTAAAAATTTTATCTTGACAGAACATCCACAAACCCCCAGTGTCAACAGACTGGTAAAGAATACAATTCTGGCACCATCGTGGCGTTTTAGTGCTTTTTGGCATCGTTCACAACTGTTCATACTTACTGACTAATACTGCAATCAGGCAAGTAATGAATTCTAACCTAACTTATAAAATTCTATCATGACAGAAGTAACAATAATGCCCCTGAAGATATCAGCTGAAGGATATCAGTCACGAAAGCGAGTTTAAATGTCTTCAATCTGTGTTTAATAACAGATTTCTTCATCAACGTATGATTTGTCCTGCTGCACACAGTATGGCTATAGCTTGTAAACGTTTTCTGTTTGTGTAGGCATATTTATTTTTACTGTACTTCTTTCTTCACTATACGGGCTATCTGCCTGAATTAAACACGAGTAACTGATTGAGTGATTGACTGATTGACTGACTGCTGTCCAAAATGTAGTTTTTTAACTGGCAGTTCACAGCTTAACAGCTTACAGGACTCTTACATCTAATTTTTTTGTACAGTGATTGATACAGCACAATAAATAATCCACCAAAAAACTGCCAACTTACATTGGAAGGTGGTTTCTGAAATTGTTGATCGGAATATTAGCCTATACTGTCCAAGATGGCAACCACTTTACATAACCACTCCAGAGTTTGCATCTGAGAGGTTCACTACATAAGCTGCAGATATGCCATTCACTACAACCAATCACTTCTTTGTACCATGCTGCAGAAGTCATGTAAATGCTTTAGCCAAGCTGAGTTGAAACATTAAATGAAGCATAAACAATAATCACAGAAACCTCGAAATGTTACAGTAAGCCCTAACAATCCCATTATTTGGTAGCAGGTGACTGACTCTCATCTGACAGACTTTGACTGACTCTCAGCCGGCCGACTTTAGTGTTGGTTGCAACTGATCAACTGACCAGTCATCGATTAACAACAGCCTATTATTAGTAGCTCTTAGTCACTACCAATAGCAAATCAGCTACACCCAAAATAGCCAAAAAAACATCATTTGGACCAGAGGAAAAAGTCACATAATATTGCAGGGTGTCAGCATAGCTTGCTATTCACAGCCGTGTATTAGCCATCATCAGCATGGTTGTCTGCCTGAGAAAGACTTTGTGGGGCTGTGTCAAAGAGGATACTAAACGTTTCCATCTGTCTGAAAAGGAATAAATGAAGAAGAAAAATACAGGGACAACCGGCTGAGTTTACCTGAAAATGGTGTGCGTATGTGTGTGGTGTGATGTTGGCACAGCTTGAAGACATGTCCACAGAAAATTCAACTGCAAATTCAACTTGGAGCAACACCACAAAGGCAACACCTGACTACACCACAAAAACAGCTGCATTCTTTGACCCAGTATGGCAGATAGCCATCATGGTTGAGTTCTATTTTCGATATGTAG
>Ga0209679_1001029_pt1 | contig 11261 bp, 6 predicted proteins | sample WorMetHEROISLAND_4_FD_187408 | JGI IMG/M metagenome (GOLD analysis project Ga0209679, IMG submission 187408) | Marine gutless worms symbiont microbial communities from Max Planck institute for Marine Microbiology, Germany - Olavius sp. 2 HERON... ...
GTTAAGGTGAGGTCGCCGACGTAGTTACTCACTCCAAGTTTCGTGTCGATCGGTTCAGGGGTTTTGCTCCCAGGGGTGGTCGAAAATCCCCCTTTTCCTATACTTAGGCCATTGGCTTATACAACAAGTTTGGGCTACCGCCCAACCTGTGACACCAACTTTTCAACTGCATTCCTCTTCCTTCTTTCTACATAAGTAAGCAAGTAATGAAGCAAAACAAACTTATATAATGCATCAACATAAACACCTCTAATGGGCTGTAGACACTAGTACTTGAAATATATGTTTCCAATGGCTGTCTGAGTGTATCAATGTAATACACCCAGTCACATGTGCACCTGTGTTTATGTCTTACGTAATGCAGCAATAATGATCGTTATCTTATTCATTTGTAAACAATGCCAATAAACACAAAAATCAGTGACGTGATTACCATAGAGAACGTTTACGACCATGTAGATAGTTCTCATAGATAATACCAGCGATAGTTCGACCTTTGCCGACGCCCGCTCCGTCACCTGCAGTATTCATCAAACACTTACTCTGCTAACAAGAAAGAAAGAATCGCCTGTTACATTCAATTTTTGTTTAACTGGCTGATTTTTGCACAGTTGCTCTAGATTAGGCCAGCTCCCCAAAGTAAAATATTGGGAACTGTTAGAGTAGAATTTTGTTAGGCCAGATGCCTTTCCTGTTGCCCAACCAACACTATCAAACCACGGAAGGTTTTTATTTTATGCTGTATAACCAGAACTGTGCTCAGTGCCAACCAAATTAGTAACGTCGTACCGATACATGATTTTGTCTCACAATATCCACAGTAAGTATTATGCAGTGGGATACTCCTGAAAATGTCTTTCATATATCAACACCAAGGTCTCTTAAAAGTTACGGAATAGATGCATGCGTGCCAATGTGCACACGCATGTATGCATCATCATTTAACGGCCATTTGCCAGGTAAACCCAAATTAGCCACTTCCCCCTTTATCTCAGTCTCTATTGATCCCTATCACGAGCTGATTTCTATGGTCTAGTTTCAATTCGCTCAATAAATATTATTATTAATTCAGTGTAGCTGTACGTGTCTTCTTTGGGTGTCCCTCGGTCTAAATCTCCATCATCATACATTGCTTGATCCAATCTGCATCATCTTTATGCTCAACATGTCCAAACTACTGTAATCTGCTTAAAGGTGCATATAGCTCTTTGTGGGAACCCATCTCAGAGCTATGGAGCGTCACTTGCCATATGGGATCAGTGTTACCTGCCACCCGACACAAATGAATGCACCCCACCTTAACTCCAGCCAGCCAGGCCGGTACTCAATTTACACTACCCTGCAGGGATGGAAGGCTGAGTTGACCTAGGTAGCTTGATAGCGGACCGACCAGGAATCGACCCATGACTGCTTGATCGCATGTCCGACGCTCTAACCATTACATCACTAAGCCACCATCAAGCTGACTGGTTTCAGTCCCAATGATTCTCTACTCTCCGTATTTTTCTTTCTTTCTTTCAAATAAAAACCACACATCCATCTGAGCATACTCATCTGATCTCTATCCAACTTCAGTTCATGCTCCACCTTCACTGGCCAAGTTTCACCGCCACAAATCAAACAACTTTTTACAAAACTTGTCTATACTTTACTTTTAATTTTAATGACAATCCCTTGCCGTTAAAATATGTAAAAACTTATCCACGCAATCTAACTATTGCTGTACTGTGGAATCACATCTACCATCTGCACACAACATGTCCTAAACAGCAAAACTTATCTTCCTCTTCCAGCAGTAGCCCACTGCCAATATCTGGTTCCTCATTTTCAACGGCCATAGCTGGAATCAATCCACCTGCTGTACCGGTACAACTCGTCAAACAAATGATGCACTTACCTTACAGAAACTTCCCTCACTCCAATACATTGCTTATGCACCCATTTATGGAAACGTGCACAAGATCGAGTTAAAGGTTAAAAAGGTTAAAACCACGTTAAGCTCTTAATGAGAAAAAAAGACAGAGCTACGGAGCGTCACTTGCCATATGGGATCACACAGTGTTACCTGCTACCCGATACAAGTGAATGCACCCCACTATAACCCCAGCCAACCAGGCTGGGGTTATAGGTTAAACTTGATTTACCTACCACGGAGGGATGAAAGAGTAGACCTAGGATGGATGAGTAGACCTAGGTAGCCCGATAGCAGCCTGGCCGGGAATCGAACCCACGACCACTAGATCACAAGTTCGATGCCATAACCATTACGCCACCGAGTCACCCATTACTGCTGAATCAATAATTCAGAACACAGCAAGTGCATCAAACTGACCGATAAGAAACGCAGCTCTCTCGCCACTGGGTAAGGTGGTTTCATGCTTCTGACAGGCGTAGACGATGGCCTCCAGCTGCAATGCTGATAAATAACCATAGTCAATCACTTCTTCTGGGATCAACAAACTGTAGGAAACATTAGGTACTTCAACGCTTGACAGAGATGACGTCTCGACGACTGGGTCAGGATGTTTGCAGCCGAACCTCACTAGACAGAACATCACAGGCACACTCCAGTAACTACTCAATAACTACCACCTTCAGCTTCTGTTAAACTGGCTTACCTGTGTTGAGTTTCTCCAGGTCATACCGGTACCCAAAAGTAAACTTTCACAAATTGCTGAAGTAGGACTTTTCATGGCTGGATGCCCATCCTGTAATCTTACCAACAGCATCAAATCACTGCAGAACATCAACCTGACATCGGACCACGAGTATCATTCCTGCGTGTCTGTGAGCAAAGTATGTCAAAAAGTTACCGACGGAGTTCTGACAAAATTTTTTTGAAGGGCTGAGTCACGGCCCAAGGACCAATTGATTAGATTTTGGTAACAATCTGAACACGATCAGGATCCAGGGTTATGTTTTTGTAGTGGTCTGTGTATCTACGCGTGTGTCTGTATGCTAAATATCTAAAAAAAAGTTACAAACAGATTTTGATGAAATTCTGGAGGGGTGGGGTGTGGCCCAAAGACCAAACAATTAGATTGAGATCCAGGATCATGGTCCAAACGTGGGAATTTTTTAAAGGACTCTATGTGCTACAGTGATTTCCACAGACAGCCAAGAATAAAACACGAAACTCCTCAGCAAAAGTATGCGCTGTCCTCTAGGTATTACTGCTGTTACTGGTGACTGGTTGCTATGGTATTCTTCATGGCTGTAATAATCATGATCATTATGATCATCAACATAATAACAAAACCACAAAACAAACACAACCCGGCCATATTCCAGACTTAGCTGGGTTAGGGTTTAGTGACCAAAGGTCTCTTAATGAAACCTTTTGATTCTGCTGCAGCAGTTTTGCAGGCAGGTTGCCCTTCCTGACATTCTAAGCAATGTCGGCAACTAACGAATAACAGCGACATAAAAAGTGCACATTTATATCACAACCTAACAACTGGTAACACTGAAATGATGACTAAGCTGTGGTAGATGAAGGAGAGATGGCACTCATCCAGGGTCATCCTGAAAATCAACTAGATTAATTAAAGGCATTGTAACAACCACAGTGAAGTGTACTAAGACACAAGCAGATCGTTAACATGACACCCAGTGAGCACACAGGACCACCAATGTGAATACATAGCTGTGACTCACACTTTGCCGGCATGTAGTCAGCGTATGTCTCAGCATGTCCAAGTTCCTCATCATCAAGCTCGTCATCCTCAAACTGGTCACCTCCAGCAGCTCGGAATGTCTTGACATATCACACGATAAAAAATCGACATTGTGAAACGGACATTTTGGCCAATCAAAATGGCAGCAAATAATGCAGCGTGTTTGACATTAACGGCAGTGGCACAGGTTAAATTAACACTAAGATACAATTAACGATTTTGTTTTGCTGCCAGTAACAGTAGCAGTAACAGAAGAACTGCTAAATAACTGTATGGTTTCCTAATGAAGACACTGCTCTTCTGCTTGGACAATATCACACAGACAGTTTAACACTTAATACTCCTACTACTAACTTAAATTTTCGTTTCACCAGCAATTTTTCTAGAGTTACTCCATGCTGGAAATTATGGTGGGACTTCTTATAGGCTGGACGTCCTGCCTGTTGACCAAGCAATAGCACTAAAGCACTGAAAGGTTATAATACTGTATGACATAAGCAAACAAATCACTTCACCAACATGACAGTTTTTCTGTAATATGTAACACGGAAATACAAAACAAGATGCTCAGCTACTGCAGAGAAAACAGTGCATCAGCTATCCATTTCGTTGCAGCCCCGTTACTATTTGTAATCATAATTACTGAAACAACTGAACTCAGTAGACATGTAATGTACGCAGCCAGTAACTGTGTTAAGATGTATGCGTCTTATGCCAGTAAATCCTTTCAAGCACCCCACTGTCGTTTGACACCCCTCTCCAGTGAACTCCATAAATATCTGCATCAGCCTTATATTGCCATAAAGTAGAGTGACTGGGCTACATTTCTGCTGAGGACAGTATACACATGTATTTATTTGTTTTCATGCTGTTGTCTCCAAAAGCCACAAGACACAGATGGTAGACAGACTGGCCCAAAAACAAAATTTAACACAAAAAGGCCATTCAAGGTCATCTATTTGCAGGTAAGTGGAAAACCAATAAGAGACTACATATCACCGTATAAGCTTGGCCTTAACTCTAAAGGTTCTAAACATACATCAACTGAAAGTACTGAAAATCGCCATTTTCAACTACCTCACTGTCGTTTTATGCCCCTCTCAAGGCAACCCCGCAAATATCCACATAAATCTTATTTTGCCAGAAAACAGAGTCCCTGGGCTACATTTCTGCTGTCATAGTATGGGTCTATCCTCATTCACATTTGCATGGTGGGTTCCACAAAATGCACATATAATGCAATATGATGGCCGTTAAAGGTCGGTTTCAGCACTAATTGAAAGCATGTACGTGACCTGCTACTAGTAATCCTCAGCAACCTTCATCCTTTCTTGCACAAATTCGTAGACACAGTGACTTGAAGGCTGAAAATCACCAACTTTCCAACCCCACTCACACTCAATGCCCTCACTTGGGTGAACCCTTTCGAATTTCTGGCTGAACCTTACACTGCCAAGACTACAGTCCTGAGGCCATCCATTGGAGATTTCATCATCCTAGCTTATGTGACGGACCGACAGACAGACTGACAAACCGAAAGACATGCTGACGATAGGTATAATAGTGCTCTGGATAGCAAGCTAAGCTGCCGCACTGTTAGAAACCATAAACATAAACGAACAACTTTTAAAGCTGTGTGCTCCGCTGTTTGAGTACTTGGGTTTGTACATCAATTAGATACAGTTTTTAGCTGCAGCAACAGAGCTATTTACACAGTTTATCTAAAAAACTGAATAGCTTAAAATGCAATCCACCAAACTGGATTAGATCTTAACCAGTCAGTGTGTATTATAAAAATACAGAAAAATGCACGTATGCTCTTTTGCTTCCATGTGCCATACACACAGACAACACAAATAATAAATTTCACTTGACTTGCCGATGACAATCCTGATGCAAATGATGAGTTCTTTCCAAGTCTTCCATCATCAAGTCGACGTCCATTTCCAGCAGGTGGCACCACCGTCGTAATGACTTGACCAGCACTGTCAACGAGCACATGCTTGCTTCCCGCCGCCAGCAGGTTTGGAGTACTGCTACTAAATGGCAGGCGACTTTTCGGCGAGAGGACGGCTGACTGTGATAATAACTGGTGAACCGATGGGGGCGTGGTTGATGGAAATGTCGCCCGATTAAAAGCCGTCTGAAATCCAGAAACAGTGCTACTAATTGGCCTGAAGTGACTTGCCACTGCAGCTGCTGAAACAGACGTCCACGAAGGCTGAGAAGTGATTAAACCAGTAACAGTGACAGCTGCTGTAGGCACTGGTTTTACAGCTTGACTGACAGCATCTGTCGTCCGTGGCAGCACACGCACCACGTGCACCGGTAAGTGACTAGAAACAACTGCAGGCTGTGAAATCACAACAAGTGGTGATGCAGGTCGACTCGTCGAAACACCACTACAAACACGAGGTAACACAGAGTCGTATGATATTGACGAACTCATTGATGAGACAACTTCGCTCTGTGATGCCTCAGTTGTTACCGCTGTTCCAATCGTCTTCTTCCTTGCTATTTCCTCTTCAAACTACACCACAGCATAAACACAATGTCAACACAGAGTTATATCAAACAGAAGAGAGAGAAAGACTTCTCAACCTCAAATTAGTTCAGTTTTTAAGATTAAAATATCACGCTGTAGTGTTGCAGTGCTCTAGTGGTGGTGCACAGGATTACACTGTGTGAGGTCAGAGTCCAACCGTGGATGGCTGTGTGTTTATCACGACAGGCACTGTTTTGATTTTACTTTACGTTTTATGTACTTTTTAACTCTCATTGTATTACTTGCATTTTAATTGGTGTTTATTTGTGCATTTCTGTCTCTACTAACTGTAATCCAGCACACACTTGTGCTGCACTATTCAATTCAGTACAGCCTTGAACATGGCTGCGCAACCTTACTGCAGTGCCTAGGTCGACTCAGCCTTCTAGCATCTGGAGGATGGTAAAATGAGTCTCAACTGTGCTGACGGTAGGTGAAAACACTGTGAGCCTACAGACGGACTCAAGGCCAAGTCAGCTGGCTTGATCCAACGGTTGGCAGCCACTTGACGCTGTTCTACATCCATTGAGTAAACTATACTCACTCTTGCAATGGCTTTGCTATGATAACAGCACCATAAACATAGTCCTGACTATGATTGCACTTTTCAGAGTAACAAGCTGCTGCTGCTAAAGAATTACTGGTAATGACAGAAACTGAAAAAATACCGTATATACTTGCATATATGTCGCAAAATTTACCACAAAATTTTGCGTGAAAATAACGGGGTCGACTTAAAGAAAGTTTTTAGCACTTGCTGAAATATGCATTTTCCAATATAGCCAATAATCAGTATGCACACTTGTCAATGTATTTGTAGAGTCGTTATATGAACTGCAAATGGACATAGTTACAAGAAGACCTAGCGGGCTGCATGACAATAAAATAACACAACATTTCGTGTTAAGTTACACAACAGCACGGCCAATAGTCAATCATCAAACCTGACGTAAACAAGTGTCACCCCAGGGGTTGTTTCCCCTTTCTGTTGCCCTGCGGTCATACTATGCAGCCCGTCTCCTTTTGCCACCAGCTGTGCGGAACTAGCAGTCAGTGACGTCAGCATCTCAAGCAATTTGTCAGCAGCCAAGTACACATCCAGTGGGGAAGATCACTTGCACGGGCGACAAACCGAGTTGTTCCCCCACTCGAGCAAGGTGAGAAATGGGCCACTGTTCACTGTTCATTTTGTGGACTTTGATCATGATTCACTTTGTGTATGTTAAACAACTGTCTGGAGTGGGATAAGTAAGTGTTAAACGAACTTATCCCACTCCAGAGAGTTGTTTAACACACTTATTCCACGGTCGCAGATGGTTGGTAGTATAGCCTACAGTCTATTCGTTTGGTCACGCCTGAGTGCACCCGTGGAGTTATCGACCCATTATACCACTCTAGACACAACGGTAGAGATAGGCAGTACGAGTGCGACCATGGAATAAGCTGACTTATACACCTGTCAATCATTTTAGACCACAGAGGTACTCGAAGTAAACAAACCAGAATAACCAGATTCTCATTCACCTTTTTGTTTGTATCGGTAAGCTGCATGAGTGCCTGAAAGAAAGGATCATCAGTATTGTCATCTGCCACCTGCAACATAATCAAGTTTGCAATGAAACAAACATATAAACCACGACAACACTTACTGCAGTTTACAGTCGTTTTATTCTGTTTCACATTTGCATATTTTCACTAACGTGCTTTACAAGCCAAGCAGACTGAAAACCAATACTGATACAACATTAATATTGCTGACTTTTCCTCTTTAGCCAAGTTCAAAGCTACTTCACAACTGACTGATTTGTACAAATTTTTAATGTATTCTACCCATTAGGGTAGTTGTTTTAGTGCTCCACTGGAGTCTTTCTCCTGGCCTGTCATTGTTTGCATTGGTTTTAACCTGTGTCTTATTACGTAACTGTGAATGTCAGTGCTGAACTAATAAATACATCTGTACATCTCTGCTGGTCAAGTGATACAACAAAAAATATCCTATAAATAGGCTCTACAGTAAGCATGTAAAATAAATTCTGAAAATGCAGTTCATAACAGTGAAAATTTAACATAAAACGGCCATTCAAGGTCATGTATTTTGGGGTCAGTAGAAAGGCGACAAGGGACTAAATAATGCTATACAACAATGTTGGCATCATTTTCTAAGGTGCAGAAGACGTAGCATCTGAAAGCCCCAGAAATCGCCATTTTCGATTACCCCACTGTTCTTTGACGCCTCACCTCCAAGGAACCCCCAAGAATGTCCAATAAACCTTATATTGCCAGAAACTACAGTCACTGAGCTACATCTCTGCCACTGATTGTATGGGTCTATCTTCATTGAAATATTCGTGGTTGGCTCTGAAAATGCATGCATTTTGAAACAGAGTGGAAAACGGCCCTTCAGGGTCATTCAAGGTCATTGATTTTGGTACCAATCGATAGCACATATGCAACTTCCTATTAGTCATCAATCGTAACCTTGCTGTTTCAGAGATATTGCAGGTTTTCTGCTGAGAACAGCAACCCCACCCTATTCCGGCCGAATTTTGGGGGTGTTCTTGTACTGGATTGCCGTTGTTGTGGCTCCGAAGAGGGAAGACTCCAAGCTAATTATGCATGTAATTAATTTTAAACTAGTCCAACCTATTCGCTCACGGTACATCAATGTCACAGACGGACAGAGAGACGGACAACTTATGATAGATATACCATGTGCATCACATGGAAAAAACCTGTGCTCTGCGACTACATGACAACAGTGCCTCCTACGCCGACGGCAAACGATCTACTTGGTGCCAGTTGGAAACAAATTTCAATGGTTAGAACGCGAAATTTAATTTCGAACTTCGTTTAACATCCCTAATTGTCATTCATTTTACCATACACAAGAGCTCCTATCAATGAAAAACAAGACAGCGGCAAAAACGGAGACCCGCAGCACAGTCTGTTGTCAGTAAAACACAAGGTGCAACAAATAGTGAAATTCAAAACTAATTATAAAACATCTTTGCTTACAATGCAACAACTTTGTACCATACAGACAAAGTAGACATAATAGTTTCAGTGGTAAAGTATTGTAAAGTATTTAATTTTGAACATTATAATTACTGTACACACATCAGCAACAGACATCTTCACTTGTTTTACCTGTTGCTCATCAGTTTCAGCTTCAGCCAATGATGAACTGGTATTAGTTGTAGATGCAGACTGAGTTTCAGCAGCAACATGCCCAGTATCGGCATTTACAACTTTACAACTAGCAGCAGCAGTAGCAGTGACAGTCAAACTCTCCGATGATATTAATGTGGATGTGTGTGTGCTTCCAGTGGAAATGTCTCGCAAACACCTGCTAACACTGCTAGTGAACACAGTTCCAGTTCTAGTTTCTTCAGCTGATGACAACGGCTTAGACGACACGACTGCTGAACAACTGTAATTATGTGCATCTGTTTGCAATGTCATATTTGAACGCATCGACGATAATTCAACATCTGTTGAAGCAGATTTTAGGCTGGTACTGCCTGTACTCACAGACGCAGTCACGTTTAGCATGCTATTTATGACTGGCACAGATGAAACACAACTCACAGTAACCACACAGCTCACACATCCATCAGCTGACAACGCTGCTGGTTGTGCAACAGAAGCTGTAACATTGCTAGTCAGTGTAGAAACCGGTACCGTAGCAGTGGCGGACAAACTAGAAGAAACAACTGGAACTAAATTAATAGCAGTTGACGGCACAGTGGCCTGAATCAGAGTAGGTCGACCAGTTATTGTCTGGCCGATAGGCTGCATTACACTGCCCGATGCTGGTGCTGCAGCAGTTCGCGGTGAACCAGTGCTGACTGGCAACCTTGGTCGTATCTGCAGAGACAGGCCAGACTCACCACTGGGTAATCTAGCAGCAAGCTGTCGTGGAATCGCTGTAAATCGTAGCGTAGATGGTCGAATTGCGGTGCTTTGAATATTAACTGTGGAAACAAATGGAGCTGTCTGTGGGCGAATGATAGTACTGGAACCTGTATGTGGTGATGCTGTCCGTAACACTGGTATAACTGGCCTTACAACAGCAGCTGACGTCTGACCAGCAGAAGTCACATTTGTCTGAATCGGCGGTTGACGGTTGCCTGTAGACTGTATAACAACTGGCTGCAGCTGCCTACTAGTTATCGACTGTTGCACTCCAGGAGGCATAGGTCGTATTACAATTTTATGGACACCTTTTTGAGTGACAGCAGAAGTGTGGATAGCAGCCGGCTGAAGAGATGCAGTAGGGCTCTGTGGCTGAGGATATCTTATAATAATGCTGTTAGTTTGTATGCCTGGTGGCTGTACAGAAACTGATATCAGTTGTTGTGATGTTGGTATCCCAACTACAGGCTGTGAGTTATGAACAAACTGACTCCCAGTATCGTCAACTAGCTGATTATTAGACGTTTCTAAGTCTGTTAATCCAGACTCGCTCATTGCCGCTGACAACAAGTCTGTAAATGAGTCGGTATCCATGACCTGCAAACAGATCATCAGACTTCATGCACTGTTTAATGTCAAAAAATGTCTCCTACAAAGTTGTGCAGTAAAGCATGGCTAGAGTATAATGGCTTGCTGTCATGTACACAGCTGACATTAGTGGGCAACATGCAAAAGTGAGCAAAATACGTGTTCTAGAACGACAGCTGCCGAATGCTGGCATGCTCAACGAGCAGCATTGTGGGCAGCCACACTGGTGACCTGGGTTCGAATGCCGTCTATACCATTTAAATTTCTTTTTTATAAATCCGCTCGGCCCTAGATTTGGCTTATTTCAGCAATATAAAACCAGTTACAATTTGATTCAGATTTCATCTTTTCTACTGCAAACCTTAGCATTCCGAGCCCGGACTCATACCATAATATGTAGGGACACAAGGAATTCGTTTTGGACGAAAAACGAACGAAATCGCGAAATTTAGCATTTTGGACGAAAAAACGAAATTCACAATTTTGGACGAAATTTGGACGAAAACGGCCAACTTATCGCCGAACCTAACGCCATC
>Ga0209679_1001030_pt1 | contig 11257 bp, 8 predicted proteins | sample WorMetHEROISLAND_4_FD_187408 | JGI IMG/M metagenome (GOLD analysis project Ga0209679, IMG submission 187408) | Marine gutless worms symbiont microbial communities from Max Planck institute for Marine Microbiology, Germany - Olavius sp. 2 HERON... ...
CCCATGGTCAAAGAAAATTTAAGAAACGCCCAAAATCGTTGCCGATTCTAGCGGGCAGTGGAATGAGTATGCACGGATGCCGTGCTTATCACCCGTGTCCGATCTTCTGGGTTGTAGCCATAGTGAATCTGCTTCTGCTGCTGCTGCAAATATGACGTATTCCTTGACTTAAGCCATATATGCTTCTGCAGGTATTGTTTAGTGGGCATATGTTTGTTATTATGCTGTGGCTGCTAGCGACTAGCGAGGAGGTCCAGCTGCGGCTGTTGTTGCCGCTGTGGTTGTTGTGCATATTTACTGCCTCCATGCTGCTCTGTGGCAAGATATCTCATGATATAAACATTGGCATCGCAGTATCTAGTCATTTCATCCTAGCCTGGACAACAGAAGTCCAGTCGAGGGCTACTGTTGCTTCATTGGATGGTGATGGAGATGGAGGGAACTCGAGAGAGGGGACCCTGGTGGGATTGTGTCAATGAAGAGTTTTAGCTGTCCCGTGGGGATGCTCAGATTAAGGATCAGTAGAGATTGAAAATCAAGGAGGCAACTGGCTATCCCAGGTTTACCTAGAAAATGGCCATAAAACGTCTGTATGATACGGCTTACTATGACATTGCCAAGTTTATGGCAACGTTTTATCTGCCCATATTACTTGATCTTTACCTTCTTTGTGACCATTTGTAAGATACATCAGAAATACTATAGTATTGGCAGTGTAACTGCTCTTACCATTCACGGGAATGCCTATACCGGTACCTGTGTCTTCACTGAACATTGTCTGCATACAAGCAGGGAGACGTGCAGGATACAGCTCAGTATTTGCTCACAGATACATGTAACCAATGGTGAAAGGAGACTGCACAGTTACCGGATATACTTCAGTCAGTGGCGCGGTAATGGGTTCAGTAATTTAACCGTGGAAGGATGGATAGGCAGCAAAAAGCTTGGTCTGTCTGCGTGTACTGCTGCGGGGTGGTGATATCGGTGGCGTAGTGATAAGTTACTGCCACTGTAAAGTTTAGAGCTGCTTGGCTGCGTCTTCCTTCGCTCGCGTTTGCCAGCTGCACATTTCAATGCGAGTTGCAGCATACAGTGCAGCAGCTGAATACAGGGTAATCTACCGATAATCCGAGGGTCCGTTAATCTGAGTGTTCGATAGTCCGACGGTTATGTACGTACCGTAGATAGTTCTAGGGATAGAGTTAGAGTTAGGGTCAAGGGCAGGGGCGGTTCCTCCACTAGCCAGATGGGGGGCTAAAGGGGGCCACAATTCCAGCTGGAGGGGCCGGGGGGGCACAATATGCAGCTGAATTAAGGATTTACTGGTGTATTTTGCAGCTGAATTAAGGATATTACTGGTCTATTTAAGTGAAAGTCTAGGGAACCAAAATGGGGGCACTAGGGGGCCACATTTTTCATTGGGGGGGGGGGACGGCCCCCCTGTCCCCCGTAGAACCGCCCCTGGTCAAGGACTGCTGTTGCTTCACTGGATGGTGATGGAGATTGAGGAAACTAGAGAGATGGAAAGCCCAAAGAAGACTTGGTGGGATTGTGTCAAGGAAGATATGAACAGTTTTAGTTTTCTCGTGTGGACGCTCAGGTTAAGGAACAGTGGAGATTGAGAATCACAGGGGTAACAGAAAATAGCACGTCTGTCACCGCTGTCACATACGCCCTGTGTCTTGGTGCATAAGAACTGTGAATGTGCCAGTTTGTCATATTGTACGTCATGTGAAACCACTAAAATTTTTGAAAAGAAACGTAACTGTTACACCGATTCTTGGTGAGTTATGTATCAAAAATTTGAGAAGAGTTAGAATGGGCAGACAGTGAGCATGTTTGTTTGCGTTTGATGCAGTCATATGAATTTGTTCGTTGTGAAGTTAAGCAGTAGAGGAATGAGTTAGAAGCGAGACAATACGTGTAGTGGCTGCAGTGATTTATCAGTGACTGGTACGGCGTGGCAGACGGAAGGAAGGCGTGTTGTAATCGCCGCCAGCAGCTATCTTTTTTGTTACAGCATCGCCCTGCTAGCTGTGTTGTGTAACGCTGCTGGATTAGTCTAATGTTTGTTGTGCCATCTTGTGTTTGCTGCTTCTGTGTTGTGCTGTGAAATAAAATGTCTGTGATATATCATAGTGAAACTGTTGCCACTGCGCCCATTGCTAGTACACCACATAGCGTCACAGTCTAGTAGCACGTGATTTACGTCTGTGATAGCTTGCCTGCGTCGTGTCTGTGGTTACTGCAATACTGTGTGATATATCAGACAGACTTATATTAAACTGGATACTTAGAACTCAACACACAGCGTCGAGCTCTGTATGCCTCCTCTCGCTGCGCAATACCGAAAATGTTTTTTTTTTATAAAATTATATTTAGTCATGCTGTGGCCTTGACCTTTGACCTCCTGACTCAAAGACCTGTTCAGTTTATTTTTATCCTAAGATGCACTAGCGACAAAAGTTTGTGAAAATCCTTCAACGCATTCCCTAGATATCGCGGAAACAGCATCACAGACAGACGCACGCACGCACGCACGCACAGACTACATGAAAACATAACAGCACCTCCTGCTAGCGGTAGGCTGAGGCTTAATGAAGACATTGACATTGTCAGGCCGTTGTGTCTTCTGAAGATCACTAGATTGGAGTAGCAGGAAGATGATTGAATGTTTGAGCGACCTGAAGATGTGCTGTGCGTGAGGCTCTTTGCTGTTGTTACTAGAATACTGATCTCGTTTCAGATTTTCTATAAGCTGGTGATCATTTGTTGCCGCCTGCCTGGCTTAATACGCCAGTAGTTTGGTAGTGTAGCCGTAGCGCTAGACACCCAAGCTGAGAGACGACCTGTGAGTGTGACTAGGATGTCATTGACACAGTAGGCCCCTAATCTTTCTCTGCAGAAAGCCTGCCACTGAAGCCACAGGGAGTTAATCTTGCCTCAAAGTGGTGTCTGCTTGCTGGCTGATTACAGATATTATGTACAACGGAAATGCATTCTTATTTAGCTCCTCACCTCTCAAGTCGTTATTTGTGAGCCTGTGTGTGCGGCCACTGCCTATTGTGACTTTCTTTGAATCCGGCCGTCATTGATAATAGTTAATAGCTGTGTCACTAAATGCTGTTTGTATTTGGCGCGGTCACTGACCCATGACGTAGGCAGAATGAAGCATGTCGCTGCAGACTACTTAGGATCGAATAGCATTAACAGCAGATGCATTTTTGCTGGGCGTCATCGTAGTTTGCTACCTAGTTTGCTACGGTATGCAGAGCAGAGCCGTGTGTTGGCGGTCGTCGGAACTCAGAATGTCTGTTCGTCCGTCTGCCGTCACGCGCTGGCACTGTGTCAAAACAGTGCAAGCTAGGATCATAAAATCTTCACTGACGGCTGGCTCAAGGACTCTGCTCCTAGGTATTAAAGGTTCATCGAGAAATTCGAAAGAGTTCATCCCGAGCGAGGGTGTTAAATGAAAGTGGGGTAGGGATAATTGGCTTTTTAAGGCCAACGAGTCGTCATATCTCAAAAACGGCAAGATATGTTCAAGGTTGCTGTTGATCATTAATAGGAATTCGCGTATGCACTTTCGGTTGCTGCCAAAATCACCGTCCTTGGATGACCTTGAACGGCCATCACACGCTCTTTTGCATAGCGTGTGCCTTTTGGAGCCTGCCACGCATATTTTAATGAAGCTAGACCTATAGTATCAGCGACAAAAATGTAGGTTAGGGATTCTAGTTTCTGGCAGTATAAGGTTTATGTGGATGTTTGCGGGGGTTCCCGGGAGAGTGGGCGCCAAACACCAGTGAGGTGTCGGAAGCGGCGATTTTCAGTGTTGTATCTTCAGAACCTTTAGAGATTAGGCCAACGTTATTATAAAGTGATATGGAGTCCCTCGTCGGCTTTCCAGTGATTCCAAAATGGGTGACCTTGAATGACCTTGAATTGCCATTCTACATTAAATTCTGTTTTTACGCTCGTGCTGAGCTGGGGAGATTTTGGATTTCGAAGACAGTTGCGTACAAAGTAATAAAGATAGTCCCATACTGTCAGCAGCACAAGTGTTCAGTAGGGACTCTAGTTTCTGGCAATATAAGGTTTATGCAGATATTCGCGTGGGTTCTCTGGAATAGAGGTGTCAAATGACATTGGAATCGTGCGTTAACACACGTACTGCACGTTGGCATAGCCTAATTTTATTGGCTGTGCATGTAATAAATAGCAGGTTCATTGGATGTAGGTTTCAAAGGTGACATGTAGATTTCTGGAGATAGAAAGTAACCGGGCTACAAAGAAATGCATAGCTGACGCCTTGTTTCTAAGCGGTAGGTGAGCTTCTTGTTGGCGTTTGTGAGTAAAAAAATCAGGCTTGAATTGACTTTATTTTGCCATTACTTTTTATTAAGCTATTACTATAAAAAAGTCAAAAAGTCTAAGTTTAAACTGAGCTCAACTACTGGATTGAGAGAATATTTGTTTGTGTCGCAACAGGTGGAACAAGTAGAATGATGCGCTGCAGATCTGCTGCAAATGTAATCTCCTGTTCATTTTTACTTACTAAACTGGTGACATTTTTAGCGTGTTTTTTTCAGACCAAGACAGTACTGGTGGATCCGATTGACTATGAATCGGTCATTGCAAAGAACAAGACTTTGCTACAGAATGACCCTCAGCGTGAGATGCTTCTCTTTCCGCATGATGATGTGTCGGTCAGTTTACATTCTTCTTCGCACTTGTCATGCAGCATGGTTGTCTGTGTTTTGTTTGGTAAGAAATATGACATTTAATACATTAAGCAGTTAATCAAACACCGGTACTCCACAAGATTCCGCTGTTTTTCAGGTTTCTACTCAAAATTGACACCCACCAAATTTCGTAAAAATCTGGAATGACTGTAATCATATACAATCTTGGATTGCACAAAATATCATCATTATTGTCTTCACTGAAGGAAAGAGGTTATGCTTTTACCTGTGTCTTTTTTTCTGTCTGCCTGTCTGCTGGATTACTCAAAAAGTTATGAACGGAGTTCGATGAATTTTTTGGGAGTGGAGCGTTGCCCAAGGAACAATTGATTAGATTTTGTTGGCCATCCAGAATGCAACCCGGATCCGGGAATTTTTTTAAAGGGATTGTTTATTTACTATTACAATTCCTGTACACAGCCAAGAGTAAAACATGAAAACCTCAGTGGAAGTTTGAACTCTGTTGAATGCTTTCTAGTGTTCCTATATTTGATAATTTTAGCCCCCCCCCTCCCCCCTTAGATTGCTTGGCCGTCTATGACATGCGACACAAACGTGTTCCTCCTTATTTGCTTCCAGCTGTTTGATTCACCATTGCAGGCTGATATGATGGAGATTGTATTCTGTGGGTAAGCAGAGAGGTTTGTGTACTGTTTGTAGCAATCCGAGTTGCCACGACGGTTCCGCACCGTGCAGTGTTCTGTACCTCCCAATGCACTGAACGAGGCTAGTCAGCTGCTGGTCCGAGAGAGCATTCGATTCTATCTGAGCAAGTGGAACATTATCCACTACAAGTACAGTGCTTACTCAGGGAGCCACGTTCAGCTGACTAAGTAAATCAACGTCTAGTTTGTTGTGTGTGTGTATGAGAAATTCTAATTAAAAAATGAAATAAGAAAGTTATGGTGACAGCTTGGCTTAGCCGTAATGCATTGGTCTTATCAGTGCAGTTAATGTACATTGTGCAAGGTCAGTAGTGGGATGGCTAAGTAAGTAAGTAAAACGTGAATTTATATAGTGCATATCATTTAAAGAAACCTCTAATGCGCTGAGGCTAACCGTCTTAGTGTATGTTAAACCACTGTCTGGAGTGGGATAAGTGAATGTTAAACGAACGAACTTATCCCCCTCCAGACAATGGTTTAACACACTTATTGCCACGGTCGCGGGCGGTTGTAGCCTAACACTGTGCTGGTTTGGAATGCACCCGTCGACCCGTTATACCACTCCAGATGCAACTATAGAGATAGGCAGTACGAGTGCGACCGTGGAATAATGCAAGTAAACCATCTCGTTATGTAACCAGGTTGACTCAGCATGGCCTCCATTCAGTGAACACTTGTATGTGCTTACTGCTTAGTTGTCAGAACGGTGAGTTCTTAACTGCTGATTGGTCCAGTCAGTTAAAGGTGTTGGCTTTTAATGGAGCTGGCCATCTAGCCTTCATGGGTTGCATGTAACCATGCTTAACCCTCGCAGTGCAAAGCCGATGAGCACACACACAGTGGACATTGCAGTGTATGCAGAATCTTTTCTTTTTATTAACAGCCTTGTTTCTGTTACTTATTGATTTTGGTGCTGTTGGTTGTTGATGTATGTTGAATTTAGTAAATATGTTTCAATTTTACTTTAGCCAAATGCGTAACTAGATTATTTTGCCAACACCGATTGTAACCCTTCAGTGCTTTAACTCCATTGATTTGGCGACAGGAAGGGCATGTGGCCTGTAAAAATTTGTGTTCCAACAGTTACCAAAAGTTTACTTTTGAGGGACATGAACTAAACTGGAGTAACCACAGACAAAATTGGCCAGTTAAATAAAAGTAGTAAAATGTATTTTTCAAATTGTTCTTAAGTCACAGTTTGTGTCAAATTTCTATACATATTGTCAGCTATGGTTTGTGAGTATGTGGTTCATGTGGGCAGCTTATCCATGGAAGTGCTTCAGGTTATCTGTCATTGTGCAAGTGACTTATTTAATTTGATTCCAGTTAATATATATTTACATTAATACATATTTGCGCTAACTGATAACATGGCCTTTTTGTACATGTGCACGTGCACCTTTATTTTACTCTTCGTATTATCTGCAACATGATGTTGGATTTTTAATTTTTTTTCGTTTTAGAAATGCAAAAGTTGGAGATTTACCCGAGCACAAGTTTGAAATTGATATTGAAGTGGAAGGAAAGGCAGAAGAGGTCTGTGTGGATCAAAGTTCTTTTAAGTTCCCTTTTATCACACTGCACTATGCAAGCATGATATATGCTATAGCCAGTCAGTCGGTGTGTTAATCTTATGCTCATGCATAGTGTTGAAATTACTCCATCGTTCTAGTTTTCTCTTACCAAACATTGTGATGGGGGCATTAAATACCAGTGGGGTATTAAAATTTCGCATCTTTGACCAGTTTCTGACTCTGTCTTGAAAACGATACAAGGTGTATCGATACTCTAGATATACTCTAGGACACGAGACATGAAGTCAAAGCTGATACCTCTGGTGACCTATGAAGGTTATTTCGTTATAAAGACAGAGTTACTGTGGAACACTATAGGAAATCAGGCACCTTTTACTGACTACTGCAACAGCTTGTGCACCCGATGCAACGTCTCTGTCATATGGTGACTGCAATGTGTACAAAAATATGCTGCATGTTGCATCCTTAGTGCTCCATTTCTATCACCGTCATTGCCCCTGCTTCGACAAGTCGATTGGCTGCCTGTTGAGAGTAGGGTGTGGTACTAGCTTTGTAGCCGACTCTGTTTGATCTGTCGTCTAAGAGATCTGACCTAGATACGTCAAACTAGTTAGATTTTCGTCACAACACGGCCAGTGTGTGCGATTATGTGCAGGAAAGTGCCTTACGATCCCGTCACATCACCATTGTCAAGAAGGGATGGTTATCTAAAGGTCCTGACAGCAATCCAGATGCCAGTATTGTTAGTTTCACAAGGGTCAGTATTAACTTTTATCATTTTATGACATGTAGATTTTATATTAGGTGATGCATGCCATTGCTGTAAGTGGTTTTGATGATGATAGTGATAGGTGTGATATTGTTTGGCAATTTGTATTGGCAGCTGGTAATGTTTACGCCGGTCGTCCTATAAAGTATATACACACTTTGGGTACCTACAGCAAATGTTGCTAGTACTGTTTATTATTAATTAAGTATATCTTTTAGACATGCATTGATATTTGCTATTTATCTGTTTATCATCGATCCCAAAATGTGTGACTTGAATGACCTTGACTGGCTATTTCGCATTAAATTCTGTTTTCGCGCCAGTTTGGCTTCACACAGCGCAACTTTCGAAAAATAATTGCATGAAAACTAATAAAGATAGATCAATACTGTCAGTGGTGCATATCTTCGGCAGGGACTCTAGTTTCTGGTGATATAAGCTTTGTGTGGATATGTAATGTAATGTAATGTTATGTAAAAAATTTGTTAACGCACCAAAGTTAAAAAAATTAAATCAGATATTGTGAATATTCGGTCGGGTTCTCTAGAAAGAAGACGTTAAAGGACAGTGGGGTTGCACATTAACGCTGGAACATCTTTTCTTGGCTTTCGAAAACAGTTGCGTAAAATTACACACAGACAGACCCATACCATAGCAGCTGTCATGTAGTTCAGGGACTCTAGTTTCTGGCAATATAAAGTTTATGTGGGTATTTGCAGAGGTTCTCTAGAAAAGAGACATCAAACGACAGTGGGGTCGCACGTCATGTGCATGTGCTGCGGACGCGTGCTGAAGTTTATTCACTCTGTGCGTAACAAATTTGTGGGACGTAGGTTTTGGAGGTGATAGATGTAAGAGTAGGTCATTACGGCATTGAAAGTAACTTAGCTACAAAGAAATGCATTGCGGACGTCCTGTTTCTAAGCGGTAGCTGAGCTTCTTGTTTATTGGCAGTGATGTGGGTCAGTATTTGTGTAAACGCTGGTTGTAGTCTTTCAAACGTCGCTACTTCTACTTGAAGCAACACGCCGATGCCAGTTATGTGCTTGAATTCCACAAGGATGAGAAACGCATGGAAGCAAAAGGAGCCATCTTCTTAGACTCAGCTGTCGATGTTCGCAAGGTTTCTAACTAGCTGCAATTTGTCTTTTTCAGATCCGTGTGTTTGGTTTCACTGTCGTATTTTTGACTTTTGACAAATGATTCACACCCAAGTTACTTGTGCATATTTAGGATAACTGGAGAAGAAAATGTCTTGTTGTAACTTAAAGTTACAAAAACTACATTATGAGAATGTCGTATAGTTGTATAGAGTATAGCTGTATAGTTGTATAGAATGTTGTATAGAGAGTGACTTGAGAACTTACCATATATTCATTTACATTCTCTTGTAAACTTGATAGCATTTTGTCTGTCATTTTATTAAAATTTTATGTTATGTTATGTTATGTGTTATGTTTGCAGTTAATTGTGCAAATTAATGTTACAAGTCTGTTTACTGTGTCGTACAGACCTCAAAGAAGCTGACGTTTGAGATTCAGATGCAGGAGAAAGGTTGTCATTTGTTGGCTGCTGAGTCTGAGGTGGAGCTTGACGAGTGGGTAACAGCATTAAAACGTGCTCTCGAATGTGAAGAAAGGCAGGCAGTTGGTGATAGAGTGAAGGAAAAAGGTAGCATTGAATTTCTGTGACACTGGTATTATTTTGAAATAGAGTTATTTACTGTGTATATAACTTCAGTGCTGAGACTGTTTGTTGGGCATTTCTGAGGGAGTATGCCATGGAAAAGAGTGTAGTATAAAAATTTATTTGTGCGATTTCAGTTGCATAGCAGGTGTGTGTAATGCCGGATTTCCATTATGTGTGCAAGAAATAATGTGCATTATATTTAAATTTGAGTCGCAAAGAATGAATTACATTAATATTTAAACACTTTAAAGTGCATTTGCATGTGAAAGAGGTGTGTGTGTGTGTTCATTTTACCAGGTTCTGATATTGCTTTTAATCGCAGTGAAAGTTTCCGAGAGTCTCTGGAGCATAGTATGAATCCAGAGCTTCAGAAGGTAACATTGCTGCTGTATTTTAAATTTTCTGTGCAAATGTTTTGGTTATTACTGAAATCGGCTGTAAACTCTGTTAAATAAAAATATGTGCTGAATGTAGTTGTGTATTATGTATGACTTTTTGTTATAAATCTGAGTGTTATGGTTTTGAAGAGCTTGTGAGTGCTGCTTGATAGAATGAATTGCTAGTGACCATTATTCAAATTAGCTGAGGATAGTTGTCGGAATTTAAACATTCCTATTTCTGCATCATCTGGTGATGTAGTTGAATCCTTTCGCATTGCTAAACTACTGCTGCTGCTGCTGTGGGTTTTAAATTTTATTTAACTATCCACTTTTTCTGGACTTACTCCAGTGACGTGTCCAGTCCCAGGTAGTCTGGGTTCTCCAAAAGTGAACTGTTGGGAATTGTTGCAGCAGTATTTATTACAGACAAGATGCCGTTTCTGTCATCTGTCTAATGAACTAATATTGTCAAAGAACATCTGAATTTGATATACTTATGTGAACTTTAATTTGCAGTATGCTCGTGAAACAGAGTCAATGTTAGCTCAACAGAGAAAAGAAAATCGCAGCAACATGTTTGTTCTCTGCCCTCATGTACAGGTTATTTTTTGTTTGCTGTTTTCTTTCGTTAAACCTTATATCTTCGTATAGTTTTAAAGTTGTGACTGTCTGTGTAGCATTGCGGTGACAGTTTACAAACACGTTCATTAGCAATATCAGATGTATTGTCATGTATTGTCCAGCCGTTATGCATATAGCAGACACTGTTTCTGTGATGTGTATAGAAGCCACCAGCAGGAAGCATTGAAGACACCATTGACAGTGCGGTTGACAGCAGTGGGCAAGATTCTGATGTCTACAAGGAACAGTTTGGTACACGGTTCATAGTTCGCTGTGATGACTTTAAACTTCGGCTGCAGGCAAACATTGCTGATGAAGGCCAACCAGAGCGGCTGGACAATGTTCGTTTCTGTTTATTGCTGTCTAATGTAGTTTTTAATGTTTTATAGTCGATTTTTTGCTAAAATAAAGATGTTTCATTCTGTACCAACAACTTCCGTCAGAAAGTTTTGACAGACAAAAAATTTATGTCGCCCAGTAAAATTTTGCATGTGTGTATGCATATAAGCTGATTTTAAGCCAGTTTTATGGTGAAATGTTCAACCTTTCATTTGCTTATGACTGACACACATAAATTTGCCCACCCTGAATATCTTTAGTCAGGTCAAGAATGTTGGACTTTTCCATCGTAAAAGCCGTGCAATAGCCAACTTTGTGACCTAATTTCCAATTTTTTTGTTTCCATGGCAACATAGGTCAGTTGGGGATAAACTTCAGTGACACTGTTAAATTGGCCGAACTGAAAATCCCCTGACAGGTGCAAGAATCTGGGATGTATTTCCTATACAGGCAGAGTTTTAGCTAATTTTTGTGTTCAAATTTCCAAGTTTTTGTTGCCATGGCAACAAATGTC
>Ga0209679_1001031_pt1 | contig 11251 bp, 12 predicted proteins | sample WorMetHEROISLAND_4_FD_187408 | JGI IMG/M metagenome (GOLD analysis project Ga0209679, IMG submission 187408) | Marine gutless worms symbiont microbial communities from Max Planck institute for Marine Microbiology, Germany - Olavius sp. 2 HERON... ...
AATCGGACGTAGGCTCCTGGGGTGATTAGAGGCAGCTGTGGGCGATAGAAATTAACTTAGCTACAAAGAAATACGTTGCTGACGCCCTGTTTCTAAGCGGTAGCTGAGCTTCTTGTTATCTTTATCACTCTTCGTCTCATTCCCTTGCCTACCACAATGAACCGGTAGTTTTCCACTTCATTGGATTCCGTTGCAATGTGTGCCTGTTTTGCTTCGCCCACCGTCCGTTAGATCTCTTCCCTGTCCTTGGGGTGGAGGTCAGGGGAAATTCCCAATTTCCCATACCTCTAAATTTCTCAGTTGGAGCCTTAAGCTTTGCTTGATTGGACAAGACGGTTTCTTTGTGAGCACTGTGAGCAACATCTTTAAATGAAACCAACAATGGACACGCTTTACTTTCAGCCCAGCAGCCAAGCCTAAACATCTTTTCAGTGCCGTCGTCTTCAAGCTGTATGTCGAAGACACCATCCAATAGGTCTTTAACAAATGTCGAGTTGCTTTGCCGTCTCTCCACGATATTGTCTGAACGCTTTTCCGGCACACGATGAATAATAATATTTCTCTTCCTGTTCTCAATGTCCTTCTCTTCAACAGTCTTCCTGATGAGTTCCTCTTGGACTGTACTTTAATCACTTCTTCGTCGGGCGGTCCATTGTTGTGATTGAGGTCGTCATTAGCCATAACACATGATGTAATTCTTGCTTCCATTTGTGAAGTGCGAGTTTAAAGTTCGGCAACGTGATCAAGTTTATGCTCAACTGCACTTACTTTTGGTTCGAGGGCAGCTATTCTTGATTCCAGCTTCACTGCTTCAGCAACACTGCACTTTTCTTCAAGTCTTTTCTCAGTCAATTCATAGCACTCCATGAGTGAAGATAGTTCATAGCACTCCATGAGTGAAGATAGTTTCACCAGTAGGCTCTCAACAAGCGTAGTGAGGTTATCAAATTTCTCAACGTTTTGACGATCATTATTACCTTTTGTTTCCATAACTAAATTATCACAGTCCACACAAAACCAATGCAGACCACAGGCCTGGTCCAAGACTAGATGATCATACACATCAGGTGGAAGGTTGAGGCATTCTGAACATTTCCATTTATCAGTAGCCTGGTACTGAACTGATCACACTGCAAAGCTTTAACTTGTTCAGTTATTACACTACCTTTCTAAGCTTTATCCTTGGATGCAGAAGGTATCGCTGGAGAAGAAACTGGAGTCTGCTTACAGGTAGTCGCAAAATTCCTTTTAGGTTGTTGGCCTCTAACTGGCTGCTGTTTACCTTTCACCATGACTATTTATTGTGAATCAAAGTTGAACGATCAAACCTCGAATAGGGAAGAAGCACGATATGAAGTAATACTGAAGAACCATGTTCAGCTTCAGCCAAGGTAACGGCGTGGCCGCGCCGAAGGATATCATCTAACGTTGATACGTTGATGATACTATGTCTCTTCTGCCAAGGTAATGGCTTGGCAAGCCGGCATCCAGTATAAGGAATCGCGGTGAGCGTCACAGTTCAATTCAACTCAAATAGTACGTTAACTTCCACCGTCATAACGAATATACACAAACCGAAAGATACACTAAACTAAACACAATTTGGTTGCCCGGACTGAGTTAAAAACAAATTAAAATCAACTTTAAAATAGTAAATAAAAACCTAAAATTTAAAAACACTACTCCATGACACATAGAATAGCAAGACAAACTCATCGTACTCGATGATTTCAGTGCCAGAGTTGGAACAGACTACCAAATTTAGAAACGGGTACTCGGCAGAAATGGAGTCGGAAATTGCAATAGTAATGGCTCAGTCCTCTTAGAGACATGCATGGAGCATGATCCGACAATCACCAACACCCTGCTCCGTCTTCCCCACCATAACAGAACATCATGGATGCATCCACGATCCAAACACTAGCATCTACTCGACTACATTATTACAAGAAGAGACCGCCAGGATTTCAGGATTACAAAAGCTATGCGTGGAGCTGACTGTTGGACAGATCGCCGACTCATAGTGTCCAAGCTGCATATCCACACCCACAAAAAGAGACGACCCCAAGGCCAGAAGACAGCCAAACGGCTCAATGTCACTAAGCTTCAGTGTGCAGAGATTTGCCAGTCACTTCAGTCAGAGCTAGACAGCAATCTCGTTGACTTTCATCCTGATCAATTCACGGTTGAAGATGGCTGGTCTGCTTTCAGAAACGTTGTCTACAACTCTGCCTTAAAACACCTTGGAAGGACTGAATGAAGACATTTCATCAGGACTGGTATGACGAGAATGACATTGAAATACAGGCTCTGCTGGACGAAAAGTATTGTCTCCGTAAAGCCTACCTAAATGACACTCTCCTTCCAGTAAGAAAGATGCCTTCACCCACGTCCGCTGAGCTCGCCAAAGCAAGGTACATGCCATGCAAGACTCATGGTTTAGTAAGAAGGCAGACGAGGTCCAGTGGTATGCACAGTGCAGACAACGACCTTAAACGTTTCTACGTTGTCATAAAGACCGTTTATGGACCACAAGCCTCTGGTACACTCCGTTGATGAGCTCTGATGGCAGCATGAGACAAATCGAAGATTCTCCAGAGATGGGCAGTCCACTACCATAGCGTACTCAACCGACCTTCATACATCAGTGATGCAGCTCTGGCTCGTCTTCCACAACTCGAGATCAACACGTCTTGCAGATCCTCCTTCTCTGCTCAAGGTGAATAAAGCGATCCAGCAGATGGCATCTGGTAAAGCATCTGGTGTTGATTCCCTTCCAGCAGAAGTGTTGAAGGCTGGAAGCCCACAACTGGCCACCAAGCTCAGTAAACTTTTCCTGAGTATGTAGGAACAAGAGGCTGTTCCTCAGGACTTTAAAGACGCAGTAATTGCTAGCATCTACAAAAGGAAAGGTATGCAGATGACAGTGTATGCAGATGACAGTGCCATCAACACATCTGCTGCAGACGAGATGCAACATAGCCTAGACAGGTTGTCATCAGCTTTGACCATTTTGGTCTCACCATCAGTACAACCAAGACTGGAGGTCATGTACAAGCCAGCTCCAGGTAGAGAGTACCCCGGTACTCCATTCCAACATTTACTATAAATGGCCAGATACTTCCAGTCGTAGATAAGTTCGCGTACCTGGAGAGGCTGTCACTGAACATCCGTATGACTGGTTCCTCACATGAAGAGGCACAGCCTCATACCAGAGAATCAGTGTGGATTTAGGAAAGGCCGTGGCACAACAGACATGATTTTTGCCACATGTCAGCTGCAAGAAAATTGCCAGGGACGGTATAACGATCTGTATGTCAGCTTTATAGATCTGACAAAAGCTTTGAGCAGGGTTTGCAGAGATGCATTGTGGAACTTCATGGCCAAATATGGATGTCCTGACAAATTCATCACCATGGTGAGACAGCTTCATGTTGGTATGCTTGCCAGAGTCCTGCATGATGGTGATCTCTCGGAATCATTTGCAGTCACGAATGGTGCAAAACAGGGTTGTGTGCTAAGTCCCATACTCTTCATTATGCTGTTTTCTGCCATGTTGCACTGCGCCTTTCTGGACAGTCAAGACGACATTCACATCAGATATCATACAGATGGTAAGCTCTTCAACCTCAGGTGACTGAGTGCAAAGACCGAAGTTAAAGAGGAAGTTATTAGGGACCTTTTCTATGCAGGTGTCAGTGCCCTCAACACATCTACTGCAGACGAGATGCAACGTAGCTTAGACAGGCTGTCATCAGCTTGTGACCATTTTGGTCTAACCATCAGTACAACCAAGACTGAGGTCATGTACCAGCCAGCTCCAGAGAGAGAGTACTCCATTCCAATGTTTACTATAAATGGCCAGATACTTCAGGTTGTGGATAAATTCACGTACCTGGGCAGCATGCTGTCACGGAACGTCCATATAGATGAGGAAGTTGCTAACTGAATATCAAAGGCAAGCTCAGCATTCAGCAGATTACAAAGCAATGTCTGGGACTGCAAGGGACTCAGCCTGTCCACCAAGCTGAAAGTATACCAGGCCATAGTGCTATCCGTTCTACTCTATGCTAGTGAGACATTGACTGTATATCAAAGACACACCAAGAAACTCAACCGGTTTCACTTGACCTGCCTATGCAAAAAGCATCAGTTGGCGCAACATGATCCCTGACCCTGAGGTTCTGAGGCGTACAGAACTTCCTAGCATCGATACCATGCTCACCAAAGCTCAGCTACACTGGTCTGGACAAATTGTTCGAATGCGGAAGGAACGTCTGTCAAGCGGCTACTGTACGGCGAGCTTGTTGAAGGAAAGAGGTCAGCCAGAGGTCAACGAAAGCAGTGCAAGGACAGACTCAAGGTGTCTCTCAATAAGTTCGGCATTGATACCGGTACATGGGAAGACACCGCTACAGACCGTCTTGAATGGCGCAGTCTCATAGCGGAAGGAGCCATCAGCTACGAAGAACGACTGACTAGAAAAGAGGAGACAACGCAAGTCGTTCTCCATCAACAGCTCATCATGTACGTCTGTGCCGACTGTGGGAAAACATTTCGCGCTGCCATCAGACTGCTCAGCCACAAGAGAACTCATCGTGGCAGTGTCGACTTACCTGACAATACGTGACTTTTTGAAAGGAGTGCCGTGGTCATCATCCTCGTGGATGGACGAATGAACGTGCCTGAACCATTACAGATGATCACTTCCTTCCATGTCCTGTCCCAAACTGGTTTCTGAATTATTATTGTAGTCAAAGCATTTTTCTGTCAGTAATTTTTTCTCGTATTTTGGAAGATTCCATTCCTACATATACCGGTGCCACATTACGCTAGCCACATTATGCTGGCCTTAGGTCTATATGAACAATCGTTGTGTCAGCTAACCAGAGTTTTGTACATAAAAAAGTAATCCCACGGGGAATGTCCAGGCTGGTTTACCTGGGTTGCTGGTTACATTCCAAGATGGTTTACTCACTGCAAACGGTTACCCGTCCAAGTAGTATGCGTAACTAATTGTCAATCACACAGGATTTCAGGGGCTTCGCAGCAAAGGGTTAATCAACTTATGGTTAAGTAATGTTGTTCATGTATCTGGCAGGTGTAAGTCAATGTAAGTCAAAAAATGAAAACATTGTTATGAAGTTGGTAATATTAGTTAGTGTTTGTTTATATTTGTTTTATTGCCTTTGTGAAACAGTTTTGATATATTTGGGTGTGAATGCTGTGGAAGTTGTTTGTGGTGTACATTGTAGGCAGCATTTGAATGCATGTATACACTTCTCGATTCTTGTCTTGATCGCATTGACATCTTTGAGTTTCTGAAACATGTTGAAGATGGTCTAAATGATCATTATGATATCAAAATGTTGACCTATCTTATGTTGGTACGACTTGCTCATCTTTGTCCCAGTGCTGTACTGCAGCGTAAGTTTTATTTATTTTACACAGTTTAATAGGATACCAGAAGCAAATTTGGAGTAGTCGTAGTTTTACCAAGAAACAGTAATGTGTTACTATTTGTGTAGTAAGGGTATGACATTGTTGGTTGGGTGACAGGAAGGGTATCCATCCTGTAAAACATTTGCACCAAAACCCCTTAACCATGGTAGTTGATATTAGATAAGATAAGGTATATAACCGTTCCACAAGACTTCTTTTTCAGGACGAGCTTTCTGCTGCTCTGCTCCTACCACCTGGAACTCTCTAGCGAACATTGTGACTCTGCTGACCATGTTAAAGGCCAAAAAGTGCATTGTGCATGCTCCGTGTCATAGAGACCTGTGCATAGAGGGTCAGAAACAAACACATATTTGGAATTCCCGACCCCAACTTGCCTTTCACTATACAACTTTTATAGAGCTATGATGACGAGTAAGGACAGTTTACTTGTAAAAATTTCGTACAGGTGATTTTTGGTGGAAAATTTCTGTCCCGTTTTGGGCCAAATTTTCACCTTTTTGGGGAATTTTTAGGGGTTAAATATTAATATTATTTTTTAACCCCAAAAGGCACACCCTTGCGTGAGACTGCGTCGTTTGAGACATTGCACGTGAAAATCCATGGAGGGGTCTGACCTGTAGGTGAGTTCCCAAAAAAGTATATGTAAATAATAAAAATTCGGTTATATTTCACGTATTTGCCGAGAAGTCTCCCGTGGACACATTTGCACGAAATTTGGTATAGGGGTCGCTTCTCGGGTGTAATCAATTGTGCCAAATTTTTTGGCTATCGGTTCAGGGATCTCGATTATGTGGGGGGGGGGGGTCAAATTTTGCCCTTCTTCATTGACTTAGCCTGTCACTGTTAATAGTGCTGTGCTACCGCGTGCCTGTGACTAGTAAATATTGTTACAGGCCAAGCTAGAGAGCACTGGATAGAGTGCATTATCTTCGCTGCCGAGACTAAAGACCTGTTTTCACTACGGCTGTACTGCGCATTGCAAGCGACAGTGAGCGATATGTAGTGATATGTCACGCTACATATAGCGCTGCGCTAGTGATATGTAGCCTAGCGCGACATATCGCTACATATCGCTGTGAAAGGGCCGGGGCGGAGATATTCTCCGTAAAGTTACAAAAGTACCCCATAATTTTCGCCATGTCTCTCCTCCTTTGTGAAATGTACTGGCACCGGCGCTGACTACTATTACCCAGATCCCTTTAATATCCTCTCCTGTTACGCGACGTCACGAAAGTGCGATAAAATCTAACATTTTTGTTATGCTGCATAGCCTGCGTACTGGTGATGCTGAATTCCATTGCCAGCGAAAGCCATACAGCCTATTATTCTTCCGATCTTCGTCATGACAGCATTTGTCAGTACAATCGTATAAGAATATACGATGACGTTCGACATGATAAAGTGTTCCGTCGTTTCCGAATCTATCTTCATTTTGTTGCTTGACGTCACATCTATGTCATCATACACGATGAATAATTCATAAGCGTTCTCGCAACTACTATCGCTCGGATAGTAAACAACAAAATAGAAACACTATCGGCGTTTCTATATTTATCGCAACACGCAGTGCAGCCGTAGTGGAAACAGCGCTTTATGCGGCGTGCAGCTGCAGCTTCGCACTCCAAGACTATACGCAGCGCTGCGGACACACAGACAGATGCCAAGCGACACAATATCTTCCCCGCTTATAGCCAAACTCCACTACACGAACATTGTTGCCAACATGTTGTACAACACCACCAATGGACGAGACGCCAAAGATTTTACAACACGTTGGCAACATGTTCGCAACAATTTCACCACCAACGGACAAAATTTTGCCACATCCCAACATCTTAACATGTTGTACAACAGCGTCCAATAGGAACGACGGTTTTGAGCACATGATCGGTGAATATATTCAACTTCAGGCTGGGCTAGCACATTAATTACTTTATGCACACATGACTTAGGCCCACCTGAATTTTGTGGACTGAGACGTAATACGTGGCTCCAGTTTGGAGAACAATTCTTCAAATACTGGCAACTTCATGCGAAGATAGTTTCATAGTTTATCAATGTTATGCTGACTTAGGTTCTTCATTAAGCAGTTATATGCTCCATATCAGTTGCGTTCTTTGAGGTAGTCATGCACCCAGACGGAATGATGCCTCTTTCGCTTCTGGGCAGCATAGTTAACTAGTGCACTACTTAATATTACACATGAGCACGCCAAAATTAAAATTTGCTCATTCTCTTCGTCCGCCATTTTAAGCCAGTATGACGCACGTCAACAAGATGTTGTACAACAATTTTTAACCGGGTACAGACATGTTGCCAACATGTTCGCATAGTGGAGTTTGGCAATTAGCAATGGCAAAGGTAACGTTTAATCAACAAATCGCATTTCCACATTTTAGTTCGTTGTGTGATAAATCAGTATGATTGAATGCTGTTATGTTGTATACAACTGTTTAACCATGTTGGCATGAGATTGGACAGTACAGTTGGATACTGATAGTGCAATTGTTTTTGACAGACTTGGATCAGATTGTAGAGCCACTGCGGGCAACGTGTACTACAAAAGTAAAGGCAAACTCAGTGAAACAGGAATTTGAAAAGCAAGATGAATTAAAGCGTTCAGCAATGAGGGCTGTTGCAGCTCTGTTGCAGATACCTGATGCAGGTCTGAAATTTAACGTTTTATTGTCCCATTGCTGTAGCATAACACGAGACTGATATAAAATCACTAGCATCTTTCTAGCTGTCTGTCTGTCTGTCGGTCACAAATTTTATTCAATTTGATGAAATTTTGTACAGCCGTTTGGAGTCTGAAATGTAAGAACGCTTTCGTTAGCGGTCAAAATCCCATTCCACACCAATTTTTCTCCCTTGTAATGTATTTCAATGGGAAGGTCCTAACACCGCAATTACGAGGCTTGTGAACCAATTGTAACAGTGAACAGCTCGAAATACGTTTCTCGGTAGCCCCTGTGATGCGCAAAATTGAAAAATATTATAACCCCCTATTTTGCTCTTATAACACAAATGGGAATCGATGCATTTTCAATATAGGAATATGCTTGGCTAAATGTTTGATATGTGATATCTAGGCAACCATGAGAGGGAGTGTCAAAGGACCACTTATAGGAAATCATATAATGCGCAGTCCAACAGTCACGTAACTGATGACTTCACATGACCCCAAAAGGTCAAGGTTATGACCCCAAAATCTTCAAGGCTCCATATCACGACAACCGTGCAAGGTAAATGGTTGGTTCAAATTGACAATCTGTAGAAAACCGTAGGGTGAACACGTGACAAAGGATATGTAATCCAACGGGTGACAGTTTAGTGCTTGGGTTGTTGTTGGGACCATGGTCGGCTGTAAGAGTGTTAGCTAAAGAGGGTTAAATGTAACTGGTGTGGGACAAATACCTCATTCCATGGAACATATTTCTAGCTTATGTCCTCAATCCTTATTCTCATACCATGGTAGCGGGCGGCCATAATAATAATCAATTTCAACAAAATATGCATGTTTAGCGGCATTAATAATATGAAACAAAATACTTACATCGAAGATACTATCTGTCTTATGAATAGCCTAAATACAGCCTACAGGCTACAGGACTGTCACACATTATGCAAATGAGGCTGCAAATGTTGCACAGAAGCATATAGGACAAGGATCCGTGTGTACTGTAAAACTTCGAATAGAAGCCGGGTCTCTAATATTAACAAGCTGGGGGTCTAAGTCGGTGGGGGCTAAGTCGGTTGTTTTAATAGAAGCCAGGTCTCTAATATAAGCCAGGTCTTCATTTGAAGCTGGGTGCCACCTTATGACGCTATTATAGACGTCAGAGCAGTGCAATAAGTGAATAATAATGAATACGGGTACAGGCGGTAGTCAAAAAAAGGCATACATGATACAAGTCAAATTAACTGCAATTGCGCAGTTTGTGCACACTATGGTATATGAAAATCTTTATTTCACCACATCAATGGTAGCAAGAAAAATTAATGAAAACATACAAAAATGAAACATATACACTTAACTAAAACTTAATTAATGAACCTAAAACTAACAAATATATTCACAATGTGTTATTCAGTTTATACAGAAATTTGTCTTTACGTTTGTCTAGCATTTCACTAGGAAGTTTACGTCGGAATTCCGTCTGACATTGTTTTTCATTGGTATAGAACAGTTTCATAAAGAACCTATGTATGACGAAGTCTAACGAACTTAGGTCTAATTTTTTTAGTGGACACACTTCCAAACCATATAATAAAAATTAGACCTAAGTTCGTTAGACTTCGTCATACATAGGTTCTTTATGAAACTGTTCTATACCAATGAAAAACAATGTCAGACGGAATTCCAACATATTATAAAATAGAGACACATTTACTGTAAAGGAGCTGCAGTGTTACTTCTTCAGATGCCACTCTACCAATCCTCCCAAAAATGCCATTCGCTGCTCGATAGAACGATCTTTTGGCATAATCCAAGGAACATTTAAAAACTTTAGACTTAACGACATATATGCCTAAGTAACGCAGTTTGTTTACCCAATCTAGGGAGCCAGCCATACAAGTAATACTGCTACAACCAACATCGGAGCGAGGGCCTATGCGCAAACAACAACTTTTCTTAAGATTAATAGACATGTCCAAATGTTGCAGTTCTAATTCGCACAAATGTAGAAGTCTTTCTAACATAGTGACTGACGGGGCTACAAGCCGGTAGGCGAGTTGGTTAGCTCGCAATGAAGGGTCCAGCACAAGGGTATATTTGATTCCCATTTACAATATCAATGACCTTGAATCTCGCTTAGACGTCATTCAAGGTAATGCATTTTGTCGGCAATCGAAAGCCTGTGTACGACTTTATACATAAAAAAACAAGACACCCAACTATTGTCCATATCTTCGCCAAATATTGACCGATTTTCAAAATTGTTTCACTGTTACACTCAGCAGGAAATTTGCAATAAAGATATCATTACAGTTCCTGCCACACCTTAATGGCGTCGCTACACTACCTTGCGAAATATTAGTTTACAAAAATCACATCGACTGAAAGCACAGCAATGGCAGACGAGGCATGCGCATAGTGAAGAGAATGCGACCGCAGTAGGTGAGCTGGCACTAAGCCAATAAGGCAAGCTACAAATTTATTTGTTTAACACATTAAATAGCACGGACTGGGGTCGTACAAATCATTTTATCACTGCGACCGTGGTTTGAAGTGTTCTTCTGGACAACTGATTGAAACAAATCGTCATGCAAGACTCTTCTGCTGAAAACAGTTGTTGAATAATGTTATATTTATTCGTTTCATGGATAAAAAAAGCTATTCACATTAGCTACACTGAAAAATTCACTGAATGACCGACTAAGCATCTGGTGCAACAAAGAATAATGACATCGGAAGAAAATGCTGTAATACGCACAGATCGACGGTGAGAGACGGCGTTTTGAAATTGCGCTACACCAGCGTGATATTCGTTGATATGTGAGCGAAGGTTGATGGAACTTATTGTTGTCACTTGATTCTGTCACAACAGTTGCTGCCTGTCATATGTTATGTCTCTAACGAGTTTGTATTTTAGAAAACAGTGCCCAGCATATAGGGCACGCTATGTTGTCATACGTTAATATTTCACACGGTAGTGTAGCGACATTAAGATGTGGCGGGATCTGTAATGATGTCTTTATTGCAAATTTCCTGTTGAGTGTAACAGTGAAAGAATTTTGAAAATCGGTCATTATTTGGCAAAGTTATGGACAAGAGTTTGGCGTC
>Ga0209679_1001032_pt1 | contig 11245 bp, 14 predicted proteins | sample WorMetHEROISLAND_4_FD_187408 | JGI IMG/M metagenome (GOLD analysis project Ga0209679, IMG submission 187408) | Marine gutless worms symbiont microbial communities from Max Planck institute for Marine Microbiology, Germany - Olavius sp. 2 HERON... ...
CTGTACATCCAGAGCAAGAACAGGGAGACGGAGAGGATACGAGAGGTGACGATAACGTCTTTGAACCACTACCACTAGTAAATGCAGTTAATTTACAATTAGCACCACAGCTACAGATGGACCGAGTGTCAGCAAGCGTAAACCCCCACAGGCACTGGCATATGAAGGCAGCACAGTAGTTATCACTACGGCGAGCATACACGCCAGTCACAACCCAACCATTGAAATGGAACAACTCAAACAGCCCGGTCCAGTTTCACCGATACCTTCTTCAGTCAACAGTGTCACTGGCGCCAATGTCGGCCTACCAGCTGACCACCAGCCTGCTCCAACCTGTGTGGCCGCTTCAGTTACATGCCCATCAAATGACAGCCTGTTAGTTGAAAATATGTCTGTCCTGAATGACGACCAGTGTGAGGATTCTACAGCTGAGCGTGAAACACCTGCAACGGGAAGCTGAAACTATTGATAAAAGCGCCTTGTGGTCGACTGCTGATGATATGGCTGGTGGAGTGGTAACTGAGGGACTTCTGATGTTAGATACTAGTAGCTGCGTTGAAGACGGTGCAGTTCTGTTATCTCACAAAGTTTCAGATATATCTTTTAACAGTAGCATGCTATCTGCCAGTGTATGCACTAATAACGAACCAGAACATGCAGACAATCATGCAGCTGGAATGTCATCAGCCGGAACACAGGAATGAATGACATGTTGGCAAAAACCCGAAGTACAGATGATCAGTGTTTGTACACCAAGTTTGAGAACAATAAATGGATGTATGTACTGCTGTATGTTGATGATTTGATTGTTGCTCATGGAGATGGTGAAGCTATCAGTCTGTTCAGTAACATTATCAGTCAAAACTTTGTAATAAAGGATCTTGGAGACATCGGCTACTATCTTGGAATTCAGAATTCTTCTCACTTCAAAGTGCTTCATACTGAGCTAGATGGTAACAATTTACTGTCAGAGCCAAAAAGACTGTGGAATATGGATGAGACCGGTTGTAGCCTTTCTCACAGTCCAGGTCGAGTATGTGTACGTAAACGATCAAAACATCTACAGGCAAGAATGAGTGGAAACAAGGAAACAGTAACTTTGTTGTGTGCTGGTAATGCAGCTGGAGATGTTATTCCTCCACATATAACAGTCAAAGGAAAAACAGCTCGCTCTCTAAACTCCGTGAGAACTGAGGATTTGGTGAGTGACTCTGGATGGACAAAACACAGACTAGCATTATAATGTGGCTTAAAGACCATTTTTTGAAGCATATTGGTTCAGACAGCTTGATATAAAATAACAGTATTCTGCTGTTAGATAAATGTGATGCCGTCTATGAAAAGGGACCACAACGCGGGATTTAATTACTGAGATACAGGCCTGTGTACGTGCAGACCCATCAAACTATCAAAATTTAGTTTTTAGTTGCGTTAACTAGGGTACACATTCGTCTGTTGAGTACATTTTTATTTGCCATGAAAACTAACGTCCTTGTATTTTTTCTAATTTTCACAGAAGCTAAATAAAAGGGACCACAATGTGGTGTCACTTCTGACTCTTGTTAAACTCCCCGGCCTTGGCCTTGGATTAAAAATTTTGGCCTTAGGCCAGAATGTTTTGGCCTTGCCCCCAAGGCCTTGGCGTTGATACCCAAGGCCTTGACCTTGGCCTTGTACTTTGTGGCCTTGTCAACCTTACTGGTTCTCGTCCAGCCTGGAGTACCTCTCAAGAAGTAAGTTGGTTAGGCAAAAACAAAAGCAGAAGCATTTTTTAATAGTAACGGATTACTACATTGACTGTGATTGTGACGCTTCTTCGTCGTTTGTGTATAGTACTGACTGCGACCGTGAAGCTTACTTGTCTGTATGCGGTGGATTATTGTCAGCACCATAATCGTTCCAATTCGACCATGTCGGGTTATGAGCGCGATCCGGCTACGATCGAACGTGAGCGGGCGCACCGTCGCCGCGGTGAGGCCGCTCGTCCCGGCAAAACGGAAGATGAGCGCCGCCAGCGGGTCAACGCCGATCGGAGAGCGAGAGCAAACGGCCATCATTTCACACCTCGTTATTGTCGGTTGTGTTCGCGGGCAAAGACTCTGTACCGCACTCGTCAAGGACTCAACAATCACACGTCGGGTAAGCATGCCCATCGTTACAGAATGCGAGGGGATGCTTACATCCCGCTGACGGAAGAAGAATTAGCACGAGCTCGTCAACGTGTGCTCGCCGGGCAGGGTCGCCGCCGCCGCAGCGACCCGGCAGACAAGGAGCCGGTTCAGCCGCCAATGGAAGAACCACCAGTCGCTGACGTCCGGCGCGTCGTCGTAGATCGCGCGGCGCACCATACGCCTCCGGGGCGCGTGGTGAAGAACCGCCGACGTCGCCGTAAACCCAACCCTACCCATCGTCGCAGTAGGGACGAGGCCTGCTGGTGCTAACATTATAATGCATCTGCAACAGGACAGAAATGATGTTTGTTCACTCTTAGTTCTGCAATAACGTCAGTATTATAATACACGTGTGATACTAGTACAATTTATGAGCTAGGGTACTCTGAGAGTTGCAAAATAAGCTTATATTGTTAGGCCTACTGCCAGCTATAGGCCTAACTGGCTGAGTTTCTGCTTATAAACCCTAGGTTGCAGTACGTGCCCGGCCGTCTATGGCTTAGAAAGCCTCGCTGTGGCTGCTGGCTGCCCATGACCAATAACTGTGGCTCGCGTGGCCCACAACTGTTTTCAGCTATGACCAATAACTGCGTCCGTTTTCGCCTATGACCAGAAGTGTATCCATCACCCTACATGCCATGGGAAAGGGGCACCTGACAGCATAGGCACAGTGCTCAAAACAGTGCTCAGTTAGCAGTGGTCATTTCAATTGTCTACGTCTGATGACGTCAGCCACCTTGGTGCTCTGCAGTCACTGTTGAAACAGAAGAGAGAAGCCGGAACCGAAGACTTCAAGCAACTGGAGAAGGTCACTGCGCTTCTGACAGAAGACCTCTCGGCAGAATGTTGCATACCAGAAGTGCACGGAAAAGAATGTGTTGCCGACTGCTCAACTTTGAATTGACTCCCCTACATACATCTACTCCACACAAAAAGAAGAATGGTTAGTTTAGCCTTCAACCTGCTGCACAACAAAGCTCAACTTGCAAAAGAAAGTCCAGCTGATGTACATGTAATATGTTTCGATCTTCAGCAAGCATTACCGACACCAAAACTTTCACAGAGTCCTGCATTTTGACAAAAGAAAGCTCTGGACATATAACTTTTGTATCCATGATGCTGGATCAGACACTGCATCTATGTTCAGTGTTCACATGGAGTGAAACTACTGCTGGCCGTGGATCAAATGAGACTGCCTCTTGCATTCTGCAGTATTACAGGAAGCTGGGTAGATTTTGTCCTGTGTTCGACAGTGTTTTCGAGGGCCAGCTTACACAGCACTGCCTCAAAATGCAGAAGACGTTCTATGGTTTCAGTGTGAAGCAGTGCAGAAAACTGGCATTTGATTTAGCTGAGAAGAACAGGCTGAACCATCCATTTTCAAAAACAGAAAAGATGTTGGGTGCTAACTGGATGTCATGTTTTCTGAAGCGTCATCCTGAGCTAAGTCTGCATGAAGCAGAACCTAAAGGCTACAAGTCTTAAGTCGGGCAACAGATGTCAACTGCGTTAAGTGAGTTCCTTCTTTGCATCGCTGAAAGAAGAAGAGATAGACAAGAATTTTATTACACCAGATCGCTTCTTCAACATGGATGAAACTGGCATCAGTACAGTGCATGATCCAGGAAAGATTATCGCACTAAAGGGTCAGAAGAAAATTGGACGAATTGTAAGTGCAGGAAGGGGAAGAAATATCACAGTTGTATGTTGTGTGAGTACAGTTGGCTCCTATGTTGGCGCCACCGATGTTTGTATTTCCTCGCGTTCGGACGTCAGATCGGCTTCTTGAAAATGGGCCTGTCAGAGCTGCTGGCTTTGCAGTTTGCACAGCAAAGTGGCTGGATGGATTCCGACCTGTTTGTGTGCTGGTTGCAGCATTTCATCAAATTTGTTAAACCATCACGTGACCAACCCGTCTTGCTCTTATTAGATGGCCATGGCAGCCACAAAACACTGGAAGCCAGGCTAAATGCATTTCTTTACAAATTTCAAAAGGAACAAGTGTATGATTTTCAAACTTTTTATGGTAAACTGTGTGCAATAGGTGTCTCTTTTGCTTGCCAAAGAATCTTTGTTGTTTCGCACATAAAGTATAAGATATTGAGGAAAAACCGTTAGCATGCCCACTTTGCCCATTTCCCCTATAACATTTAACATAACTTCAGCAGAGATAAACAGATGGCAGGAAAGAAGTGGTTCCAGGCCTTCATGCGTCGACATGGGGAGCTATCAGTCAGAATGCCTGAGAAAACATCCATGTGCAGAGCATCCAGATTCAACAGAGCAAAAACGAGTTCTTTTCAGTACTTGAGGAAGCGTTGTTTTGTAGGCATAGCAGCAGAAAAATACCACCAGAACAGATATTCAATGCAGGCGAAACGGGTTCACTGTTTGTCAGAAGGCACAGAAAATTGTTCGGCAAAAAGGAAAGAAGGCAGTCGGTATACTCTCCAGTGCAGAGAAAGGAAAAACCACTACAGCAGTGTGCTGTGTTTCGGCATCTGGTTTTTACGTGCCACCTCGTATGTTCATTTAGATCCACGAGTTTGAGTTCGAGACCGTGGGCCAGTTGGAGCTATTGCTTGAGGCAGCAAGACTGGATGGATTACAGAAGATTTGTTCATGCAGTGGTTTCAGCATTTTCTGGACTGCGTTTAGCCAAAACACCATGCCCAACTAAAAAATGTTCAGCTCGACTGCCTAACTGCAAAAAGTGCACATTGGGTGAGGTCAAGTTTCGCTAAGTCTTTAGACTAAGTCCAAAGTCTAAGACTAAAGTCTTAGCTGAACATTTAAGTCAGGACATAAGTCCGAGCTGAATTGAGTTTTAAGACTTAGACTACTGTTATAGTGTATCTTCAGTGTATGTTGAGGGAGTCACTGTTATTTTTTCTGCCATGCTCCTGAAAAGTGGGGGGTACGCATACCCCCCGTACCCCCAAAAGTTACAACTTTAATAGCTGGCCCTAATATTTCTTATTATTATTAGCCAGCACGTATGACCACTTGCTCTAGCTTTCTGGAATAATCTGTTTTACTTCATATTTGCATGTCCTGTAAGAATTTTATAAGCTTCAGTTCTTCAGTCAGATCAACTCTTAATCTGCTTCGGTGCAATGAGTACAGTCACATAATTATTAGCAATATGCTTGTAGATAAAGAAAAGATTCCGGAAAACAATCGAGTTCTGGTCAATGATAGGGGAAAAAGATCTGCAGTCTGGTGAAGCGACAGAAAAGCTCATCAAAAACCTCAGCTGTGAGTACCAGCAGGTGCAGCAACACCTACTACTTTCAGGCATTGGTAGAGAAACCCTGCTGCTACATGGGTCAAATGAGGTATTCAGGACATTTGAGAATTACTACTCAATGTTCTATCCTCAAGGCGGCAGCACATTGCCAAAGCTGATAATGACAGAGACATCTATTGTGAAGTAAGTCCAGCTACCATTTTTAGCCAACTGCTACATAACTGTCTGGTTGTTGAGATCATCACTTTGTCTTCTTGATCATCTGTCTGTCTCTCTGTAATAGTGTGCACTGTAATTTAATAACCGCTTTGCTTACTTGCATCTGCTCGTAGCAGTTCTGCTGGAGTTCGTTTGCCAGCGGGACCGGCAGCAACTCGATCAGAGGAGGAGGAGGACGAAGATGTGTCATAACACACAATATGCACAGCACATTGTTAACTATTACTATCACTGGCAACATTCCTCCACAGCCACACAGCAGGTCGATGTCATTACAGCGGCGCATGCATCAAAGTACAACCAACGTCCACTGTGCAGCGTCACGTTGTCAGTTATTGATGTGTCCATTTTGTCTGGTTTAAGGGCATGAAAGTTGAAGCACTGCAACATTTGACCAGAGAACGTGTTCTGCAGCCAGTTCTCTTCCACACTGAGGTCAGCTATTACGTGAAGCTGGACAACACTGCTGTCCCCATCTATGAACCTTCATGCTTTGCTAACTGTGTGGACTTTCTTTCATTACTTCCTAACATTAAGTTACATTATACCTAAGTACTTAGAAACTAGAAATTACTGTACAAGTAACCGTTTAGGATTGCGGACCGCTTCACAGTTAATGCTGCGTGTTGTCTGCATAAGTTTATGTGATTTCACGGGTATTATTAACATTTTGCCGTGAGCACATTGGCTCCCTCCAGACTCCCACGCAGCATTTTCGTGGATGTACTTGAAATCGATTATCTGCAATGGCTCTCTATTTTCTTTATGTCTTTGTGCTGTTGGTACTAAATAGCACACTGGGTGCTGATGTACCACTGGCACTAGGCGCCTCCTCGGTGTGCGTGCTGGACCAGTAAAGGTCAATATGCACACTGCACAGTGCTATTGCGGCGGTAAATACCGCTGCATGATGATGTGAAATTTACTAATGCCTGTACAGAAACTGGAAACAAGATCACTGTAAAACCTGCAGCACATAGGCCTATTCTATTGGAATAGAGATTGATGAACAGTCTGACAGATATCTAAAGATTCACCAATCTGGTTACACAGAATTGAGTTTGGTATGGGTGATTGCAGACCATGTGCAACACCGATTACCTCGTCTGAGAATGCACTGGACAGTGATAGCACTGAAACAGTTTCAGTAAAGTTTCCATAGGGGAGACCGGGAGCAATTGTAACACAGGGTCAATTGTAATGTTAATGTTAATGTAATGAATTTACCTATGCTGTGACCACAAGTCTATGCATTTTTTAATCTGCTTCCTTTTTCTGGTTTTTGGCACATTTATGTCATGCATGATCAGCTTTAGACTTAAAAATGTGTTTTAACTGATAAAATCGTACTTGCGTGCTGCCGGACTCTTGCGTGCTACTCGTCAGTCAGTAGGATGCAATGTAACGGTATACCGGCACTGCAGCAGACACTGCTGATGGCACCTGGACATGTCTAATTAACTGGTGCTTCCACATAGCGAATGAAGTGGAAAAATTTTGCAACATGCTTCATAGTTCTAATGATATAGGCCTAGCATTACTGAAGCCCATAGGCTAGCAACAGCGGCAGCATGTAGCTTGGAGAGTCTGCGAGTGACCGGAGCACGTAGTTGCTGTACAATAAAGCTGTATATACGCGGTTGCGCCTTGCTATTCGTTACAGTAGGGGTAACCGAGTCTGAGTCATGAGTGACGTATGCTCATGACATTATTATGTAAATCGCAGAACCGTCTAGAAAACGCTTCAAAACGGCACAAGTTTTGGAGAAATTGTTGAATGATTCAACGGATGATTCATTTAGTGAAGCAGACAGTGACCGAGAGTCCGATTTTGATCCCGCTGATGTCGAGTCTTATGTCTAGATTCCAATATACTGTCATTTGTAGTTGAACATGCCTGGACTGTGGAAGCAGTGTTATCCGAAGTACTATAGGCCTAACTGCAGCCTGCTGTAACTTACGACGCAGAGACTTCATGGGCATTTGAGCTTCCAATTCATTTTTACTTTAGACAATAATGTTCCGGCATGTTTTCTGGTAATAAAGTAAAGTGTTTTGAAATATTGACTTTATATGATGTATGTGTTGCTATCATGATATTATCCCGTATTGACACATCTGGCGTGGCACCCTGGAAGAAATAGGTATGGCAGTGAACGTGTTGTTAATCAACCATAGACATGCTCGTTTATGTTAGTCATGGCGGTACACAACGGGGTCGAATGTAACATTACGGATGGGGACGTTTGTAACAAATAAAAATTGTTACCTTTGACCCCGTTTATACAGATGTATACATTTTGGACTTTTCTGTGGATAATTAAACGGATAACTAAATACAGTAAGACCTCAATGTAACACCGTAATCCATTTCCATAAAATATTGTGAAAACAAATCGGAGTTCAGTAAATTACATTTTGACATTATCAAAAGAGCAAAAAATGTTAATTGATCCATCGCGTTATATCCATATTCATGTTAACGCTGGTGCAATAATTGGGGGAAGGTCTGTTGAAGCAGTTTATATATCTTGTACGTATTTTATTGTACATTATTATTACTATTATTATTTACAACAGCTTGTATGATTTTTAGCATCATGCCGCATCATCGAACTCGGACAACCGAGCGAGGAAAAAACTTCGATCAACTTGATGCAGCAGCACACGAAGTCAACGTAAACAGACGTGAAATGAGGGAGGTGACAAGAAGTTTTGGCACGTGCCATGTCACTCTCTATAGATACTGCAAACTAATCAGCTCCGGCTCCACGCACACATTGGTTACAAGCCCCACACACGTGTGTTTAACTCAAGGGATGAAACAAAATTGGCTGACTATTTGTTGAAAGTGTCCAATACGTACTATGGACTCAGAAGTTCGAAAACTTGCATAAGAACGATGGAGACAGTTATGCCCGGTTTTAGAAACGTAGGATAAACCTCGGATTAGTTATACCGAGATCAGAGGATATTCCGAGGTTTATCCTTGGGTTAAGTTTTGGCGTTTTAGCAACATTTTTTATCCGCGGGGTAACTATACTGAGGATAACTCGGCAGCATTTGTAAACAAGTATCTGATTGGTCAATACGGCCACGTGACCTGACGTGACGTGGTTGTCGTTTGGTATATTTCCTTACGTTACGTCAATGACCAGCTAGCTTAGCATAGACATGAATATTCATGTCTATGGAGCGTATTGTCATGGATACCATATCGTTTACAAACACTGGAATTACGAAATCATGCGCGAAACTCGACTTCATCCAAATCTGTTAACCGATTGGCACGACGCCTTGGTGGGAATAAGTCCACGTACAACTCAGCAATTACCACAAATCGTCACTTTTGTCGTCGAAGTGAGCGGCCATTTTTCTTGTCCGGAGTTTATACTGAGTTTATCCCACCGATATTGCCGGGGTAACTTTCGGCGAGTTATTCGGAGGATAACCCGAGATTTGTTGTTGCTAAAACGCTACTGTTTCTTGTTCCAAGCATAACTCGAGATTCTCGGGATAACTCGAGTTTCAAAAACCGGGCATTAGTGTCGCTCCTATCCAGTTAGCTACAGATACGAGTCATCATCAGTGTTTGACGCTATTTTTGGTATTTTTGTAATTGTTAAATTCCTTTGCATTGTGGAATGACATCACAAAATTGTAATGCACTGCCCGAAAATGGAGGTTTTGTCCCCAGTTTCTTTTCGGATACATTAACAAATTCGGTCAGGAATATTTCTATTACTGATGAAGCTACGTCATGTGGCAAAGTTTTGAGAAAATCCATTCAGAGACGGTGGAGGAAGTTGGCTGGGAGAAAGCAGAAACGTGTGCAAGCAAATTATATTAGTCGTTCTCTATTATACACCGTGTCTCAAAAAAACTGTGCCAACTTATCTTTTGCTCTCTGTCCGTCAAATTGCAAAGGTTGTTCTGGAATAAACCCTTAATAAAACTGTGCCTAAAACGCCCACTTCACCTGAAGTATGTGCTTATGCTACCTTAGGAAATTCGAAGTATCAGATTGAGCCGTCAACGCAATAATTAAGTGTACATTAAATGATTAACAATGTGATGGGGCACTGACCTGCTGAAAAAACGAACAACTTGCTTCCAGATGCTGCACGAATGTCAGGAAGCAGCATCTGTCTCAAAACGACGTCACGATAATACGCCTCATTGATTTTGACTCCTGGTTCGAGGACGTGAATGCTACTGGCACCGAGACTGGACACTGCTACGGAAACCACCACCACTTGCTAAAATTTGACCTGGTTTTTAGCGGACGAGTCGCATTGATGTCTCTCTTTTTAGTGGCTGAGGGGACGTATAGACGGTCGTTTTTTTCAATGACTTTATGGTCTCACAATTATTTTCTGAGCCGACGCATGCGCTATCAGTATGAATTCACTGTTGTAAACGGCCAAACTACGACTTCTACATTTCACAAGGTAGTGTAGCAACAGTATTAAGTTGAGGTGAGCAAAACTAAAGTCATTTACGTCAAGTTTCTTCATGATGTTGCGTGCCAAAAATTATTAACATCGGCCAATGTTTCACGGAGTTATTCAAAAAATAACACTGGCACAGTTTTTTTAGACACGGTGTATAGAGAGCGGCCACAATTAAATCAATCAGTCCAGAAGAATAATAAGCTGGCAAGACAGTGAAATACTCACTAAGCGTGTGCGTTAACTTTACTTTCTGCAGACTGCACAGCACAGAATCAGTGTCAGCTACAAACCGGTAACATATCAGACACAATTACATGTACGTACCATTAGACAGGATGACAAGGCTCATATGTTGTGCCAGATAGTGACGGTTGAAAAACTCTCGCAGCAGTTTGCTCACGTCAATCTTTTTCTTTTCAGGTTCTAATCTCAGTGTTTCATAATTTCCTTCACCACAAACACATTAGCACAGTCGACATCAATCAATCAATCAATCAATCAAAACGCGCGTCGCCAGCGAACCAGACGAACATCAGTAGGCCTATATTAACAAGAAGCCCGCATGCTATCACGACGCAGCAGTCAGAATAAGCAATTAATCATAATACTGTAATCGAAGGCCTGGAAACTAATCAAGCGATCGTAGTAAGTGAGAAAATTATTGCTCCTTACTTTAATAATAACTAGAAATATGGGGCAGAGCCCAACGTGAGGCCGCCCGGGGTGTGCGCTATAGCAAGCCATGGTCAATTTCTAGCGCGTGTAAAAATTTGAGGGGTCAGCACCCCCTACGGGCCGAAATGTAGTCTCTCGAAAAATTCCACTTGGGTGCGTCAACATGCGCGCCTATAACTTTTTTGATTGTGGACCAAAGTTCATCAACTTTTTTTTCGCCCAACGTGGGAAGGGTTGTAGTTGATCACTTATTTTTCTGATTTTCGATATGTGGATCCGTTCCGGAGATATTCGCGATCGAAGTCGATAGTTGTCTGAAATCGCGCCGAATTTTAGACGTTTTTTGCCTTCCCAAATTTTACGGGGCGGGTCTTCCCCAAAAGTTGTGCCCATGTTAACACCCCTGTGTCGCGGCACGTCGCGTGGGAAAGTTTCGTGACGTTACTCCCACTAGCGCCAAAGTTATAGGCGCGCAC
>Ga0209679_1001033_pt1 | contig 11244 bp, 10 predicted proteins | sample WorMetHEROISLAND_4_FD_187408 | JGI IMG/M metagenome (GOLD analysis project Ga0209679, IMG submission 187408) | Marine gutless worms symbiont microbial communities from Max Planck institute for Marine Microbiology, Germany - Olavius sp. 2 HERON... ...
CTTCCAGTAAGCGAGCTGAAAACTGTTCCATAAATCCGGCCAACTCCGCTTCTACTGCTTGCTGAATCAGCTGAACTGCCCCTGTTCTCAGTAATTCAGTCAGGCCATCAGTGAGTTCCTGTCGACCTGAAAACGCAACAACGTTATTCTCTTTCTTCATAGCGGTGTATCCCTGTTGGTTGAGTGATTGGTTTGGCGACTACCCATCAACCAGATATACCGCTATTTTTCACATTCTTTAAACACCAGATTCAATTATAGCTCCTTGGTAGATGATGCGGGCTCGTCGCCCGGAATCGATGGTGATCTGGTTATGGAGCGCAGTGTGTAACCGCAGTATTGGTTCTGACAAGTTGCGGTTCCGGTCCCGGTTTTCATCCACAAACACCATCCATCCCTGCGTCCATCGTCTACTGCCCTGGCAAATCAAGCCATTGGCGCTCGGACAGATGGCCACTCGTTGACTCCGTTTTATCGCTTCGCTTCGGGTCAAGTGGATATCGGTCAACAGCTCGTTGATGGTTGTGGTAATTCTCGCGCCGGCTAGTATCTGAGAGAAGGTCGGGACGACGAGGGTGACAACAACTACTGAGATCGAGAGTGTGGTAATGAGTTCGAGTAGCGTAAAGCCCTTCAAACAGGCAATACGAATCCGTCGGATCTCCATATCCTGATTCTCCGTTCCTGAGTTAAACCGGATTAGACCGGTGGCCATTCCTTAGCCGCCCGTAACCATACACACATTGCCGGAAAACGCCAAGAAATCTCTTTCTCCGCTGGCCGAATAGGGTGGGGGGTGCGTCTTATCGGTCCTGCGCTCCCCCGGTTGGGCTACAATGGCAGTTTCGTCCACACGAAAAATCGTGACCAACTCGGTCAGACAGGTAGTATGGCGCGTTTATGTCCAAAATGTTCGAACTTAACTCCGATTTTGAACCAGCGGGTGACCAACCCGAGGCCATTAGCGGGCTTGTTGATGGATTGGAGGATGGCCTAGCGCACCAAACACTGCTCGGAGTGACCGGGTCTGGTAAAACCTTCACGGTTGCGAATGTCATTCAAACCGTGCAACGGCCCGCCTTGATCCTGGCTCCCAATAAAACGCTGGCGGCACAGCTCTATGGTGAGATGCGCGAGTTCTTCCCGCACAATGCGGTCGAGTACTTCGTCTCCTATTACGATTACTACCAGCCCGAGGCCTATGTACCTTCTTCGGACACTTATATCGAAAAGGACGCCTCCATCAACGACCACATCGAGCAGATGCGGCTATCCGCTACCAAAGCGATTCTCGAACGCCCCGATACCGTCATTGTTGCTACGGTTTCGGCTATCTATGGCTTGGGTGATCCCAAGTCGTACCTCGGCATGGTGTTACACCTGGTGCGAGGGGAAGAGATTGACCAACGGTTTATCCTCCGGCGACTGGCGGAGCTGCAGTACACCCGGAATGACATGGAGCTGCAGCGCGGAACGTATCGAGTGCGTGGCGATGTGATCGATATCTTTCCGGCAGAATCAGAGCGTGAAGCATTACGTGTTGAGCTGTTCGACGATGAGATGGATTCGCTGGCTCTGTTTGATCCGCTAACCGGCGAAATCCGCCTCAAGCTGCCGCGTTTTACTATCTACCCCAAAAGCCACTACGTCACGCCGCGAGAGCAGGTACTGGAGGCGGTCGATAAGATCAAAGCGGAACTCAAGGAGCGCTTGGACTACCTTCGCTCCCACGACAAACTGGTAGAGGCACAGCGGCTGGAGCAGCGCACGCGATTTGACATCGAGATGATGCTCGAATTGGGATACTGCACGGGAATCGAGAACTACTCGCGCTATCTCTCGGGTCGCGAAGCGGACGAACCGCCACCCACGTTGTTCGACTATCTGCCCCACGATGCGCTTCTGGTGGTCGACGAAAGCCACGTCACCATCCCGCAACTGGGCGGTATGTACCGAGGCGACCGATCGCGCAAGGAGACTTTGGTCGAATACGGTTTTCGCTTGCCTTCCGCGCTCGACAATCGGCCCCTCTGTTTCGAGGAGTTTCAGGCGCGTTCACCGCAAACCCTCTTTATCTCCGCCACTCCGGGGCGTTATGAAGCGGGGTGCTCGGATGCGGTTCATGAGCAGGTCGTGCGCCCCACCGGGCTCGTGGATCCAGCCGTCGAGGTACGACCTGCGACCACTCAGGTGGATGATCTTCTTTCTGAGATTCAGGAGCGGGTCTCGTGGGGCGATCGTGTCCTGGTCACCACACTGACCAAGCGCATGGCCGAGGATCTGACGGAATATCTCGATGAGCACGGTATTCGCGTCCGTTACCTCCACTCCGATATTGAGACCGTCGAACGTGTGGAGATCATTCGCGATCTCCGCTTGGGTGAATTCGACGTGTTGGTGGGCATCAACCTGCTGCGGGAAGGTCTGGATATGCCGGAGGTGTCCCTTGTCGCCATTCTCGATGCCGATAAGGAGGGATTTCTGCGATCGGAGGGTTCGTTGATCCAAACCATAGGCCGTGCGGCACGCAACGTACGCGGTAAGGCGGTTCTCTACGCCGATAAAATCACCGGCTCCATGGAACGCGCTATCGCGGAAACCGAGCGTCGTCGCGAGAAACAGACAGCCTACAACGACCTTCACGGCATCGCCCCGCAGACCATCCAGAAAGCAATTGCCGATGTGATGGAAGGCGCCCGTCCGGGCGGTCCGGTGCCGGCAAGAGAGTACGCTAGGGTTGCCGAAGAAGAGGCAGAGTACTCTGCCATGCCACCTGAGATGTTAGCGCGCAAGATCAAACAGCTCGAAGAACAGATGTTCCGCCATGCCCGTGATTTGGAGTTCGAGGAGGCGGCGCGATTGCGCGATGAGATCCAGCGCATTCGCGAGCATGGATTGGTGACATCCCAACTCGCCGGCTAAGAACCCCTTCGCTGTGCGGATCTCGACACCTCGAAGCTCCGGGTACCACCCGGCACACTTCGCGACTCGCTACAAAAATTCGTTGCAGCGGAATCCCTTATCCTCTTGTACTTTGAACACCTCTTCCTGTATCTTTAACGCCCTTGCAGGCGCGTAGCTCAGCTGGTTAGAGCACCACCTTGACATGGTGGGGGTCGTTGGTTCGAGTCCAATCGCGCCTACCAAATCCTGGGCATTGCCGTTATCCTGGTGGCAATGCCCAGTTGTTTTTCAGGTCTGGTTGACCCCTCGTACCGGTCAACGTTAAGGAGACAGTCGCATGCCTCAGATAACACTCCCCGACGGTAAGCAACTCCAATTCGATCATCCCGTATCCGTGCACGAAGTGGCCCAATCCATCGGTCCCGGTCTTGCCAAAGCCGCCATTGCGGGAAAAGTAAACGGCTCGCTGGTGGATACCAGTTACCTCATCGAGCAGGATGCTCCGCTGGCCATTGTCACCGAACGCGATGAAGAGGGGATCGACGTGTTGCGGCACTCCTGCGCTCATCTTTTGGCGCAGGCGGTTAAGGAGCTATTCCCCGAAGCACAGGTCACTATCGGCCCGGTCATCGAAAACGGCTTCTACTACGACTTTGCCTTTGAGCGCCCGTTCACGCCAGAAGATCTGACTGCCATCGAGAAAAAGATGGCGGTGTTGGCCAAGGCCGATTTCCAAGTGCAGCGCGAGGTGATGGTGCGTGAGGATGCCATCGGGTTTTTCCAGCAAATGGGTGAGGCTTACAAGGCCGAAATCATCTCCGATATTCCCGCGGGAGAGGAGATCTCGCTCTACCGTCAGGGGGAATTCATCGACCTCTGCCGTGGGCCGCATGTACCAAGTACCGGGAAACTCAAGGCCTTCAAGCTGATGAAGGTGGCGGGTGCCTATTGGCGTGGTGACTCCAATAACGAGATGCTTCAGCGGATCTACGGTACCTGCTGGCCGGACAAGAAACAGCTCAAGGCCTATCTCCATCGCCTGGAAGAGGCTGAAAAGCGCGATCACCGCAAACTGGGCCGTAAGCTGGATCTATTCCACGTCCAGGAAGAGGCGCCTGGAATGGTCTTCTGGCACCCCAACGGTTGGACGGTCTATCGGGCAGTGGAGCAATACATCCGCGACAAAGTACGCGCCAACGGCTATCAGGAAATCCGCACGCCGCAGATCGTGGATCGCAGCCTGTGGGAGAAGTCGGGGCACTGGGACAAGTACCGTGCCGACATGTTCACCACCCATTCGGAGAATCGCGACTACGCCATCAAACCCATGAACTGCCCCTGTCATGTACAGGTCTACAATCAGGGATTGAAGAGCTACCGCGATTTGCCGATGCGTCTGGCAGAGTTCGGGTCCTGTCATCGCAACGAAGCGAGCGGAACCCTGCACGGCCTGGTGCGGGTGCGCAATTTCGTGCAGGACGATGCCCACATCTTCTGTACCGAGGATCAGATCCAGGAAGAGGTCTCCAACTTCGTTGACCTATTGTTCGAGATTTACGCCGATTTCGGATTCACCGACATCCAAATTGCGCTTTCAACCCGCCCCGCAAAGCGTGTGGGTAGCGACGAAGTGTGGGATAAGGCTGAAAAAGCCTTGGAACAAGCCCTCAATGCGAAAGGTTTGGCGTGGGAACTGCAGCCCGGAGAAGGGGCTTTTTACGGCCCGAAGATCGACTTCTCCCTGCGCGATTGCCTGGATCGTATCTGGCAGTGCGGCACGATGCAGGTGGATTTCTCCATGCCGGGACGCCTCGGAGCGAGCTATATCGATGAACATGGAGACAAACAGGTCCCCGTCATGCTGCATCGGGCCATACTGGGCTCGCTGGAGCGATTCATCGGAATTCTCATCGAGGAGCACGGCGGGCTACTGCCCGCGTGGTTGTCGCCCGTTCAGGTGGTGGCGCTCAACATCACCGATCGGCAGAACGATTACGTGCAAAAAGTGGCGCAAGCCCTTGAAAAACAGGGGTTCCGGGCCATTTCCGACTTGAGAAATGAGAAAATCGGCTTTAAAATTCGTGAGCACACTCTCCAGCGTGTCCCTTACCTTTTGGTAATCGGTGACCGCGAGGTGGAAGAGAACACCGTGGCCGTGCGCACGCGTGGTGGCGAGGACCTGGGCAGTATGTCGCTGGAAGACTTTGCCCGACATTTCGCTGCGGACATCGCGAGCCGCAGCCTAACTGTTTAGCCAGACGTAGTCGGAGGACTGAAGTATCGCTGCTGAAAAAGAGCTTCGCCTGAACGAGGCAATCATCGTCCCTCAGGTTCGTGTAGTCGGGGTGGATGGAGAGCAGATCGGGATTCTTCCCATCGAGCAGGCGCAAGAGTTGGCCGACGAGGCCGAACTGGATCTAGTGGAGATAGCACCGCAAGCTGAACCACCGGTCTGCCGCATCATGGATTACGGCAAGTATCGTTTCGAGGAGAACAAGAAGCGACATGCTGCCAAGAAGAAGCAGAAACAGACCCAGGTCAAAGAGATCAAATTCCGGCCCGGTACCGATGAGGGTGATTACCAGGTCAAGCTGAGGAACCTGATCCGTTTCTTAAGCGCTGGTGACAAAGCCAAGGTAACGCTGCGATTCCGCGGTCGTGAGATGGCGCACCAGGAGTTAGGTCGAAAGCTTCTGGAACGCATCGAGTCAGACCTCGAAGAGTACGGAGCAGTAGAGCAGTTCCTCAAGATGGAAGGCCGTCAAATGGTGATGGTCATCGCTCCCACCAAGAAATAGGGAGCTCAAGCAGAAGTTTCCCGGTATTTACCGGATAGACAGCGGTCGGGCGTAAGGCATTGCCTAGGTCGCTGAATCACTCGAAGTTAGGAGAGAAAAATGCCCAAGATGAAGTCCAATCGCGGTGCCGCGAAGCGCTTCAAGAAAACCGCTTCCGGCGGTTTCAAGCGCGCGCAATCGCACCTGAACCACATCCTCACCAAGAAAAGCACCAAGCGCAAGCGCCATCTGCGCAGCACCCAGCAGGTTGCTGCTCAGGACGTGACCGCTGTGCGCAAGATGCTACCGTACAGCTAAGGGGGGAGTGGAGAGATGCCGAGAGTAAAACGGGGAGTCGCCGCTCGTGCCAAGCACAAGAAAGTGCTGGGTGAAGCCAAGGGCTATTACGGTGCGCGCAGCAAGGTCTATCGCGTCGCCAAGCAGGCCGTCATCAAAGCCGGTCAGTACGCTTACCGCGATCGTCGTCAGAAAAAGCGTCAGTTCCGCGCGCTGTGGATCGCACGTATCAATGCCGAGGCCCGCGAATGCGGAATATCCTATAGCCGGTTAATCAATGGTCTGAATCTGGCTTCCGTGGAGATCGACCGTAAGGTCCTGGCCGATCTGGCCGTCCACGACAAGGAGGCTTTTGCGGCTCTGGCTGAACAGGCCAAGGCCGCCCTCGCCAACGGATAAACCGCGCTGCCCGGTGTCAGCAACCGGGTACCGATGATAGGCAGTCGGCAGTAGTCGACCGAATAATCGGATTGAGTAGGGGGAAAGGTCTTGTAGGCCTTTCCCCTTTTTGTGTTTTGAAAGTGAGGAATCTCTGATCGAGTTGTTCAGGGAGTACAGAAGGAGAAAGTGACGTGGAAAACGTCTCAGAACTGCTCGAACAGGGGCGGCAGGCGGTCCAGGAGGCCGTCGACCTTTCGGCCCTCGATCAGGTGCGTGTCAGCTACCTGGGCAAAAAGGGCTGCTTGACCGAAGTCCTGAAATCCCTGGGTCAGTTGAGCCCCGAAGAGCGTCCCAAAGTCGGTCAGGCCGTCAACGAAGCGAAGCGCGACCTTCAATCGGCTATCGAAGCGCGCAAAGGGGAGTTGGAGAGTTCCGCACTCGATGCGACGTTGGCCGAAGAGCGCATCGACGTGACACTGCCCGGGCGTGGCCAACAGCGTGGTGGATACCATCCGGTTACCCGTACGCTCGAGCGGATCGAGCAACTCTTTGCCGAGATCGGTTTCGAGATGTGCGAAGGGCCCGAGATCGAAGATGATTACCATAACTTCGAAGCTCTCAATATCCCGGCCCACCACCCGGCGCGGGCGATGCACGACACTTTCTATTTCGATGCGCACACCCTGCTGCGTACGCATACCTCCAACGTGCAGATCCGCGTCATGGAGAATCGGCAGCCGCCGCTCAAGATCATCGCTCCGGGGCGGGTGTATCGCTGTGACTCCGATGTTACACACACCCCCATGTTCCATCAGGTCGAAGGCCTGATGGTGGACGAGGGGGTTAGTTTCGCCCATTTGAAAGGCATCTTGGCGGATTTTCTGCGCAATTTTTTCGAGAAAGATCTGCAAGTGCGCTTCCGCCCCTCTTATTTCCCATTCACCGAACCCTCCGCGGAAGTGGACGTTCAATGCGTGATGTGTGGGGGCGGTGGATGCCGGGTCTGCAGTCAGAGCGGTTGGTTGGAGATCTTGGGTTGCGGCATGGTGCATCCGGAGGTCTACCGTCACGTCGGCATCGACAGCGAACGCTACACCGGATTTGCCTTCGGCATGGGTGTTGAGCGTCTTGCCATGTTGCGGTACGGTGTCAACGACCTTCGCCTCTTCTTCGAGAACGACCTGCGCTTTCTCGAACAGTTTAAGTAGCGGTCAGGATTACGCGCTCGAGGTTAGCTTGTGGGCGCGCGGGATAACACAACAGAACGATGGCTGATTAACGAACGATGAAATTCAGCGAACAATGGTTACGAGAGTGGGTGAATCCGGACATCAGTACCGACGAGTTGGTGAGCCAACTCACGATGGCGGGCCTGGAAGTGGACAGCGTCGAACCGGCCGCAGCGCCATTTAGTGGCGTGACGGTGGCTGAGGTGGTCAAGGTTGAACCACATCCGGATGCACATAAGCTACGGGTCTGTCAGGTCGATGCCGGTAACGGAGAGGTGCTGGCTATCGTCTGTGGCGCAGCCAATGTCCGAGAGGGTGCCAAGTTTCCACTCGCTAAGATAGGGGCAGTGTTGCCCGGCGACTTCAAGATCAAGCGTGCCAAGCTTCGCGGCGTGGAATCGCAGGGAATGCTCTGTTCAGCCTCGGAGTTGAGTCTAGCGGAGCAGTCCAGTGGTTTGATGGAGCTGCCCACTGAGGCGACAGTCGGTATGGATCTCCGGGAGTGGCTGCAATTGGATGATGTTTCGATTGACGTCGATCTGACGCCGAACCGCGGCGATTGTCTTGGATTGGCCGGGATCGCGCGTGAAGTGGGCGTGCTCAATCGAGCCGAGGTGACGCCACCTGCTATCGAGCCTGTCCCAGCCACCATTGATGATGAATTGCCGGTAGACCTCATCGATCCAGAAGGGTGTCCACGCTATCTCGGACGCATCGTGCGTGGCGTTGATCCTAAGGCGCAGACCCCTCTGTGGATGAGTGAGAGGCTGCGCCGCAGCGGTATCCGCAGCCTGGGCCCGCTCGTGGATGTCACCAACTATGTCCTGCTGGAACTCGGCCAGCCCATGCACGCCTTCGATCTCAAAGAATTGGAGGGGGGCATCAAGGTGCGCCGTGCGGAAGCGGGTGAGAAACTGGTGATGTTGGACGGCTCCGAGCTGGTGCTGGACGACGACGTATTGATGATTGCCGACCATGTTAAAACCGTCGCCATGGCGGGCATCATGGGTGGCGAACACAGCGGGTGTAGCGACGACACCACAGCCGTTTTCCTGGAAGCAGCGTTCTTTGCACCCGAGATTGTCGCCGGACGCGGCCGCCGTTTCGGTCTCCATACCGATGCTTCCCACCGCTTCGAGCGAGGAGTCGATCCCACGTTGCAACGCGAAGGCATGGAGCGCGCTACGCGGCTGTTGATAGATATTTGCGGTGGAAAAGCCGGTCCCATCACAGAAGCCCTCTCGCAGGAGCATCTACCCCATCGGGGTGTAGTGTCTCTACGCCGGGAGCGGTTGAAAATGGTCCTGGGGTTGGAACTGCCTGATGCCGAAGTCCTGGAGATCCTCGGTCGGCTCGGCCTCAATCCCCAAGCCACCGATGAAGGTTGGAGCGTGACGGCACCGGGCTATCGTTTCGATATCGCTATTGAAGAGGATCTTATCGAAGAGGTGGGCCGAATCCATGGCTATAACGAGGTCCCAGAGATCACCCCTCACGCCTCCCTGGATATGCGCCCGTTGCCCGAAGGGCGGGTTGAAGAGACGCAGTTCAAGCGCGTCCTCGTCGAGCGAGGCTATCAGGAGGCGATCACCTACAGCTTTGTCGATCCTGATCAGCAAAAACTCCTGGATCCCGCAATGGAACCGGTGCCTCTAGCCAATCCCATCTCCGCCGATATGGGAGTAATGCGCACCACGTTGTGGCCTGGTCTGCTCCAAGCGGCCGCCCATAATCTGAAGCGTCAGCAGAGCCGCGTACGACTGTTCGAAACCGGTCTGAGGTTTCGAGTGGTAGATGGCGAGCTCCAGCAACAGGAGACCTTGGCGGGCGTTTCAGTGGGCAGTGTACTACCGGAGCAATGGGATGCTGCCTCGCAAGGAGCTGATTTTTATGACCTTAAGAGTGATGTGGAAGCGATTTTGGGATTGACGGGCAGCGCGGGGGGTTTTATTTTTAATCCTGGGTCCCAACATCCCGCGCTACATCCCGGACAGAGCGCGCGGATCGAAAAGAACGATAGGCCCATTGGGTGGATCGGAGCGCTGCATCCATCCATCGCGCGTAAACTGGGACTACAGGGCAGGGGGGTACTCTTTGAGCTCGGTGTGACTGCTATCAAGGATGGAGCCGTACCGTCGTTCAACCCCATATCACGTTTTCCTGCTATCCGTCGCGATCTCGCTGTGGTCGTGGACGAGGGGGTACCCGCTCAAGAAATCGACCGCGTAATTAGTGGTGCGGCAGGCGATTTGTTGACAAACTTACAGTTGTTTGACGTATATCGCGGGAAAGGTATTGATTCGGGTAGAAAAAGTCTTGCTTTGGGCTTGACCTTACAGGACCAATCACGCACTCTTAAGGATACGGAAGTAGAAAAGATCGTACAAAACGTCCTGATAGCTCTAAACAAGGAATTTGGTGCAACATTGAGAGATTAGACCATGGCACTCACTAAAGCGGACATGGTAGAGCAGCTTTTTGAAGAGCTTGGCCTCAACAAACGTGAGGCTAAGGATCTCGTTGAGATGTTTTTCGAGGAGATTCGGGGGGCTCTGGAACAAGGGCGTCAGGTCAAACTCTCGGGGTTTGGCAATTTCGACTTGCGCTACAAAAATCGACGTCCGGGAAGAAATCCCAAAACTGGCGAGGAGATACCCATCTGCGCCCGTCGTGTGGTTACTTTCCGGTCCGGTCAAAAACTGAAATCGCGCGTGGAAGCCTATGCTGGAGGCGAGTAACAATAGCGAATTACCGCCGATTCCGGCGAAACGCTATTTTACCATTGGTGAGGTGAGCGAACTCTGTGCGGTGAAACCGCATGTGCTCCGTTATTGGGAGCAGGAGTTTCCTCAGCTGAAACCGGTGAAACGTCGGGGTAACCGTCGTTATTACCAACACCATGACGTTATCATGATTCGTCAGATTCGCAGTCTGCTGTACGATCAAGGTTTCACCATCGGCGGTGCCCGTCAGTACCTGGACGGAAAAGAGGCCCATGACGATAGTCATCAGGCGCAGCAGATCATTCGCCAAGTCCGCATGGAGCTGGAAGAGATTCTCCACATCCTCAAGCGGTAACGCTTTCCGGCAATCTCTCAATTCTCATTCACTGCACATTGCGGTATGATTGACGCCTTCCGGAAATCGGTTAATTTCACGTTGAATTCGGGGCGTAGCGCAGCCTGGTAGCGCACCGCAATGGGGTTGCGGTGGTCGGAGGTTCAAATCCTCTCGCCCCGACCAATAAAAAAGGCATCCGCATTGGATGCCTTTTTTATTGGTCGGGGCACTCGGATTACCGGCCCCTTGGCTTGCAAGCCAAGGGGCGTTCGGCGGGGAAAGCAGCGCTTTAACTACGTCCGCATCACTTGCCGTCCTGCTAGATAAAATAGGAGCTATAACTGAATCGGGTGTTTAAAGAATGTGAAAAATAGCGGTGTATCTGGTTGATGGGTAGTCGCCAAACCAATCACTCAACCAACAGGGATACACCGCTATGAAGAAAGAGAATAACGTTGTTGCGTTTTCAGGTCGACAGGAACTCACTGATGGCCTGACTGAATTACTGAGAACAGGGGCAGTTCAGCTGATTCAGCAAGCAGTAGAAGCGGAGTTGGCCGGATTTATGGAACAGTTTTCAGCTCGCTTACTGGAAG